>Ga0214921_10010034_pt1 | contig 11802 bp, 12 predicted proteins | sample LL1505_MetaG_FD_177992 | JGI IMG/M metagenome (GOLD analysis project Ga0214921, IMG submission 177992) | Freshwater microbial communities from Lake Lanier, Atlanta, Georgia, United States - LL-1505 | ecosystem: Environmental > Aquatic > Freshwater > Lake | place: USA: Georgia | collected...
TATTTATTCCCGCCACCGACTTACCTACGCCGAGGCGATGCAAAGACTGAAACGTCCGGCTAGCGACGACTTGGATCGTTTCCTGCAGCGCGCCTGGCACTTCGCTTCCGCTCTGCGGCGCCGCCGTTTCGTCTCGGGCGCCCTCGACCTCGATTTCCCGGAGCTTCGCATCCTGCTCGATTCCCAAGGCAGACCCGACCGGATTGAAAAAGAGTCCTCGGACGAATCTCACCAGCTGATCGAGGAATTCATGCTTCTGGCCAATGAGTCCGTGGCTCGCCATCTCAACCACGAAAACCGCCCCGCCGTTTACCGGATTCACGAAACCCCCGATGAGTCTCGCCTGCAGGAATACCGCGAGCTACTCATCGCGCACGGAATTAGGGCGGGCGATCTGACACAACGAGGAGAAATCCAGAAAATCCTGAAACTCCTGCCGGGCCGACCGGACGGCTACGCCCTCAAGATCGGCTTGCTGCGCTCTCTCAAGCGCGCCGTTTATTCGCCGAAAAGCCTGGGCCACTTCGGCTTGGCAAAATCCCATTACACCCACTTTACCTCTCCGATCCGCCGCTACGCTGACCTTCTCGTCCATCGTGCCCTCGCCCATCCCAATGGAGCCGCCAAAACCGCTTCCTCCTCCCTCGATCAACTCGCCCAACATCTCTCCCGAACGGAACGGACAGCCGCAGAAGCGGAGCAGGAATCCAAAAAACTGAAACTGCTCGAATATCTCGAAATGCAGGCCGGCCCACAAGCCACCCAGACCTTCCCTGCCATCGTCACCGAAGTGACGAACTTTGGAATGTTTGTCGAACTTCCGGACTTCCTGCTGTCCGGCCTAATCCACGTCTCTTCCATCAAGGACGATTTTTTCTCCTTCAACCCCGCCCAACGCTCTCTTCGTGGCCGCCGCTCCGGAAAAACCTACCGCGCCGGAAGCCAACTCCGGGTCGCCGTCCTTAAAATCGATCTCCCCAAACGTCAGGTCGACTTCCGTCCCGCTTAGACGAAGCAAAGTTCGTGCTGCTCCTAGTTTACGCCTCTCCTTAATTGACTTGACTATATTTTATGCTTAACTTGGTCATATGAGGGTAAAAACCGCCCAGCTCAAAGCCAAACTCAGCTCGTATCTACACCGCGTCCGGGAAGAGGGAGCCTCCTACGTGGTTTGCGATCGGGATCGTCCCGTGGCCCTCCTCTGCCCCTTGGATCAAATACCTGGAAACGATTGGTCACGTCGCCGAATGACTCTGTTGGCTCAGGCCCGGGAAGCCGGCCTGCAACTCTCCATTCCATCCCGCTCACCCGCCAAACCCCATCTTGCCCCCCGACAAGCCCCCCTTACGGCCAAGGGGGCCACGGTCGCCTCCATGCGAATGAACCGAAACTGGTAGCTCTGGATGGATCTTTTCTGGGACACAAGCGCCGTCGTTCCTCTGATTTTTAACGAACCCCACACGCCTCTCGCTCTTCGCGCTTTTCAGCAGGGAGAGGGGTTTTTTGCTTGGGACTGGATGGCCGTGGAGACAGAGGCCGCCTTATCCCGGCGTAGGGCTCGAAACTCCCAATGGGAGAAGTGGTCGGAGATCTCCCAGCTTTTTCAGTGGATTCACCTCCCCCCACAAGAGTGGTCTGAAATCCGCAAACAAAATCGCCACTGGATGCTGCGGGCTGCCGACGCGGCCCACCTCTACGCCTTCTCCCGCATTTTCCGCATTCTTCCTGATCTCCGGCTCGTCACTTTCGATGAGGAGCAACGGGCCTTAGCGACCAAAAAAGATTTTCGACTGATTTAAAATCTACGCAAACTCAACCTGCACCACGGTGCTGTCCTCCACCCCGTGAAGAAGAACCGACCCATGATCCGCAGTGATGAACCGTGCTGCACCTTTCGGCCATTCTTCCCCGATCGCCTCCTCTTTGACTCTCCCATCCGCCACGAAGAGATAACGGAACGATCCCGAATCAGGAACCACTTCCCGAACCTCACTCGGCGCTACCCACCAGCGCGTGATCTTGAAATAGTCACAGACCAGTAATCGCTCCCCTCTCGGTTGGACAAAAGCTGGCTCATGGTCCTCCCACTGGATTGAGGCCAGCGCCTCCTTCACATGCAGCGCCCGTGCCTTACCAGCATCATCCTTCCGATCCCAGTCATACACACGATAAGTCGTATCGGAGTTTTGCTGAATTTCCAAAATCACATTTCCCGCCCCTATGGCATGCACCCGACCGGAGGGAAGAAACATGGCCTGCCCTGCTTCCGTGGGTAACCGATGAAAACAGTCCGCCACCTTTCCCTCCGCTAAAGCCGCCTCAAACTCCTTTTTCCCCACCCCTTTTTTGAGACCAGCGTAAATCTCGGCTCCTCTCTGCGTCTCAAGGAAAAACCACATCTCAGTTTTGGGATGCCCCCCCAACTCCTTCGCCTTCGCCAAAGGGGGGTGAACCTGCAGGGACAACTTCTCCTGGGCGTCCAATAGCTTGATCAAAATGGGAAAGCGCCCGGCATCCGGAGCCTTTGTGCCAAAAAGTTTTTTTCTGTCGGCCGAATCCCAAAATGAATGGAGAGACTCTCCGCCACCCCGAACGACCGACTGCGCCTCGGGCCGATCCACCACCTCCCACGTCTCTCCAATCTTTTTTCCCTCCGGCAACACCCTGCCAAATCGCTCCTGCAGATTATTTCCACCCCAGATCCTCTCTTGGGCCAGTGGTTCAAATTCCCAAATCGCCATACTCTCTTCCTAGATGGGAATCCCGTTCGATGAAAGACTCCCTATATCCTATTCAAAAATCCGGCTCTTCCCACTCCCTCCCGTCCCGATACGCCGCCCCCGCTTTCCACTTTCCTTCCTCCCTTATGAACGGAACGACAAACCTCTTTTCTCCGCCATTTCTTACCCTTGCGATTTCCACCTCGGCATACTGCGCCACCTCAAACTTTGGAATGTCAGCCAAACGATAGCTTGCCCCTTCCTCCCGATCCTTTTTGGCGACCGCTAAAAGAGCCTGCGCCGGCTCCCAGCCCTCCGACCGGACTTTTTCCCTCAACCGGCTCGACATCTCTTTCTCCAAATCCTGATATTTTCTTCCATTTGCGACTCCCACCATTCTTTCCACCTCGATTCGAAACTCCTCCCTTGGATCAGGGCCACACCCCACGCCCCAGATTGTTAGCAATAGAGCCGTTGCCCCCCATAAACTTACCTTGGAAAAGGCCATCCTTACGCTCAATTAGACTCTCTCTTTCAACCATGGCCAAACCTAAAACCAACCCCACCGGCCCCAGCCTCGGCCAAGAGGTAATCGCCTTGGCGATTCTTGGCGCAGGCATACTCCTTCTTCTCTCCCTATTCTCCTTCGATCCCAAGGACCTCTCCTTCTACTCTCAACCCGCCCAGCAGCCCAAAGCCAACCTGGTCGGTCCGGCCGGAGCCTACCTCGGCGGCATCCTTTTCCTTCTCTTCGGACTCGGCTCTTACCTGTTTCCCGTAGTCCTGATCACCGGCGGCCTTCTCCTCTTTTTTGCCAAAGAAGTTCGTTACTCGCAAAAATTCCTCTATCTCGGGATTCTGCTTGTCACCGGTGCCTGCCTCCTGCAACTCGCGGCTCCCGTCTTTGGACCCTCCCTTGCCAACCCTCTTTTCTCCGGCGCCCAAGGACTCGATGGAGCCCCCTCCGCGGCCGGAAAAATGCCCGGTGGTTACATCGGCTACTTCCTGAACGACAAATTCCTCGCCCCCATCCTCGGCCAAGTCGGCGCCGTTCTGGTCTTTGGACTCTCCTACCTCGTCGTTCTAGTGCTTCTTTTCGAATTCCGTCCCGCCGAGCTGGCTCGCGCCTTTGGTGAGGCGGGCCGCGCCATCGTCGACCAGTACTGGGATTACCGAATCCGCAAAGCTCCGCCTACCGAGCGCATCGAACTCGAGCAAAAGAAACTCGAAATCGAACAAAAACGACTCCAACGCCGGATGGCCAAGGAAAAGTCCGCAGCTCAGGCCAAGGAAATCCCTCCTACCCCGGCCCCCGCCGTCCACCGCCCCGCCCCCAAAATCGTCGACACGACAAAAACCCCCTTTGCCTCCTCCCTACCGAGCTCACCCACCCCAGAAAAAAACAAAACTCCGAAAGCCGAGAAACCTGAGAAAAACGAGAAAGCTATCAAATCACTCCCCCCACCCGTGTCTCCTCTGCCGCCTCTCGCCGAAGAAGCCACCCCGAAGCCTAAACCCACCGCCAAAACCGTCCCCCCGCCTACACCCGCATCCACTCGGCCAACCTACGCCTCCTACAAACTCCCTTCCGTTGATCTGCTCCAAAAATCAGAAAAAGAAACCCGCCCGACCTACACGGAGGATGAACTCAAAAACAACCAACAGCGAATCGTCGAAGCCCTCGCTCATTTTGACATCGAGGTCAGCCCGGGGGACATCACCCGAGGATCCACCATTACGCGCTACGAACTCTACCCTGCCCCGGGAGTTCGTGTGGAACGCATCGTCAATCTTGAGCGCGACCTCGCCCGGACGATGAAAGCCGAACGAATCAACATCCTGGCTCCCGTTCCAGGTCGCGATACCGTCGCCATTGAGGTCGCGAACGCCTCGAAAGTCAAAGTCTTGCTCCGAGACCTGATCGAGTCCGAAGAGTGGAACTCCTCCCGCGCTCATCTTCCCATCTCCCTCGGTAAAGATGTATATGGAGCCACCCTGATCGACGACCTCGCCGATCTTCCCCATGCCCTCATCGCAGGCACCACCGGCTCCGGAAAATCCGTCTGCATCAATACCCTTCTACTCAGCCTCCTTTACCGCTTTAGCCCGGACGATCTTCGCCTCATCCTCATTGATCCAAAGGTCGTCGAGCTTCAGGTTTACAACCGCCTGCCTCACCTCGTTGTTCCCGTCGTCACCGAACCGAAAAAAGTCCTTCTCGCCCTCCGCTGGGTCATTAACGAAATGGAAAAACGGTACCGCTACATGGCCAAAGCCAGCGTCCGCAACATCGTCACCTTCAACACCCGCACCCGCTCCCCAAAACGTGTCGAGGAGCTCGATCTCGCTCCTCGCCTCGAAGGCGAGGAGCCTCCTCCCCCGTCCGCCGAAGAGCCTCTACCCGATCGCCTTCCCTACATTGTCGTGATTATCGACGAGCTCGCCAATCTCATGCAGGTCGCTCCGGCCGATGTGGAAAACGCCATCGCCCTTCTCTCTGCCAAGGCCCGCGCTGCCGGTATCCACTTGGTCATCGCCACCCAAACTCCACGCGCTGCGGTCATCACCGGGGTCATCAAGACCAACGTCCCCGCCCGTATCGCCTTCCAAGTCCCCTCCGGTGTGGACTCCCGCGTCATCCTCGACGAGTCCGGGGCCGAAAATCTTCTGGGGAAAGGCGATCTTCTCTATCTTCGTCCAGGCGCCAGCAAGCTTATCCGTGCCCAGGGAGCCTTCGTCACCGAGGAAGAGGTCTCCCGGGTCATCGACTTCATCGCCGCCCAAGCCAAACCCTTCTACGAACAGGAAATCCACGCCAAATTGGTCAAACCATCTTCCAGCGACTCCGAACTCTCCGAAAAAGACGAAGATTTGATGTCGCGCTCCTTGGAAGTGATCAAACAGGAGAAAAGGGCGTCTACTTCGTTGCTACAGAGGAGGTTAGGATTGGGCTACGGGCGGGCTGCATGGGTGATTGATCAATTCGAGTCTAGGGGTATTATTGGACCAAAGGATGGCGCTAAGGATCGGGAGATTCTCGTCGACCTTGATACGGTCCAATTATGAACACCCAACAAGCCTCCTCCAGCTCCCATCAAGCTACTGTCGGTGCTCAACTGAGCGCTGCCAGAATCCGGCTGGGCTGGACGGCTGAAGAGGCGGCGGCTCGGACACGCCTCCACCTCAATGTCATTCGCAATCTAGAGGCTGATCGTTTTGAAAAACTCCCCAGTCTGGCCTATGTCCGTGGATTCCTCCGGATCTATTCCCGAGAGTTGGGTCTCGATCCCAAATTCATTCTGAAACAGTTTCAACCGTCGAACGAATTGGAGGACTCCATCCTCGATCTCCGTCCGGAAATGCTGGAATCTCTTCCGACTCGTGCTGCCGAGCCGGTCATTACTTCGCGACGAATCGGCTTCGGTGCGCTATCGATCGCCGGGGCCTTTGTTTTGGCCGTAGTTGGCATTCAGCTTTATCGGGTATGGCCCGCTCCTTCGCTCAAAGATCCGAATCGCCTTGCCCCGATCGGAAACACCGATGCTCAAAAAACGGTTACTGCGAATCCTCCACCCGATTCGAAGGATGACTTTGTCAAATCCGCTACACCCACCAAAACAGCGGAACCCGCCAAAACGGAAACTCCATCAAAATCCCTTTCCTCTCTTCCCTCGGTCCAGACCTCCGACACCCCTGCCCCTAAGACGGCCACTTCGAACCAGCTCCGGATCCGCGCGAAAAAAGACACTTGGATCCGGGTGGTTGCGGTTCGCGATGGCAAAGAGGTTCAGGTGTTTGAGGACACCATCGACGAGGACGACATGATGCCAGAGAAGAACGACCCCGCTTGGGCCGGCGAATCCTTTATCGTAACCACCCGGGAAGCCGCCGATGCGGAAATCATTTTTAACGACTCCAACTTCGGCGCTTACGAAAAACCCGGTAACCAGACCTTCCGCCTCCCGGCTCGCTGACGCTTCCGTCCGCGCCTGTCCTCCCATGCCGGCCAAAGTCGGGCTGATCTCCCTCGGTTGCGCCAAGAATCTCGTCGACTCCGAGATCATGCTCGGCCACCTCCGCTCCGCCGGCATGGATCTTACTTCCGATTCGGCCGAAGCCGATGTCCTGATCGTAAACACCTGTGCTTTTATCGATTCCGCCAAAACCGAAAGTATCCAGGCGATTCTCGAGGCGCACCGCGACCGCGGACTCCAACGCCGCCGCCAGGGCCAACGCCTCATCGTCGCGGGCTGCATGTCCCAACGTTTCTCGTCCGAACTCTCCGGTGAGATGCCGGAGGTGGATGCCTTCATCGGCCTCGACCAGTTGGAGGAAGTTGCCCCGGTCGTTCGCCGTGTTCTCGCGCGTGCCCCCAATGCCCCGGCGGAGGATCTCGTCCCGGATCACCTCCCTGTCTACATCCCCGATTTCAACACCCCCCGCTGGCGCCTCACCCCCAAACATTACGCTTATGTAAAAATTGCTGAGGGCTGCAATCATCCATGTTCCTTCTGCGTCATTCCCCAAATGCGCGGAAAACACCGCAGCCGAACGATTGAATCCGTTCGCCGGGAGGCCGAACAGTTGGTGAACGAAGGCGTGAAGGAGCTTCTCCTCATTTCCCAGGATACGACCTATTTCGGCATGGATCGCTGGACGGAGGGTCGGGGCCCCCGGGCCCAAGTCAGCTCCGCCCGGGGCGAAAACCTCATCGACCTGCTTGAAGCCCTCAACACAATCCAAGGCGATTTCTGGATCCGCCTTCTCTACACCCACCCCGCTCATTGGTCGGATGAACTGATTGCAGCCATCGCCCGCCTTCCCAAGGTGGCTCGTTATGTCGACATGCCGCTTCAACATATCGAGGAAGGCATGCTCAAGGACATGCGTCGCGAAACTTCTGAGGCTCATATCCGTGATCTCGTGAAACGCCTTCGAGCCGGAATTCCAGGCCTTGCCATCCGAACGACTTTTATTGCCGGATTCCCAGGCGAGACAGACGCACAATTCCAGACCCTTTTGGAGTTTATCCAAGAAGCCAAATTCGAGCGGATGGGGGTCTTTACCTACTCACAGGAATCCGGCAGCCGCGCCGCGAAAATGGATAGCCAAATCCCATCCATTGTCAAAAAAGCCCGCTACCGCAAAGCGATGGCCGCCCAACAGAAGGTCGCGAAGGAAATCGCAGCCGCCCAGGTTGGAAAAAAGATTCGCGTCCTTGTCGATACTCCCGACACCGCTCGCACCGAAGCCGATGCCCCCGATGTCGATGGCAGGGTGCTTCTCCAAAAGCCCCTGACCCCGGGGTCCTTTGCCGAGGTCACGATCACCGGTCACAAGATTTACGACCTTATCGCTTAGTCTTTCTTCATCTTAATCTTCATCTTAATCTTTCCGTATGACTGTCCCCGACTGGCTCACGATCGGACGCGTTCTCGCGACCTTCGTTCTTCTCATTTTGCTGCAGGCATGCGCCCATCCTCCCGTCCCGATGTGGACGGCCTGGCTGGCTGTCGCCCTTTTTGTCGGCGCCGCCCTGACGGACTGGCTCGATGGGCACCTCGCACGGCGTTGGAAAATCGAATCCGACTTCGGCCGGCTCTTTGATCCCCTCGCCGACAAACTCCTCGTGGCCGTGGCCTTCATTGGCCTTCTCGGTGCCGGGCTTCTTCCGGTTTGGTTTGTATCCCTCGTCGTCGCCCGCGAGTTTCTCATCACTGGAATGCGCTTGGTGGCGGGTCAAAAAGGGGTCGTTCTGGCCGCTGAAAACGTCGGTAAACACAAAACCGTGACCCAGATGATCACCGCCACTCTCGGCCTGCTGCTGCTGGCCGTCGATCCGCTTATGCCCTACGGCCGCCCCTTGCTTGATCTGGCGGTCATTGCCACCGCCATCATCACCGCCGGCTCGGGCCTCTATTACCTCAAGAGTAATTATCCGCTGCTGATTGCGACTACCAAGAGGAGCCGCCGATGATCATGGGATTTAAGGAACTCTCCTCGGTTTGTGATGCCATTGCTTCAGGCCGCCAATCACTGCTCCTTCGCAAAGCCGGACTTCGGGAATCCACCGCTGAAAGCGGATTTCAAACCAAACACTTCTATCTTCTGCCCACCCAGTACCACGAAAAGAAATTGAAAAGTCCCGGAGATGGATTTCATATCCGAATGCGCGTGGAGGTGATTCAATCCGGAGATCTCCTTGAATGGTCGGCCATCGAGAAGCTCCTGCCCCTGACGGCGTACGATCCTTCCACGATCCGGGAACATTTTGAATCCCGAGACCAGAAACTTCTTCATTTTGCGCACATCCGTGCATTTCTGCTCAAACCTGAATGGTATCTGCCTCCCTCTCCGGCTCTTTCCGGTTGTCGCTCTTGGTTTGAGCTCCCCCCTGCTCCCGCGGATCTGCAGGAAAGCCCGGCTCCCTCGACCGATACGACCCGGCAAACGACAGAACTTCTCTCATGAATCTCGAAGACACACACCTTGACGTTTTGACCAAATCGCAGAAGGCCCAAGGCATGACGGATCGTGATCTTGCCAAACTCGCCCAGGTTTCGATCCCTGAACTAAACTCGATCCGGGCCGGAGGACGCGAGCCGGCCGCCTTGGATCGTCTGGCCAAAACCCTCGGTCTTAAACCAAGCGAAATCTCGGATCTAGCCAATGGATCTTGGCATCCTCCCACCGTGGCTCTGCCTCCCGGTGTCGTTATGTTTACCACTCCCTTTGCCGACATGACCGTGAATCACTTTCTCATCTGGGACCCTGTTAGCCTGAAAGCCGTAGCCGTAGACACGGGCACCGATGCCGACGGCCTCCTCGCGGCCCTTGATCGACATAAACTGACCTTGGTCAAAATCCTCCTAACCCACTCTCACGGGGACCACATCCTGGAGCTGGATCGGATCTGCGAAAAAACCAAAGCCCCCGCCTTTGCTCCCGAAACCGAGCCCGTTGAGGGATGCAAACCGGTCAAGAATGGCCAATCCTTCAAGGTTGGCGCCTTAACGATTAAGGCTCATACCGTGCCCGGCCACTCCGTGGGCGGAACCGTTTATGAATTTCATGGTCTTGAGACCCCGATAGCCACGGTTGGAGATGTGCTTTTTGCTGGATCAGTTGGAGGGATTCGGTCCCGCTATCGTCAGGCTCTGGAAGCCATTCGGAACTCCGTTTTTTCAATGCCTCCGGAAACGATCCTACTTCCCGGACACGGCCCCATCACCACTGTCGCCCACGAACAAATTCACAATCCTTTCTTTCCATGAAGGTGGTCGTTCTGCTTTCCGGCGGACTCGATTCGGTCACCGTCCTCCACCACATCGCGGCCACCGAACAACTGGTCGCCGCTCTAAGCTTCGACTACGGCGCCAAACACAATGCCCGGGAACTCCCATGCGCCGCCGACCAGTGCCGCTCCCTTCGCATCCCCAACCGCATTGTTTCATTAGCCTTCATGGCTGACTCCTTTAAGTCCGACCTTCTTAAATCCGGAGGAAAGATTCCTGATGGCCACTATGAGGAACAGACGATGAAAAAGACCGTTGTCCCATTTCGGAACGGAATCTTTCTTTCTCTCGGCACCGGCTATGCCGAGAGCATGGGTGCGGAGGCGGTGGCTATCGCGGCCCATGCAGGTGACCACACGATTTATCCCGACTGCCGGGAAGAATTTCTAGGCCCGATGGCACAAGCCATGGAGTCCGGAACCTATGCCCGCATCAAACTACTCCGTCCTTTTGTATCCATGGACAAGACGGCCATCGTCCGTAGGGGAACAGAATTGAAGATCGACTACGCCCGAACCTGGTCCTGCTACAAAGGCGGCCTTCTTCACTGTGGCACCTGCGGAACATGCATCGAACGCCGAGAAGCCTTCCTGAATGCGGGTGTTCCCGATCCCACTCCCTACGTCACCACCCCACCTCTACCGCCCAAACCCGCTTCGGGAACCTAATCCCATGCGGATTGCGGAAATCTTTCACTCCATTCAGGGGGAAGGGCTATTGGCCGGAGCTCCATCCATTTTTATCCGCACCTCCGGCTGTAATCTGCGTTGTGACTGGTGCGATACCCCTTACGCCTCCTGGAAGCCGGAAGGACCAGAAATGTCTGTATCGGAAATTCTTAAAAAGATCGCGGTGTGGAACTGTAATCACGTCGTCCTCACGGGCGGGGAACCGATGATTGCCCCCGATCTCTCTGAGCTGGCGGGTGCCCTAAAAAAGCAAAGCAAACACATAACCATCGAAACCGCTGGCACTATCCTTCCCAACGGCATTCCCTGCGACTTGGCCTCGCTCAGCCCCAAACTTTCCAACTCTACTCCTCCTTCCGAACGGGATTCGGCTTGGGCAAAAAAACACGAAGCTACTCGCCTTCAACACGAAGTAATTTCCGAATGGATTCGAAAGTATCCGTTTCAGTTAAAATTTGTCGTCTCAACCGAAAACGATCTGGCCGAAATCAAGAATCTCCTGTCCCGCCTTCCGCCGATCCCTTCCGACCGGATCCTCCTCATGCCGGAGGGAACCGATGTCCGCACCTTGGCCTCCCGCTCTCCATGGCTTGTCGATATCTGCAAACGCGAAGGCTTCCGCTTCTGTCCCCGTCTGCAAATCGAGCTCTTCGGCCACACCCGCGGAACGTAGTTCCCTCTTGCTTAATCTTCATCCTAATCCAAAACAGGTACGCCGTTTTATGGAATTTTGATGATTCGTCCGCTAGCTGCACCCGCCTCCAACGCTGCCAGCTCCAAAACCTGTCCTACCACCTCTTCCGGCTTTTTGCCCCCCTTGTGCATTTCCGTATCGAGGAATGGCGGCTCGACCGCATTGACTAAAATATCCAAGCCTTTCAGTTCATAAGAGACCGCTTTGGTCAAAGAATCCAACGCACACTTCGAGGCACAATAAGCTGAAGCCTTGGGCAGATGCTTGATTGGCGCACTAATGTTTACGATTCGCCCAAAACCCCGCTGTATCATTCCGGGCAGAATTGCGCGCATCAATAGATAGGGACCTCGGACGTTAGTCGCCATGATCCTGTCCCACTCCTCGATCGGAAGTTCCTGCAC
>Ga0214921_10010035_pt1 | contig 11802 bp, 10 predicted proteins | sample LL1505_MetaG_FD_177992 | JGI IMG/M metagenome (GOLD analysis project Ga0214921, IMG submission 177992) | Freshwater microbial communities from Lake Lanier, Atlanta, Georgia, United States - LL-1505 | ecosystem: Environmental > Aquatic > Freshwater > Lake | place: USA: Georgia | collected...
GTGCAGGGTCGACGCGGTCTGCACTGTTGCGGCGCAATCGAGGCCGCGCGGCCACAAGCGTGCTCAGGGCCCAGTAGGCCGGCTCTTGGGAACAGAATCGAGCAGGGAATAGGCACGGCACAAAAACAAACGGCCCGCATTTCTGCGAGCCGTCCGGTACTACTGGCGTCCCCACGGGGATTCGAACCCCGGTTACCGCTGTGAAAGAGTCCTAACACAGACCTTACCGTAGTTCTACAGAGTTCACTAACACACTGATTGTAATAGTTACTCGTGAGTTGAACTCCGTTGCGCTACGGAGTACTCTGGGGACAATTTCCAGTCACGGAATAGTCACGGAGGTTGAATGGCGCGCGCAGCAAGGGACAGTAGGCTTGAAGCCCGTAGCAACAGGGTGAAACTGCCGGTAGGCCAACGCTTCTGGAAGACCATGGACCGCGGGCTGGCGGTCGGCTACCGCCGGACGTCAGACGGCTACGGCGTTTGGCTGGTGCGCTGCAAGGCGCAGGCGGCGAGCGCTTATGTTTACCGATCGATTGGCCGAGCCGACGACTCCCAAGAAGCCGACGGCTCCGACGTTCTGACCTTCTCCCAGGCACAGGGCAGGGCACGGGCATTCCTGCAGGAGATAGAACAGAGCAAACCTGCGAGCGGCAAACCCGTCACAGTGCGCGAAGCCGCTGCCGCCTATCTCGAATGGTTTAAATCGCACCGCAAGAGTTACAAGGAAACGGCGACCTCCATTCAGGCCCACATCCTGCCGTGGTGGGGTAACAGGCTCCTGTGTGACATCCGCACGCCGGACCTGCGCAAGTGGCATGAGTCCCTGGCGACATCACCCGCGCGGAAGCGCACGTCCAAAACCGCGGCGGCGCCAGCGACCCGACCCGCCCCACAGTCTGCCGACCAGAAGCGCGCACGCAGGTCGACAGCAAACAGAATACTGACCATCTTCAAAGCCATCGCGAACAAGGCTTTCCAGGATGGCCTCGTCAGCGACGACACCCCCTGGCGCAGGCTCAAACCCTTCCCCAACACAGATGAGCCGGTGACCCGCTTCCTCACCCATGCCGAGTCGACCAGGCTGCTAAACAGTTGCCCGGCAGACTTCAAGAGGCTCGTCGCGGCCGCCCTCCTGACAGGCTGCCGGTACGGCGAACTGGTGCGGTTGCGGGTAGGCGACGTAAACCTGCAGACAAACATGGTTTACGTGTCTGCGGACGCCAAGAGTGGGCGAGGCCGACACATACCGTTGAACGAGGAGGCGCAGGCATTCTTCGCTGAACAGACCGCAGGGAGGCTCGGGGAAGACACCCTTTTCCAACGGGCCGATGGAAGGCCGTGGGGCAAGAACCATCACGTGCGTTTACTTCAAACCGCGTGCAAACAAGCCAAGGTCGAACCAGCGATTAGTTTTCATGAACTGCGGCACTCTTTCGCGTCCAGCCTGGCGCAGGCGGGCGTCGACCTACTCACCATCTCCAAACTGCTAGGCCATGCAGACACCCGCATCACGAGTAGACACTACGCCCATTTGTGCGACGAGAGCCTCCGATCAGCAATCCAAAAGCTGCCCGGGGTCGGGATTGAAACCCACAAAAAAGTTATTGCACTCGCATGACAGCCGACACGAAAAGCTGGCGACTGATCCGTCGCTCACCCAGCAAAGCGAACGGGCGACGCAACGAAGCGAATGTATGGGATGACCATTCGTTGATAGCCCAAGTAGCAGCGATTGAGTGCGGCTACATAGCTGGAGGCGGAATAACTGACGCCCTCCCGCCGAAGCTGCGTAAGCGAGCCAGGAAGCTACTAGTCTCCAACGAACCCAGACTCGTTAGTGGCAAAACCAGGTCTCGGGATGAACAACTCAGGGCGCGGGTACGGAATCTCGTCTTGGAAGCGCTCCCCCTAATTGGCCCACTTTACTTGCGCACTGAGGGTCGTCGAGGAGCTGCGGCTCTGTCTAGAAAACTCCTGGCTGACTGGCTTTTCCGCGAACTTGGGAACCCCACCAGCCCCGCAAGCAAACGGCTGCTAGAGCGGCGAGAGCACGGCAAATTCCAGGATCTCATCGATAACCCCAGGGCTTGGGACTGGTGGTATCGACGCCTGAAGCCCGGATAACGAAATTTGGGGGGTTATCCCGCACGGTAAGCGGGCTCATGAGAATCAAGCCATGTTCAACCGGCCCCAGAAGGAGGCTACAAGACATGGAAGATATCTCCGCGAAGAACCGGGTCATCAGGATGCGGGACCTTGCCGAAAAGGTCGGCTTAAGGCCCTCTACGATCTACGAACTCGTCGCCAAAGGGCACTTCCCGAGACCTTTCAAGATCGTACAGAACGGTCGTGCGGCTGGATGGCTCGAATCCGAGATCGACGCTTGGTTGGAGGGGCGCGCCATCGGGGAGGGCCGATGATGAAAAAACACACTCGAGCGCTCAAAAAAGCAGCCCCGCGCTTATACCTCGCCGGCAAATTTCGGAAGAACTGCTGGCGTCACTTTTTAGTCCCGGGCCTACGAGAGCACTCGTGGGATCTAGGCCCGCTCTCCGCTACGGGCTTCACTTACGTCGGTCCGTTCCCAGTAGGTTGCGACCACGGCTGCTATCACAGGCCAGGTGGGCATGGTGGTGGCATCGGTTGTAGCCCAGACCTTGACACCACTTTCGACGAGATCGTGGAACTATGCTTAGGCGCGATTGGTAAGTCCGACCTTGTAGTGGCCTACATCGACGAGGACGAATGCTACGGCAGTGTCGCGGAAATAATGTTTGCACAGGCCCACGGCATTCCTACAGTGGTTCTGCTGGCACCGGGAATGGCAAACGAGCAGCACAATGAATACCGGTTTATCTGCAGTCGCGCCCGATGGGTCGTCTACGACGTAACTCAAACCCAACTGCCCGACCTCCTCCGTTGGGCGATCTGTAAGTTTGCGTCATGACGCTTGCCCATTTGTTGAGCAGCGGCCTAGCCCTCGTACCCATCCCACGGGGCCAAAAGGGGCCGACCAGCAAAGGCTGGAACGAGCGAGTGAACGTCATCACGGACCCAGCCGATGCGCACAGGCTGGAGGGTCTAAACGTCGGACTTGCCCACGCTTACTGCACCCCAACTCCGACTTGCGCCATCGACGTTGACAACTTCGACAAGGCTCAGGAGTGGCTCCGGGCCCAGGGACTAGATCTAGACGACCTGTACATCCCCGACGAGTCAGTCTGCTTCACATCGAAGCAGAAGGGGCGGATCAAGTTTCTGTTGCGGCTACCCGCTGGGCGCAGGCCCATACCCACTCGGCAGGTCTTGGTTGATGGCGAGGTAGTGCTCGAGTTTCGCTGCGCATCAGCGAGTGGCAAAACGGTGCAGGATCTACTGCCGCCAAGCGTCCACCCATCCGGCCGCAAATATGAGTGGATCACGGATGTTGACGTCGCATCGATGCCGACACTGCCCGATGACTGGCTCGCGGTGTGGTTGGGTCTGGAGGAGTCCCCTGCCCCTGAGAAACAGCCTCAAGACATCTTTGCGAATGTTCCCGACTACATCAAGCGACTCGGGCCATGCGAACTCACCCAGCGCCTCACCGGCTACGGACAATCTGACAAGCCGTCACTTCGTCTCATTGAACAAGAGTGCCAACAAGTATCTGAAGCCATGCGCACCGGGGGCGCCAGTCGGGCTGAGCCTCTATGGCGAGCTGACATCGGTTTGATCAAACATACCGACAGCGGCGAATTTGCCTGTCATCAGGCCAGCTCCAAGCACCCCTCCTACTCGCACGATGAGACAGAAAGAAAGATTCAAGCTTATGACGCGGGGCCGACCACGTGCGCGCACTATGAACATCTGAATCCCGGGGCCTGTAGGTCTTGTCGCCACTGGGGGGTCATCAAAAGTCCCATCGCGCTTGGTCGGCAAACATCGAACGTCAAACCCAACCATATCGCACCCCCGGTTGAGCATCTACACGCAAGAAAACCTTTCCAGCTCCTGTCGGCCGGGGACTTGCTGAGCAGTCCCGTCCCTCTTCGCGAATACCTGCTTCTCGACTTCCTCCCCAAAAACATCATCGGTTGCCTTGTAGCTCCCGGCGGTACCGGCAAGTCGATGCTTGCGATGCATATTGGCGTCGCACTCAGTGGGGGAACATCTCTATTCGCACGCTACCTCGCGCCAAAGCCGGGTGTGGTGGTCTATCTCAGCGGTGAGGACGATGAGCACGAGATGCATCGCCGCTTGAGTCGGATCGTGTCAGCCGAGTCCCCCAGAACACAGGAGCTAGTGAAGAAGAATTTCTATCTTTTGGACCGCAGCGAACAGTTCGACCTGTTCACCAAGAAGGACGGTGTCGGGGAGGCCGAGATCACCCAAGTGGTGTCAGAACTAGCATCTGCAATCAGGGACCAGACCGAGACAGACGTCGCTTTGTTGATCGTTGACCCTGCCGCGCGCTTTAGGGGTGGTGAGGAGAACTCGGCTAGCGATGTGAACCGCTTCATTCAGGCGCTCTATCGACTCCGCGAGATGCTGGGGTGCTCGGTCTTGGTCCTGCACCATGTCAATAAGGGGGCACGTGGCAACGGCGCTTCACAGAACAATGCGCGGGGATCGAGCGCCTTTGCTGATGGGGTACGTCTGATGTACGAGATGAACCCACTAGACGACATGCCAAGCGTGCTGCAGCTCACCTGCGTGAAGAGCAACTACGGCAAGCGCCCTGACCCACTCACATTGCTTCAACAGCCTGACGGCACATTGGCGCCTTCAACCCATAGCAGTGAGGACATGCGTCATCGGCTGGTCCTCAAAGAACTTCAGGGTGCCAACTTGACCAAGCAACAGTTCAAGTCAACTTTCGGAGGAAAGGACGGCAAGTTAGGGATGTCCGACAGGGAGATCAGGGCTGTTCTGACTGAGCTGGAGTCGCGGGGACTGATCGAAGTGAAGGAACGACAGCCAATAAAGGTCACCGATTCGGGTGAAAGGTTGCTAAATGCGAGCTGAACGGACAACGGATCGGGTACGGATCAAATCCGCACCCGCTGCAAGTCATTGATTTTATTAAATGCCGAGCGGGCGGATCGCTGTATATAAATGGGCAAGCGGATGCTTGCCCGTACGTTTTGACCTGTTCCGACACAGACCTGTGCAAATTAAAAAATTCGCCCGACCAAGGCCGCGCATCTTGGATTACACCTCGATTAGGATTGAACGATACGGAGCGCCAATAAGGCTACGATTCGAGCCAAAAATCACCTCAGAATGCAACTAGTAATAACAGCGGTCCCTTCGGAGCGTCATAAAATTATGCCCGCCAGAAAAGAATTGAATTTGCTTCGGGCTGCAGCTAATCTCATCCACGCTACGCGCGTCAAAAGAATATATAGTATCTCCCCCCTTGCTCGTACTAAATAGGGAGAGTAATTTCGATGGCCGTCGAGCAATTCTGATTACAGACGACCCCGGAAGTGCCTCGTGAATTAGCTCCCGCGAATTTGTTAAAAATATCTCCAAAAGACCTGTTATTAACTCTTCGCTAATGAGCACCTCATCGAGATCCCCCGTATTAAAATTCGCGAAATCCTCACGGAAATTAGGGAGAAACAATTGATGGACGGCACGCTCTAATAAATATTGCTCACGATGGTGCAGAATTGCATCCGCGGACGACAGATAGGCACTAGGATACAAAAGGCGAGATGCAACAGATGTCATCCATTTCAAATTATCATCGCCGTCAGCTTTGCATATGGAGTCATAAAGCGCTTGAATTGCCGGCAGGAATAAGTCTCGACGAACTACAACAAATTCCCCGTCCAACTGGACACCACTGAAAGGACTCCCACCAACACTTATAAAATAGTGACCCACCCCGCCCCCAACATTGACCTTTCACTTTAAATCAAGACCCGAGCCAATAGCCGACAGTTTTTCTGTTGCCGAGCTCTGGCGCAAAACGCGACGGCAATACATTAGGCGCCTAGACTAAAAACCACCGCTTGGCTTCCCAGTACGCGTTCGGCTTGCGCCCCCTGGTCCTAGGCCCCGTAAGCATCCCCAGCTTCACCATCAACTCCTCAAGCAGCAACAGCTCGGCTGACTTGATGCCCCGCTCACGGCGAACGGCCCTCGTCTCGCGCCCATGGACAGTCTTTGCCGCCGCGCAGCGCGCTAGGCCTTCGGGTGTTCGGGGTCCCCCACACATCCCCGCCATTATTTTCTCCTGAATAGCTTTATGGAAATTTTAATGGCCTGCGTCACGAGGTTCTAGGGGCTATTCCCTAATTTGCCCGGGCAGGGTGGGTTCATGCCGCAGCAGCGCGCTACACCAGGACCTATTGTTAACGAATAGCTTTACCCTCAACCCCAAAAAATGAGCGGATTACCCCCCACTCTGCCATCGCATCAGTCAGAACGCCCTCACCTTCAACGCCTTCCCGTCTTTCAGTGTCAGGCAGACGCCACTCGGCAGAGAAGACATCTGTGGCTTATGCTTAAACATGTTCTCTAGGACCTTGGTGCTGTCGGCGTTGGTCTTGAAGCACACGGGGAGTCCGATGTTCTCCAGATAGTCGTCCGCTTCGCCCTCATAGTCGTCAGGACTCTGCGACGCCAGCATGACTACCAGCCCCTTGGATCGGTGCAGTCGGATGATGTCGCTCAACGCCTTGTGCTTGGATGCGAGGATGTGGCGTGCCTCGTCGATGCCGAGCACGCAACGCAGGGCACGGTGTCCCTGTGCGTCCTGCGGAGCCGCGTCCAGCCGCTTCATCCACGTGTTCAGTGCATCCAGCAGCAGGTAGGCCGACAGATTCTTCACCGTATCCTGTGCATTGGCGAACGTGATGATCCAGCTCTGTGAGAAGAACTGAGACGGCGAGAAGTCGGCACTGAAGATGTTCCATTCGGTCAGGTCGTTGATCGTGGAAATCACTGAGTCCGTCTTGAGCTCGTTCTCTTCGTAGTAGTCCTTAAGCCAGCCTTTAACGTCTTTCAGCGTGATCCGCTCCCTGGAAGCGAAATACGGACGCAGGGCTTCCTTTATGTTGTCCTTCTGGACGGCTCCCACGTTACCTGAGATGACTTTGATGAACGAATCCCTGAAACCCATCACAGCATCCGCCACGTCCGAATCGTCGCCCTGGTCCGATCCGTAGAACATGTCCAGCGGAATCGCATTGGCAGGCACCCTCAGCACCTTCGCATTCAAAGCCTGTGCCAAACGCTCGTCATCCGCCAGCTCTCCCTTGCCGAGGTCGAGCAATATCACGGGTACGCCCGTCTGCTCGCGTACCTGCTTCAACGCTTCCAGCATGGTCCGTGTCTTGCCCGAACCCGCCTGTCCCATAATCGCCACATGTGGCGAATAGCCCACGCCGTTCACCAGCCACTCGTAAGGAACACCCCCATCGAGCTCGTTGCCCAGCCTGATATGTACGGGCTTCGCCGGTCCGGTGAACGAGGCTCCTTCGGATTTTCGACCACTAGATGTCGGAGAAGAGGGCGTCTGCACTACGGTGTCCGGTAACTGTGCCCTCCTCGTGATGAGGATTTCGATGAACCTGTTGTAGTCACCTTCGGCTGCCGCCCAATCATCCAGGAGAAGCTGGACGCCCCGGTGCCAGTGCCGCTTAACAGCATTCTGGAGAGACGCTATCGTCAGCTCTCCGTTCGGGTAATACCTCCTGATGTTGGTGGTTAGCACTGCGACCCAAAGCGGCAGTTCGTCCATGCCAAAAAGGAGTTCGCCTCTCAGCGGACGACCCGAGCTATCGATGTTTTGCGTTGGAAACGTTGGTTCGCCCAAGGAACGTCCGATGGCTAGACGGGCGACGCGGTAGCGCACGGTGAAGCCAAGCTTGGACTTGAAATCGTCGCTGATCTTGTCAGCCTCTCCGCTAGTTTGGAAATTAGAAACCAGTACGTTTTCCAAAGTGATGCCGCTCATGCTTCGACTCCGAAATAGGCATTCTCTTCGGCCCACGTCTTGCCTACACCATTGGCGATCTGCTGATGGTGCAGCACATAAGTCTTAGCGATATGCGGTTCGATATGGCGATACATCTCCATGTCGATTTCCTTGTCCTGCGATAACAAGATGACCTGCCTCGATACATCCGATACCCAGAAATCGAGGATTTTTTCGCGGTGCTTGCTATCTAGGCGTCCCAGAGGCGTGTCGACGACCAGCGGAGCATCCATGCCGGACACCTTGGCGAGACCTGCGATCAGTGCCGTGGCGAACAGCTGGTTCTCGCCTGCGGACCGATCGAACACGATTTCGTCGCCTTCCTTGGATAACACCTTGGTCTGGCCGATTTCGTCGATATCGATCCTCGCTACCTGATCCTTGTGGGCAAGGGAGAGGTAGACATCGGTCATCGCATGGCCGAGCTCCCGCGTCTTCAGGGAGTACAGCGAGGGAATCAGTTCGTTGATGAGTTCGCAGACCCGCTGGGCCTTGGCAACCACCGACTTGACCGGATTTGCCTGAATGAACTTCTCGTGTTCCCGCTCGTAGGTCGCGCGCTTGTTCAGGATGTCCTGCTCCAGCGACTTGATGGCACGGTTCAGGTCCGCCCATTCCCTATCTCTCTCGCTGATCAAAGCATTGACCGCAGTCAGTTCACCATTGAGTTTCGCCAGCGTGCCGTCCCTCTCCACGCCCTCGATGCGGGCGTAGCGGCCGACCAGCTCCTCCCTGCGACGTTGCAGGGTCGCCTGGCGTTCCAACAGACTGAGAATGTCCTTCACGCCGACCTTCAGGTTTCCCATCAGGTCGATGACCTGCTCACGCTTGCCACCATAGAGGTAGTCATGAATGATCTCTTCGGCACAGCCCTCAGGAGGGGGATAGAAGAGGCTCTCCCACGCGGCCTCGAGACGCATCCCGATGACCTGCTGTTGCGGTTCGGTCAGGGCGGGGTGAATGGCTGGCTCGCCGTCGATGAACCGACTCATGAACCGTGCCTTGCCCGGTTCCATGGAACGCTTGTGTTCGTCCCAGCGGATCTTCTCTAATTCGGCGTGGAGCTGGGACACCAGCTCGCCACGCAGTTCCTGAGAGACGAAGTGGAACGGCAGCTTCTCGCTCAGGATGGAGTCCAGTTGGTCCATCACCTTATTCAACTCAGACTCGGCGTCCTTCTGTTCGGCGATGATTTGGCTGGCGGTCGCCACATCGCCACCTCCGCCACCCAGAGCAAAAATTCTGGACATGAGCTTCTCACGATGGGCCTTCAGTCCGTCCAGCTCGCCTTCTAAGTCATAGCGACGCTGGGTGTCATTCTGCAGCTGTGCCTCATGGACCGTAAGCTGTTCGAGAAGCAAGCGGTGCTTCTCCTCATCTACGGTGGAAACGCCCTGACTGCGGTTCGCTTGGAACTGCTCCAGACGCTTGCCGAGCTTGCGGAGAAGCACGACGCCTAGAAGACCCTCCATACCCTGCTTGATCTGCTCTACGCGGCTCTGGTCGGCCAGCTTCTTGACCTCCTCGCCATCGAAGAAGAAGAACGGAGCGAGATGGGCCGGGATGAAATGCTTGTCTAGCAGCTCCTCTGCATTAGTTCCGCCGGAACGGTGAGGCTGACGGATTCCGGCACGCACCTCATAGACCACCAATTCCTCGTTGCCGTTGGTCCACTCGCCGCTCTTGGTAAAGAACCATTTGCGGAGGAACTGGAATGCCTCATGCCCGTTGATGCTTATCTGCACCATCACGCTCATGATCTCTCGACCGTTGCGGCTGGCCTGACCATGCAGGGCACGTTCCAGAAAAGATGGATAGCCCGTTTCGGATTTCAGTCCCGCCCGTGCAAGGTGCGTGATTGCCTCCTTGCCGTAGAGCCCGAGATACAAGGCTTCCAGCAGACTGGTCTTGCCGAAGCCGTTCATCCCTCCGACAAGCACAATGTTCCTACCGTCCTCAGGTGCCGGGAAATCGAAAACCTGATGTTGGTAACTCTTGAAGTTGGTGAGTTCGAGTTTGGAGATCCACATGATCAGTCCATCGCTCCCAACGCTTCGCTGATCGCGTCGTACACGCCGTGGGCACGCTCCTGATCCTGCCGTTCACGCTGAATGACGACCAGCTCCTCGAACACCTGCAGAGGAACCCGGTGCTTTTCGCAGAGCTTCGCCAGAAGCTCTTTCGCATCGCGGTCTGACCAGAGCGGCAGGTCGCCCAGATATACGTCGGCCATTCTTATTGCGCTCCTTTATGGCTTAGCTCTTCGGCCCAGATCGATTGAATCAAATCCAACTCGTCATCGCTAATCAGGCGGTCGCCGAACTCTTTTTCAGCATCCCGCAGCCTACCCAATATCATCTTCCGTGCCTGTATCGTGAATGGCCCCGGAATGTGCCTGCCCGCAACATCGAACTGAATGCGGCCGTTGCGTCTCTCCACCTGTCGATACTGCGGCTCATTGCGGATGCCTTTCAGCCAGTCGCGGAAATCCATCAGAGCCTTGAATTGGTGGTTGCCCACGTCGATGAAACCCTGAAGGCTCTTATCCTTCTCGACGACGGTGCAGGTCCAGCAGCCGAAACGGCTCGAATTGGTCCCACACCCGGGGGCCTCCTCCTGCGACAGTACCACGGGGCATTCTCCACCCCCGGCATCCCGATAGAGCTGGATGAGGTCCCGGTGCGTCCCGCCCCAGGGCGGTTCGTGTTGACTCAAAATCTCCCAGACGTCATCCAGAGACAGGTCGACGATGGGTCGATAGATGAAAGCTCCGGGCAACCCAGTATGCGGCGTTAAGTTGGAGTTTTCGAGGTTCACGTGCTTGTCGATAGATTTGAGGCGGGAATTGCTCTCGTCCCGACGCACGCCCAGCACCACAATGGCCGAACCGTGCTGGGACACGTTGTCCAGGATGTAACGGCTAGTCGGCTGGATTTTCAGCCTGTCCGTACACCATCGCATTGTCTGGTTCGGACTCGGATAGCCTTTGCCGATAAGCAACGCCCAGAAAGACTTGTCAGGATCAGGATGCGTGGTCACCACGGTCACTGGCAACCGAAGACTCTCCGATGCCTCCTCGATCTGCCTCTGAACCCTGTTGAGATGGGCGATGACCAGCGGACTCTCTACCAGCGTGTCGTTCGAGACAATGTGGACAGGCCGGATGCGACGGTCGGGAGAAATCGATAGCAAGGCTTCGAGAACCGCATGGGCGACCAGCGTACTGTCCTTACCGCCAGAGAAACCGATGATCCACGGGTAGTTTTGAGAATCCGACAGGTACTCATCCTTGATGTCGGATATGACTGTTTCCCATAGGGACAGATCGTTATAGGCGGACGCGAACATATGAGCAGGATGGTAACTGATGGAAGTACATCAGGCGCCAATCCCCCCCACTCAGAGATAGGTGCAACTTAAGGGTCGCGTGCCCTGCTCCCCGGCTGCCGAATGGTTCGGAGTGCTAAGGGTGGCCTCTAGACAACACCACCAGTTCGCTGCGGTCGTTTGCGCAGAATAGTGTGCATACACAAGCTGGCAGGAGGTAAACAAAATTTGGGGGGGCGCCCCCCAGGTGGGGGTCAGCCGAGGACGGAGTCGATGGGGGTGGGGACACACTTGCACTGCGCGGACACGTAGTGTTTAGCGATCCAGTGGGCCGACAGGCCACGGAACAAAACCTAGTCACAGAATAGTCACGGCACAAAGAACAACGGCCTGCATCGCTGCAAGCCGTTGTTTTTACTGGCGTCCCCACGGGGATTCGAACCCCGGTTACCGCCGTGAAAGGGCGATGTCCTAGGCCTCTAGACGATGGGGACTTCTTG
>Ga0214921_10010037_pt1 | contig 11801 bp, 10 predicted proteins | sample LL1505_MetaG_FD_177992 | JGI IMG/M metagenome (GOLD analysis project Ga0214921, IMG submission 177992) | Freshwater microbial communities from Lake Lanier, Atlanta, Georgia, United States - LL-1505 | ecosystem: Environmental > Aquatic > Freshwater > Lake | place: USA: Georgia | collected...
TATGAGCTTGAGGATGGACGAGAGTGTGCAAACCCACTCCCCGAGATGCTCAATATACATTGGATTAATGACCTGGGATTCGATGATTTTGAAGCTCTGGACTTGATCAAAGAGCTTGAGTTTTCGAGGATTAAAGATATCGCGAGCGGCGTTGAACGGCCTTAGTATCTCCGATTCTAAAGTTACCCTAAATAAATTGATCTCTTAAGCGACGTCGTCTGATTCTAGCTGATCTAGCAATCTTGCTGAACGCCGTGTGCTTAGCACATGCTCATACCAACCAGCGGTCTGATCCACGATCCATGAGTAATTATTATATTGCCCAGGAGGGATCAACTCCTCGCAGTAATCAACCAAGTCTTCTAACGATCCATTAGGATTTTCACGTACCCATTCTTTCACAGATCGTTTGAATTTGTTCGTATCTAACATTAATATCGTCCTTTCAGGTCTTGCCTGCCGCAGAGTCCACTGGACTGCGTTGAGCAAATCACGAAGTCTATGGTCGGCAAATTTAACCTAGTCTTAAGCCCTTTTAACGTACTATTGAGGATTTCACAGAATGCCAAACGCCTTACCCCTTAATCTTTTTATTGATACCTCCAATGTTTGGCAGTCCAACAAATTCTCGAACCCGTCAGCTCTAAACTACCTCGGCAAGAGCCTCGAAACTTGGCTCAATGGGGTCCTTGACGAACTTGGCGTTAAAGACACCCCTGTCATCCATGGAACAGTTCACCCAGGAGCCTACATATCGGGCCGCGTCTATATCGCAGAGGGTGCGACTGTGGAACCCACCGCTTATATTCAGGGGCCCTGCGTTATTGGACCTGGGGCTGAAATTAGACACGGCGCATACATTCGCGGTCATGCTTGGATTGGCGCTAAAGCGGTTGTCGGACACACCACCGAGGTTAAAGGCGCGGTCTTCTTTGATAACGCTAAAGCAGGACATTTCGCTTATGTGGGCGATTCCATTCTTGGACAGAATGTAAACCTGGGCGCCGGCACCAAACTGGCCAACCTAAAGCTAAAAGGTGACGAAGTTCGCGTAAAACACCCTCTTAGCGGGGAGTTGATCAGGACTGGACTTCGCAAATTCAGCGCCATCATTGGCGACAACGCCCAGACTGGCTGTAACAGTGTCCTATCGCCAGGTACGCTACTGTTGCCAAATACTGCCGTTTTGCCTTGTGTGCATTACCTTGGCACCTTAACTAAAGGTTTTGCACGGTAAGTGAACATTTTGGCTGGTCAACCAACTTTCTCTCTTTACGCTTTTAAATTTTCCGGATAACCTTTTCCGAAACCAGCATTTTTTTATTTAATTTTTGTTTTTGCATATCAGTTCTCGCGAGGATTCCCAGGGAGGGGCTCTTCTGATGCACGGAGTTCGAGGCAATTTGTTGTCCTCGAGTTCAACTAAATTAAGGAGGATTTATGGCAGTGCGCAATCAAGGACACCGTCGCGGCGCTTGGGGAACAGCCCTTAGCATCGTGGCACTACTAGCTGCTCAACCAGTGTTTGCAGCAGGGTACATCGTAAAGTTCAAGCAGGGAACTGCTGGCTTTCAGCAAGCACTTTTCTCAAAAAGCATCAAGGGTGCAAACGTTGTTGATAATCACGAGCAAGGCAATCTCCTTCTTGTTGACTTTGGTAAGTCTACTAAGAAAGAAACGGCCCGCCGCCTCGTCGATTTGATGAAAAATCCAGACGTACAATACGTGGTCGAAAATAAAAAAGTTCAAGCTTTCGATATGCCGAACGACCCAGAAACGACAAAACAATGGTCTATCGCAAAAGTTCGTGCCGCCGAAGCCTGGACGATGGGCGTTGGAAGCCGTGAAATCGTAGTCGCTGTGACTGATACAGGCGTCGACTACACACACGGCGATATCAAAGACAACATGTGGACGAATAAAAAAGAAATCGCTGGCAACGGCGTTGACGATGACAATAACGGTTACGTTGATGACATCTATGGATACGACTTCAATAAGAATGATGCCGACCCACTAGACGAAACTGGTTCACAAAACCCAGGTCACGGCACGCACTGCGCGGGTATCCTCGGCGCTGTGGGCGATAATAACAAAGGCATCTCTGGGATGAGCCAGCGAGTTTCTATCATGGCATCACGCTTCCTTGGAGCCGATGGTTCAGGCGATCTTATGGGTGCAGTGAAATCTATCGACTACGCGACCAACAACGGTGCCAACGTTATTAGCGCAAGCTGGGGCGCAGGCGTCAGTGCTAATGATGCGCAGCCCATCACAGAGGCCATTAGTCGAGCCAATGACAAAGGCGTTATCTTTGTTGCTGCTGCGTCTAATGACGGCAAAAACAACGATGGCTACGAAGTTTATCCTGCCAACACTCCGTTACCGAACGTCATTACAGTTGCTGCTTCAACCAATAGCGACGGCAAGCCAAGCTGGTCTAACTACGGACAAGCTAAAGTGAGCCTTTCTGCTCCGGGCGAAAACATCTATAGCACTCTGCCAGGCGAAAAATACGGTAACCTCAGCGGAACTTCCATGGCGACGCCATTGGTTTCGGGACTTGTGGCACTCATGCTCTCACACAATGAGAATCTGAAGCCAACAGAGGTGAAAGCACTTCTTCAAGCATCCGGATCAAAAGTATCCATCGAAACTGCTTGTAACTGCCGGGTGGATGCGGCTGCGGTTGTTCAACGTATTCGCTCCGACGAGCTTACAATCATTCCACAAGCTGGAACGATCGCACCAAACAGCACTTTGCAATTTAGCGCGTGGGGCGGCAAAGGCCCTTACAAGTACAGTGCATCGTCTGACGCAGTGGCAACAATTGACGAAAACGGCCTTCTAACTGCAAAAACAGAAGGTGAGCTAACAGTTACGGCTACGGATTCTACAGGAAAAACCAATGAGTCACTTCGCATTCGCGTTGTTGTCCCTAGTGATGGCGGCGGCGGTGGAGGCGGCGGTGGAGGCGGCGGCGAGGAATGTCCGCTTGGCGATCCACAGCTCTGTGAAATCATGTGCGGCATCCAACCTGACTTGCCTTGGTGCTCAAAACAGTAATGATACAAGTGCATTAGAAGCACAAGAAAGGGAGCGCCACGGCGCTCCCTTTTTTCGTTAACCTCCCTAGGACGATTGTATTTTATGCTTTCTATTGAAATTCATTGATTTTTAAGATATAGGTGCCTCCTATTATACAAAGGATCAGGCTCCAAAAAGATGAGTGACACAACCCAAAAAATCCAGGCAGTTGAACATGCAAAAGTAACGCCTAGTCGCGGTTACTTAGGACTATCGCGAGAAGACTGGAGCTCATTTCTTGAATCTCAATCAGTGCCGAAGTTCCGTTCAAACCAGGTGGCAGACTGGGTCTTTAAGCATTTTGCAAAGTCTACATCAGAAATGACCAACGTCTCCAAAGACCTTCGTGCCATCTTGGACAATCAATTTGATTGGACACTGCCTGAAATCGTTAGTGCGTTGGACTCAAAAGATGGTTCAACCAAACTTTTATTAAAGACTACTTCGGGACAGTTCATTGAGTCGGTCATTCTTCGCTACGAGGGCCGGGTCAGTCTCTGCGTATCAAGTCAAGTTGGTTGCAAAATGGCCTGCAGTTTCTGTCAGACTGGCAAGCTAGGCTTTTTCCGTCATCTGACCACCCACGAAATTATTGCACAGTTTTTAATCGCAGCTCGGATTGTGCGTGATGAAGGGCGCCGCCTCTCACATGTAGTATTTATGGGGATGGGCGAGCCGCTTGATAACTATGACAACGTGCTCAAATCCGTACAAATGCTCGTATCGCCCGATGGTTTTGGACTGTCTGCAAGACACGTGACTGTCTCGACCTCGGGAATCGTCCCTAAAATCCGCGATTTGGCCAAAGACGCTCGCTGTGCGCTAGCTGTCTCGTTGCACGCATCACGCGACGAATTGCGTCAAGAAATCATGCCCATCAATCGTAAATGGGATTTAGCTGATCTCAAGACGGCTCTTCTAGAATACCAAAGAGAGACTGGCGACAAGATCACGTTCGAATACATTATGATACGAGATAAAAACTGTGGGCTTCGTGAGGCCAAGGAACTCGTCAAGTTCCTCCATGGATTTCGCGCTAAGGTCAATCTGATTCCATTTAATGCCCATCCGGGACTTCCCTATCAGCGTCCCACGGATGATGAAATTCGCGCCTTTCAAGTTTATCTAGCAGAACGCTCCATCGCAGCCCCTGTTCGATACAGTAAAGGCCTTGATGTGAGCGGCGCGTGCGGCCAACTCGCGGCAAAAACACAAGATAGCCTACATTTAGCACCACGGCGAAAAAGTGTTATCGCAGTGGACAATCTTCCAAGTTAAAATGGCTCAGTCGAATCATCCTTGCCTGATGAATGCTTTATTTGATAAAAATAACGCTCATTTATCAAAGGTTTTAACATGTTCTACGACTGGACTTTTTCCAACCCATCAGTGTCCTCCGATGCCCGGGCGCAGCGCTATAGCGCCGACCTCAAGGTCACGGTGACTTTGCCATTTGAGTCCTGGCAACTCATGTGGACACTTCGCTCGCTTAACATCTCAAACACAGGGATCCTATGCGCTCTTGACGTCATTGATGAAGCGTCAGCGCAAAGAGGTACCGATCTCATGACTCTGCTCGATGCACAGCCTGAAGTTCAAATTCAAATCGAGACGCCTAGCGACGACATCTTCGCACCGATATTGAATGCCACAGTTGTCAGAAAACTTAAGCGACAATGGGGCCTCGAGGTGGCACTGAATTTCAATGAGGAAAGTGATGACCTCCTAAGCCTGGTCAGCAGTCTTGACGGCTGGTCGACCCAACAGAGCAAACGACAAAATTGATTTTTTTCGTGCGTGTGATTTAGAACTCTTATCTTGCTTAAATCCGAAGAGAACCCTCGGCCATGCCACAAAAAACCATCAAAAAAGCCGAAGCCACCTTGGATAGCATGCGCAAGGTTTTTTCAATCCCCGAATCCGAAGACTCCACACTGATTAAGATCGAAAAAGAAATTAGCAAAAATTTGCTCGGATTCATGCGTAATCATATTGTGGCTGGTGAGATGGAACCTGCGGAGATCGAAAAAGATTTCCAGAATGTAAACATCCCTGATGAACCTATGTTTGTTCACGACCAGGCTAAATTCCTAATGGATAAAGTTGTCAGCCAGTCTGTCCATACAGCCTCTCCAAGTTTTATTGGGCACATGACGTCTAGCATGCCTTATTTCATGCTTCCTCTCGCGAAAATCATGATCGCTCTCAACCAAAACACCGTAAAAATTGAAACATCCAAGGCCTTCACGCCACTCGAGAGCCAGGTCATCGGGATGCTACATAAGCTCATTTATAATCGTCCTAACGATTACTATCAGCGTTGGACTCATGATCGCAGCCACGCCCTCGGAGTATTTTGCTCAGGTGGAACTATCGCTAACATCACAGCTCTTTGGGTTGCTCGCAATCGGATGCTAAACCCCAAAAACGACTTTGTAGGAATTTACGAGGATGGCTTAGCGGCTGGACTTGACGCCCATGGTTACCGTGGCCTTGCCATCCTTGTCTCAAAACGCGGTCACTACTCGCTCCGTAAAGCTGCAGATCTTCTAGGTATCGGTCGTCGCAACCTCATTGCCATCGAAACAGATAGTCGTAACAAGATCAACCTTGATTCATTGCGCACAAAAATAAAAGAACTTCGCGACTCGCAAATTGGAATCCTTGCCATTATCGGTATTGCTGGAACAACGGAGACTGGAAACGTCGACCCGTTAGACGAAATGGCCGATATCGCCGAACGCGAACAAATTCACTTCCATGTCGACGGAGCTTGGGGCGCACCAACCCTTTTCTCAGACAAGCATCGACATTTATTGAAAGGCATCGAACGGGCACAGAGCGTGGCCATTGATGCGCACAAACAACTCTACGTTCCCATGGGCGCTGGACTCTGCCTATTTAAGAGCGAGACCGCTCTTGATTCAATTGAAACTAATGCGCAGTACATCATCCGCCGAGGATCTAGAGACCTCGGCAAACACACGCTGGAGGGCTCGCGCCCTGGGATGGCGATGCTTGTGCATTCGGGCCTACGAATCCTTGGACGGAAAGGATACGAACTACTCATTGACGTTGGTATTGGCAAAGCCAGCCAGTTCGCCCGATTGATACAGAATACGGATGACTTCGAACTAACTACCGAACCTGAACTAAATATTTTGACGTATCGATTCGTGCCCGGAAAGATTCTTGATCTTCTTAAAAATGCATCCGTTGACAAAGCAAAAGCTGCAAACGAACTCCTCAGTGAGCTTACTGTCAATATTCAAAAAGTCCAGCGCGATCGCGGCCAGACCTTCGTCTCACGGACAACATTTGAAATATCAACACATCACAATCAGCCATTGACAGTTTTTCGCGTCGTTCTAGCCAACCCCCTGACTACCAGGCAGGTTTTCATCGATGTATTGGAAGAGCAAAGATTCATCGCAAAAGATGAAATGCTGCGAATGAAGTTTGAAGATCACTTAAAAAAAATATTTAGCCCCTAGAGGGCATCAAAAAACAAAGTGCCGTTAAACCGAGGCTGGGCTATTTTTTTCAAGGCCCCACTCTTACCTTCAAGCTTCACGAGTTCAATTTTTCGAGGCATGGTATTAATATCGAGTTTTACGACATTTTTCTCTGAATCCATACAGCCAATGACACGCACCTCCCATGTCAGCAAGCCAGAGAATTCCTCTGGTGGTTGCCATTGATAGGTTTGATCTGGAGTCGCATGCTTGTGCAGCTCTTTTTTATCGGGACCCGTAGCTACGAATTCATATAATACATTTTGGGAACACAACTCCGGTCGGCTCCATTCAAACCCAAAAATTGGCCATTTTTCTTTTGACATCCAAAACAAATTTCGGTCCGGAGCGAGAGGCTTAATCCTGCGGCCGATAGCAACATTCACCGCATCTTGTTTTTCCCTAGAAATAGCGCGTGGCCTGTCATTCAATATTTTTTTTGTCAACTCAACCTTCACCAATCGAAGTCTTGATTTATAAGACCCATCCGTTGATTCAACCTGCAAATAATAATTTCCTGGCGCATTCACAGACACCTTTGCTTTAGTACCTATTGTACGGGTATACGGCGTTCTCTCCTGACCTTGCCTCCAAAAATAAACATCATAGGATGAGAGGTCATCAAAAAGCCGATCATCCCGCTGCCAAACTATCTGCATATCTGTGGGCATTCGATCAACCAAAATCAACTGCTTCTCCCGGGGAGTGATCACGTTGATTTGCCCGAGAGACACAGAAATATTCGACTGTTCACCGTTTTTGCCTTTATTTAGAGCCTCAGCCAGCATCCTCAACACTTCCTGGTCGATCCCTGGGTCGGCCGACATCATAGCCACAGCCTGCCTCCAAGCGTCAGAAAGCTTGGTTAACATTGCTTCAGGATCTCCAATTTTTTTCTTGATGCGCGAATCAAATTGTTTGAGCATTTGAGGTTCAAGTCTGACGCGACGAAACGCATCGCGACCGAGTCTAATAATTGTTGGTGAATTTATCGTGATTTGAGTCCTTTTAACTGGAACACCTTCGCGACCTAGAGAGTCTTCCGACTGAAAGGAAATTGACGCCATTTTCGGCACCTGAACGATGGAACCGTCCGGAATATAGCTGCCAAGCTTTACAAGACGAAACTCCGCACTCAGAGGCCGCGAAAACCGCACACCGCCGCTCACTTTAACAACCTTAAATTTTATTAGACCATGCTCAGAACGCGACACCACGGGCTCATTGACTGAGGCGACTGCACTGGCTCCACTAGCCAAGATAAGCAGAAATAAAAAATGAACTCTATAAATCAATAGCATCTTCATTTGATTAAACCCAGGACAAGGCACATATCGTCTTCAATGCGCACGGAGGCGTTTTTCTTACGCCAAACGTCCATGACAGCGCTCAATACTGAATTGACATCAAAGCGTTTTGAGGTTTTTAGCGTATTGAATAGATCTTTCCGAGAAAACCCCGTAGCGCCGCCTACAGGTGCAGTCATAAGACCATCAGAGAAAAGAGCTAATATGCTGCCCGAAGCCAGCTCAGATCTTTGCTCAGTCATATCAAGTGTCGGGCCAAATCCGAGAATAGTGCCACTACCAGACGCCCCTTTGGCCTTAGTCATCGACCCATCGGCCCCTACAATGACTGGGGCTGGGTGACCTGCATTCAGCCATGTCACTGTTTTTTCATTCTCGTTAAATTTAGCAATGATGCCGGTGGCTGTCGAAATACCTGCGCCGTATGCATAGAGGGCGCTGTTACATCGTTCCATAAATTCACGTATGTCAAATGCCTTGTCTTCAGTTCTAGACATTTGCTCTTGAAATAAAACGGACATCACAGGAGTCATCATGGATGATTCGATTCCGTGACCTGTAATATCGACAATGGAAATAATCGTCTCGCCACGTAGCTTGTCTCTATGGACTCCGTACCAGTCTCCCGCAAGATGTAGCGACGGCTCATATTTAGCGGCAATCTGGACCCAGGCAGACTGGTCAGGATCTGGCTTAAAAAGAAAACGTTCTTGAATGGTACTCGCAACGCGGATGCCTTGCTCCATTTTTGTTTTCTCAAGCTTTTCGATGTGCAGTGACGCAATCATCTTGTCACGCTTTTGCAAATTCTCGGTCATATCAACAAACGTACGACTAAGCTCCCCCAGCTCGCCAAACCCCTCAGCGCTTAGCTTCACGTTAAAGTCACCTTTTGCGAGTTTACTAGCCATTTCCGTCAAAGCTCGAATAGGTCGTGTCGCCAACCAAAGAGGTATCTGCAACAACAATACGGCTAGTGATAAATACAGAATTGAGACACCAGAAACACGGCGTATCGTAGAATAAACCGCCTCCATCGCTCGGTGTTTTGTTTTTTCGGCGAACAAAACCATATTTGATTTTGGAATCTCTTGGTAAAAACCATAAAGCGAGTCACCGCCGAATTCAAATTCAGACTGACCCTGCTTGAAGGGCATTTTAATAAACGATGACACCAAGGGACGCTTGGCGAAATTATCCGGGGTCACCGCGTTTGAGTTAGCAAAAAGCAGCATTCCCGAGCGATTAGCCACATAGACAGTCGTGTATTTTGTATTCAAGGAGAAAACTTTCCCAAAGTCCGTTGCATCCATCTCATAAAGATTAAGCTGATCAAGTCCCGCCTCTACAACACGCACAGCCGCAAAAAGAATTCCGTTGATCTGTCCAAAACTAACGTCTTTCGACCCTTTCTCAATTGCCAAATAGTCGACGCCAATTGTCTCAAGGGATTTGACCCATTGGAATTCGCCTTTAATCCATCGTACGGATCGCGGATCGACCACAGCAAATTGCGCTATTGGCTCCTGTCGTTTCAATTTGTCGACAAAAAACGGCAAATGATTGGAGATGCTTTGGGATCTTGTCTCCAGGTCTAGGAACAAGATGGTCCAAGCGTCTTTTAATGATGACTCGTAAAGAGTGCGTAGAGCGTTGTAAATTGAGAAACCGGACCCTCCAAGAATACCGAGCACGCAAACGAGCGTAATAATCATTCGAATACCTGGGCGGTATGTGATTTTAAAACGACTAATGGCCATTTTTGCGATCCTTATTGACTAAAATCTCGATTCTCCTATTCTTAGACATATTCTCACTGATCCATTGCCCGTCGGATTTTTTTTCAGGCAACAATGGCTCAGCACTACCGCGCCCCTCAACGCGAACCAGTTTTGAACTTACAGAATTCGCGGTTAGAACTTTCGCCACTGCAGAAGCTCGAATCACGGACAACGACCAGCTATCCAGCCCTTTAGTCGCGTCATTCGAACTTGAATCTGTATGACCAACCACCTGAATTTTATCTACGTTTCTAATCTTACCGATAGTCAATGCGATATCCCTGAGTTTTGGAATAGCTGTAGGACGTAAATTTGTTGAACCAGAATCAAAAATGACGTCCACAGGCACTGATATAATGACCGTGTCTTTAATTTCATCCGCACCCATCAACGCCTTCAAATCGTCGGCGTGTAGTTTTTCTTTCTTATCGCGAGAATCCGCAACCTCGCCCTCGCCGTCTTTAGCGCGCGCTTCAGCTTCCTGAATCTTCAAAATCACATCTTCAATGGACTCAAGGTTCAGCATCGTCACTAGCATTTCCAGAGCACGCATTGCCGCGTTCTGAGCTGCTTCGTCCGCGACATCGCCAGCGGCTGCGGAATCTGTCCTGAATGCGTCCATTAGTTTTAAGCGAACACATTCTTCGTTTTTAGGGCTTGCCACTGCAAGCGAGTACATAACCACAAAGAACCCAAATAATAGGGTCATCATATCGGCATAAGAAACAAGCCATGGCTCACCTTCCTCTTGGTGTTGCATGTGGGCGCCGCTACCATGCTCGACGTCATGCCCATGAGCCTGCTCTACTGTAGGATGGCTATCATGCCGATTTTTTGATGTTTTCTTTGACGCCATGCACGCTCGCTCCCTACTCTATTGTATGGAGCCCGCGTCAGGCGGCCGATAGGCATTATCTTCCCAGATGATTACGAATATAAGTTCGTTATTCCGCTCTTCTTCGGAACAATAACGCGAGGATTCTGTTGAACGTTCAAATTGGGGTTCTTGATCGTGACAGCTGCCTTAGATCCACGCCTTGGCGCCGTCAGTCGATTGAGTCCAGATCCAGCTAGCTCTTCACGGGAAATCGCAATTTTACAGTCAAGAACCTTACGTTCAGGCGCGATCACATTATGAGCTTCTACGATGCCATCACGGGACAAGATCGTGCTCTCCCCAGCCTCCGCAATTCGGGTCGCAAGTAGCACACCAACAACACGAGGGATACCATGACGCGCCAAGAAAATGGTGCGCATCCATGACGGCATATCCATAAGAATATCCGCGGCTGACTGAGTTGGAATGCGCTCAATGAGGACAGCCGTAGTTTTAAGGAGCTTACTCAAGGCAGCTTCATCTGCCCCATAGTAATCGGGCGCTGAAAAACTTGACGATGATTTTTTAGCAAATTGACTTGTGACTGATTTTTCAGTTGATTCTTTCGACTTTTTTGGGGGCTTCACACTCTGAAGTGTCGGTAGTTGCGGCAAGCCAAGCACTGCTAATTGTTCTATGTTAATGGAAGGCCCGTCAGCTTTTGAGATCTGTTCTAGATCACTCGGACGGTCTTTTACGATTGAATTAATAGCAAATCTTCGCACGATCATGTGCGGCACGACCATGCATTCAGGTGGTGGAAGCAAATCACTCCTTGCTTGTGTCCACAACATTTGATTCGCCGTCGGAGCAGATGGTAGCCCTTCGCATTCGGGCGAAATAACGACGAGACCCAGTTTGAATCCGTAGCTTGATTGCAAAAACGGTGTTTTCATCCACATCCCTTTCGGTGACATGCAGGGTCCATCGGCAAAAATTGCCTAAAAATGAGCGTTTTTTTATAATTCTATAAGCGATTATTTTTGTGAACTAACAAAACCCCAAGAAAAGGGCAGTAACGTTGGGCGGATGGCTCGAAGGCGGGATTTGAGCTGATAAAATTGGGTTACAATAATGGTAGGTTCTTAATAAATACAGGGCTTTAAGGGCGGGAGGATTCACGGGTGAACTTCAATACCATCATCTCGTTTTTTATGGCTGCTGCGGTGGTCGGTTGGGCCGCTTTTACGGCAACCGATAATCCCAAGAACTTCCTCGACCTGCACGGGATGGT
>Ga0214921_10010038_pt1 | contig 11800 bp, 13 predicted proteins | sample LL1505_MetaG_FD_177992 | JGI IMG/M metagenome (GOLD analysis project Ga0214921, IMG submission 177992) | Freshwater microbial communities from Lake Lanier, Atlanta, Georgia, United States - LL-1505 | ecosystem: Environmental > Aquatic > Freshwater > Lake | place: USA: Georgia | collected...
GTGACCAGAATAAAGATCAACCGAAAAGTGAAGGATTTCTATGATAAATTGGTTCAAGAGCCTGTTGTAGAACCTGTTTTAGAACCATTTAAAGAACCAAAACCTGTTTTAGAACCATTTAAAGAATCTGTTAAAGAGATACATTTATATGAACGAACCCAAAAACCAGTGACGGCAACCCTGTTAGACGGCACTGTTTGCTATTTGAAACGTCGACATTTATAAAAAAAATTGAAAATAATTAACACACTTAATATATTTTACATTATTCTCAATGGAAAGTCAAGAAGAGCAAAGTCAAGAAGAAGAAATTAATCCATTGAACAATACACTATTGTTGCGACACAGTGAACCAAACATTCCAACCCATTTTATGGAAGTCCACGGGCTGCAGTTGAAATATATGGACTTCAACTATATTACGCTCATTAAGGATGACATCCGTAATATGAGAAAATTGAACGAACACCAGTTACAATATATAAAAACTTATGTGAGCGACAAAGAAAAAACTGACATAATCATGGAGCTCGTAAAATCTTTGAACGTATGCATTGACGTGATTGAATGTATTCAAGATTAAAGTATTTTACACTTTTATAAAAAAATTGATTTTTTTATTATATTATAGATTATATACATTATACATTATACCTTATACCTTGTTAAAAGATGTCTTGCGACTACTATACAGAAAAATCAGTCGTCATTGAATACGTTTCGAAGGATTCTAAAATCTGTAAGATTGTGAAAACGACAAAAATAGAGAGAAAATTTCTGGACCGGGGCAGGTACCAACCAAACACTGAAAAATACATTCAAAAATTGGAAAAGAAATTGAATGGTAATCCCGTGAAAATGATTTATGAGAACAACGAATGGACGAAGGAAACGTTCCAACACAGGTATCATGACAAGTTTAAAAAGATGTTTCCTGACATTAAAACATTCATAAAAATATACAAAAGAACGACTCGTGTTGCGTTCTAATTAATCATTTATCAAATCAAAATAAAATTGAAACTAAAAAACTTTTTTTAAATACTTGTAAACAAGAGCAATTATTTAAAATCGTAAGCATAAAATAATGCAATATGGAGGGAATGATCAATGCAGTTCTAGTTGCGGTTCTAGTCTTGACAATTATACAGGGTCAGGGACAGGGCCAAGGCCAAGGCCAGAACTTCCGGATTCCAGAAGAATGGAGGCTACAGATCCTCTTCTTGATAATGAAAGACCTACTGATGAACTGACCGTTCAAATCTTCCGATACAAGTTTACAGAAGATTTCAACGTTGAGCTCAACAATTTTGCAAAAATTCATCAGTACGACCCCCGCAAAGTGTTCAAAGAGGCGTGGCTCGTATGGCTGGAAGAGAACGACACCTTGGTCTCCACGGAAGTTAATCGATTGAAAACCTTGGGATACGAAGGCGAAGTGGTCAGTAAAATGTTTAAGAGTGCCCGCTACTATTATAGAAAAAAGGTTCCAGTTTCTAAAGAACCGAGAGAAAGACGCAGTTATGTGAGCGTAGACAAGATTTTCCTGCAGAAAATGGACGACCACATCAGGAACGGACTTTTACGACACAATTACAAACCTTCCGACGGGTTCGACGAGTTTTGTAACGAAAATGTGGACCTGCTTAAAGAAGAAGTGAAAAAACTCTATAAGTGCGGAATGAAGGACCCGAAAGATATCAAGCAGAAAATTAAAAAAACATACAAAAACAGGTATTTCCTCTTTGTTCAGCCTTATTCTGTAAATTTCGATAAATAATAAAAGACAATACAATACAATATACAAGACAATACAATATACAAGACAATACAGTTAAAATATAATAAAAGAAATATTCATTTTAGATAAATACAATGAATATTGAGATAAGTGGACTAAAAAAACATTTTTTTCCAAAGACAAAGAGAGAAAATAGAGAAAATGGACAAAAAGGGAAAAAGACTAGAACCAAAATCATAAACTACTGTTTTTATTCCATAAATGAGATGGATGTCTGTAACGCAATAAAAAGGGTCCCCTACTATTCAAACTGTTTCTCCATCGTTGAAAAACATGATTTTATCAAGATAAGCACGGTTAACGACCATTTTTCCGAAAAAGTTGAATTGTTGGACGAAAATACGAGATATATGCTCTTCTCTTACAGGTCCCATTATTGCACTTTTAATGATTATTTATTCCAATTTAAAGACCCCAAAAGGTTTATATACGGAATAGTCTCCACTTTCTCATACCTTTTACAGAGTTTAAGGCAGTTACAGGATACAAACATCTGTTTTTTTCAGTTTGGACCAGAAAATATTGTTTTCCTTCCAGAATGTAGAGAGAAGCCCGTCCTCTGCCATTTTCAGCTTTCTCTCCTTTTATCCAATGTAAACGAGGAGTATGTCTCAAAAATTCTAAAGAAAACGACCAATTACACGGTAAAGCCGCTGGAGGTGCACCTTTTGTTCTATCTTATGGAGAACGATTTGAAGACGGTGTCCTATTCTTTTATTGAAGAGATCGTGGAAGTTTTCGTTAAAAACCTTGGAATTCTCACCTTTTTCCCTGAAACCTACAGGGAAACATACAGAACAGAATGTATACTGTCACTGAAAAAATATATAAATCAGCCGAGGAATGCGATCGTTTCCCACATTTTGACCCATTACAAGACGTGTTGGGACGTATACGGCATCAGTATGGTCTATCTGCACGTATTTATGTGTGTTTCCAAGGTTTTCTCTCTATCTCACACTTTTATAGACCAATTTGCAATGGAGCTCCTTAAATGCGTCCATCCGGATCCTTCCAAAAGAGGCACACTCTGCAGCCTACAGGAGGCCTACGACGGGCTCTTAAAGGACGAGAAGAGCGACTGGACCTTCGTAAACACCCTGGATATAAGTAAAATGCAAGAATTATGGGACATTTTACATATTTAGTAGAGAAAGTTAGAAGGATATTCTGTATCTTCATTTGATATTCTTATCATATCCCAATATCTATTAGTCATTTTAATTATCTTAATGTAAATGAATTAAAATTAATTTAAATCTTTTTTAATTTTATTATAAATTGAAAAAGGTTTACAAATGTATATACAAGATCCATTTACTGGCAAATACGGTAAGATGAAAAATAATGTGGCAAATTATCCATTTATCATTTTTTGCCTGATACAAGTGACATGACAGACAAAAAAGTAGATAATATAAAAGCACGGATGATACCGCAAGAACCTTAATTTCTACCGTCGGTAGGTAATATACCGAGTTAACCAGATAAAAAAAACAACCCGTATAGGAAGTCAACTGGTCATAATATAAATTTTCTTTGGAAGGTTTTAACCAATAATTCATGGATGTTATGGATATAGAATACGTAATCATCGAAAATATTGATTTTTTGTAGATTAACACGTATGTTCCCGGAATTAAAAATAAGGAGGACGTAAAAACTAAATAATTGTTTTGTTTTACACTTAAATCCATGTTATAACATAATTATAAGTATTTATATGGTTTACATATAATAACATCGATTAACGCCTGGACTTCCTTGTCTTTCTCGCCTTTCTGGACTTCATCGACTTCTTTACACTCTTTCCTGAGCTTGATGAACCCATCTCTCCCTTTCGCTTGCTCGCATCCCTCAACGCATCCTTGAACCCGTAGTTTGCGTCCTTGGATTTTCCCTCGGTGTACACTTTTTTAACGAATATGTTCCATGAACTCAGCGGTCTTTTTCCTCCTTTCATTATATATTAGATCAATATTAATATTTACAATCAAATTTACATATCATTTTTAATGAAAAATTAAAATTTTGATCTAAAAAATCTACTAAATTTCCATTATGATATCTAAAAATAAATTTTAACCTTCCTATTTTTTCCTCAATATGAGGTAATACTCTTTTAAATTTTGACACAGGGACATATGTATTTGTAACATTCGAGAGAATTAATTTAGCAAATGCACTGTTTACTCTACCCGCATAATCGTTGTTGTAATAAGTTGTCGTTGATTTACTGAATGGTATAATTTCATTTATATAGTTAAATTTATCAATTTCCAGGTATATTGTATTATTGTATCCTAAACTTATTTGGTTTGGTGCATTTAAAACAAATAAATTTAAAGAGGCATCCCATACACTGACATATTGTTTTTTGTCAAAACCCAAATTGTATGGCAACCCCCAATCTATCGACATATCCCAATTTTCATACAGACAATCGGACCCATAAACATTCCTTTTCTGGCACCACAATATAAACTCGTGTGATTTATTAACGATTGTTACTCTGTTATTAATTACATTAAAACTTCCATCAAATTCTGTATAAGAGCTGGACGTCATTGCATACACATTTAATTCATATAATTTTTTTGTAGTAGCTTCATTTATTTTTTTAATGAATTCATATACAAAATTTGTATCTGTATATTTCCCAGAAACCATTCTTAATTCGATTGGTTCCGTGAAAAAAAATGGGATTGAAAACCAAATTGCTGTATTCTGTAATGTTTCAGATATATTAAAGTAATACGTGGGTAAGGTTATATCATATAATTCTAAAGATATCACATTATTAAAAACTTGTGGAAGCATAATATCGAAGTTATTTTGATATGGATATTTGGTGACATCTCTGTCTTCTGTATGTATAGAGACTATTTGTGAACTATAATTGCTAGGAATATAACACGAGTTTATTATATTTATAGGATTATCAATCAAATCATCGCTCTTTTCTATGGGCAACTCAACTGATTTATATCTTTTATTTCGTTCGTGTAATTCTATAAATTTATATGCCTTTGAAAATAAATCATAATATTTTCTATTTAGTTGCGAGTTGTCAGGATGTAATTTTATAACCATTTCTTTTGCTTTTAATAACTGTTCATCGTCACAATTACTAGTTAATTTTAATAAATTTAACATATCTTTAATTGTGTAATTGTTTATGTCAAAATCTATATTATTCATTATATAATATTATTACTTTAATTATAGTTTAGTAACGAAACTTATTGTTTAGTAACTCATAATAATTAAATTAATTAGAAAAAACACCTCCATATGATATGACAAAAAATAAAGTTTCACCGTTGACCACACTTTGTATCAATTGAAGGACATCTCCCATCGTAGAAAACTGATAATTTTTATACTTTTTTCCAGAAACACTAAAAAATTTAGTACCTTTTAATTGTATCATCATCATATATTGGTTTGACAACTCACTTGTATTAATAATAAATTTTGTTGCACCAAGACGAGCCACATCTATCTGATCTATATCAAAAAAGTTTGTTAAAAAATAACTTCCTTCTCCGTCTTGTCTTACAACGCAATTGGGGACGCTTGTAGTTAACCCAAGAGGTGCACCTATTAGAGCCGTATTGCTTACTCCAGTAGAAACCAATACTTCACTTGCTCCTCCTGCGCTTTTTGTTTCAGAACCGGATAACTGACCATCAACATATTTTTTAACTGCATAAATTGTAGGATATTCACGATTATCAGGAACAGTTTCTAATGGAATCTCATTTTTTAAATTCACCCCAATATTACGAATGTTTTTAAAGAGTGTAGGAATATACGCAGGCAATGCTGAAGGTAAATATGGAACTTCCCTAGAACCAACCATTTTGTCAGCTTTCCAATAATTTTCGTTGAATGCTGGTTCTGATTCATCTGTTTCTTCATCAAAAGTGTTATCTAGAATATTTTTAACAGGTTCAAAAATACCATCTGCTGAAATACCGTCTATTGGTAATGCACCTTCTACAGAAGAATTTCCATTAGTCGCTGACATTATAAAATAAACTAATATTTAATATATTGCTAAAAAAATAATTCTATCTAAAGTAACCACTATATTTTAAAACATTCCACGAATTATAACTTGTGTTCCATAATAGTTCTAATGTCTCACCGTTATAAACAAAGAAATAATTTTTATAATTCTTATTATTTATAAAAAATCCTCCTTTTTTATCACTATTTTCGGAAAATATTTGTATGGTAACATTCTCTATTATCGGTATATTATTTACGATATTTTTAATTGTACCATTTGGAATGCCAGGATTAGTATCTAAAATATAAGTTGTTGAGTTTGAAGAGGCGTCTAATTGAGTTTCTAAATATGTTGTTTTAACGTCTGATGATATGTTAAGGTTATCACCATACAAACTTTCCGAATTTTTTTTGTTATTCTCATTTATTTTACTTCTTAAATTGTTTAAATTAAAATTAATATTCTCTATTAAATTTCTATTATTGGTATTGTATCTTAATGAATTTATATACCCTGAATAATCGCTAAATCTATTTGTCATATTATAATTATTTCTTTTTTTAATTTTATAAAAAAAATTGAAATTAAAAAAAGATAAAGAATGAAGAGCATATTATACAAACAGAATGGTAAAGAATACTGGCGGTAACAAAGCGAAAGGATTTGCGCGCAAGAATATGGTGAAAACCGTATCTTCACTCAGGGTAGCCGAAGAGACCGGCGAAATATACGCCCAAGCTGTCAAAATATTGGGCGGGGCAATGTGTCGTGTCGTTGACCTCGCAGGAGTAGAAATGAACTGCCACATACGCGGCAAGTTTCGCGGACGAGGCAAACGGGACAACCTCATCGTCTCTGGAACGTGGCTCTTGGTTGGACTGCGTGACTGGGAAAGGGAGCCGATGAAAGGAAAACTGTTGAACTGCGACCTGATTGAAGTCTACAACGACAGAGACAAAGCGCGAATAAAAAATTCGGTCACAAGCGTCGACTGGACCCCATTCATCGTAAACGATTCCAGAACCGTATGCGACATAGATCCAAGTGCGTCGATAGAGTTTGACGTTGAGTTTACCGACGACAAGACGGAAGAGTATCATGCGCTGATTGAAGCACACGTGTCTTCTGGAAAGAGTGCAGTCATTTCAACAGAAGGAGACGACGACGAAGAAATCAACATTGACGACATTTAGATTTAGTGCAACAAAATGTGTTTATAAAAATTTACAATCAAATAAAATCAAATAAAATCAAATAAAAATATTCAAAGTAAAAATTATTTTTTATTTTCAACATTTTTATTTTCAACATTTTTATTTTCAACATTTTTATTTTCAACATTTTTATTTTTGTTAAATATTTTTGTCAAAGCATACTGACCACAAGGACCACAATGGTCTTCGTTTGATAAATCTACTTTATGGTTCATTTTTATATTACACTGTTCTATCCTCCATCTACCAATCGGGTTTGATACTTTTTTTTGAAATATTTTTGTTATAACATTTGTTATAACATTTGTTATATATGTTTTAAACATAATGTAATAAGTGTCCTTTTTTTTAAGTAAGTATTTTAGAGATTAATACAGAAAAATATAATGATATATAATATGCCTACATATACTGTATGCGCTACTTCCGGTGATGATTGTAATGATGGTATTACAAAACCATTTTTAACAATTCAACGTGCTGCAGAAATTGCATTACCTGGTGATACGGTTCTTGTGCAGCCAGGTATTTATAGAGAGCGGGTCTCTCCAACGAAAAGTGGTACATCGACGGCTCCCATAACTTATATTTCTGCAGTGCCAAATGAAGCAATCATCCGTGGTTCAGTGCCGTGGCTACCTACCGATAATTCAGGTAATATATGGTCAGGTATTTTACCAGAAACACTATTCACAGATACTTCGGCGATCGATGGAGCAAATCCATTCAAAGTTCCCGTATGTGTAACTCCTTATGGTAGGAATGGAGCCCCTGAATTTAAAAGCAATACATATCCAAACAGCGACCCAAAAATGGTATATTCATTAGGACAGGTATTTGTGGATGATCAAATGTTGATACAATGCCCATTTTATAATGAAATGGTTGAGAAAGAAAATTCTTGGTTTTATGACACGTCTCTCTCAAAATTATATATTCATATTTCTGAATTTTCACAAAATATAGAAGTAACAAACCAACGTCGTGTTTTCGCACCACACCAACGAGGATTGCGTTATATTACGGTGGATGGTTTCGTCGTGGAGCGTTGTGGTAATAATTACCCGAACCAATTTTGGATGATACCTAGTGCTATACAAGCAGGCATGATTGGAACTCGTTCAGGTCGTTATTGGACTATACAAAACAATATTATTCGCAACGCCAACGGAGTTGGTATTGATTGGGGGAATGAAGGTTCAATCAATCAAGATTTGGAAGTGGGAACAAATGGTCAGGCCACTGGATCCTTTGGTCATATTATCCAAAATAATACTATATGCGATAATGGTGCCGCAGGCACGGCTTCTTATATGGGTAAATCATTCACCTTTAGTAAAAATATTATTGAGAGAAACAATAATTTATTATTTACGGGAAAACGTCGTTGGGAAAGCGCTGGTGTAAAGGTGCATCAACCCACGAATAGTATTATCACAAATAATATTATTCGTAATAATTATTGTCACGGTATATGGTCGGACCAAGGGGCAGGGAACAATAGTATTTTCAAAAATAATATTATTATGGATAATATGGAAGGTGGAATAAATTTTGAGATTGGCACAAATACTACAGGGAATGTAATGAATAATATTTTCTTAAATAATAATTATGGGGTCACGTTTGTGACATCCGGCGGTGTGAATGTTTCGAATAATCTATTCTTAGGTTCAAAAATATGTGATATTAATACGGTTTTATTTACTAGAACGACGGATAAATGGGACTCTAATAATTTACAAATATTTAATAATATATTTTTTGGAGAGAATATGTATTTACAATTATCAAAATCGAGTGCAACAATCCCATCCTCTCGTTTTTTGAATAATAATATTTATTCTGGTGATAATCGTTTCAGTTTATTACCCATCTCTGGAAATAAGACATCTACTGTATTTTCTTTAGAAGATTGGATTGCTTGTTGGAAAAGTATAAATACAACAAATTATGATGAACAAAGTATTGTTTCTAAGAATTCGTTTACTTTTGATGAAAATACAAAGATACTAACTCTGAATATTCAATCGTCTGGATATGGATCTGAACCTATCGATATTTATGGAAATCCCATCAAAAATGGTGAAAATATAATACAAATACAGATGTAAGGATAATATTTTATTATGTAAAGTGATTTAAATATATTGATACATAGGTATTTATGCAGAGGTTAAAATTGTCTACTGTTTCTTTTAAATCCTTTAATCAATTGAAACCTTTTAATCCATTGAAACCTTTAAAAAAAATTCTATTGATAAGACACGGCGAATCTGTTTGGAACCAAGAGAGTAAATTTACAGGTTGGACAAACATACCATTATCAACAAAGGGTAGAAAAGAAGCAGAAAATGTTGCATTTACATTGATTGAAAATAATTTGTATCCCAATATAATATTCAGTTCTGTATTAGACCGGTCCATCGACACCTCAAACATAATACGAAACCACATGGTTAAAAATATTCTTGATGTTCCTATACACACCTCTTGGAGGTTGAACGAAAAACATTATGGGACACTGGAAGGAATACCCAGAGAATACATACGAAATTTATATGGAGAGAAGTTTACACAACTTATGCGTAAAAGTTTTCATATGAAACCACCCATCATAAAGGTGGGTGAAGATTTAACCCCTTATACAAGTTACCCGATTTATAAAAATTGCTATTTCAAAAAAATTATGAATGGTGAGTCCAAGGAGAACGTATTGGACCGGATGTTACCGTATTTTGAGAACGACATACTGTTTACTCTGGGAGAAAACAAGCTTCCCTTAATTGTCACACACAAGCACAGTGCGCGAGTATTGATGAAACACCTGTTGGAAATGAACGAAGAAGAATTTGAAAATTATGAATTTCCAAACAAAAAAATAGTTGTTTTAGAGTTTGACAACGATAATAATTATGTGGGTAGCTATGCCATTCCGTATTGAATTTTTATTTTTATTTTTATTTTATAACATTATAATATAAATATAATATAACTTCTATAGTTATGAGCAGTATAGGTGAACTGAACGTGTCCTTTACGGATAAGGAAAAAGACACGATCCATGGTAAAATTACGGGTGACATTGAAAATATGAAAAAATTAATCTTTGACGATAAATTGAAGCCTGGAGTGGTTACAAGGAGACGAAAAAAAGTCGGCATCACGCAGACCTGTCACGTCCTTCAGAGCATAGCCTTAGTGTTCTATGTCTTACAGGATATGTATGGCCATTGCAGTCCCCCAGTGCCATTGGAGACCCTGGGTGAAAAGGTAAACCAAGTGTTGAGACTGATACGCACAATCATTGCAAAAGGGAACACACGAGAACAGATATTTGAAGGCCAGGACGGGCAATCCGTCGAAGATTTTTTGCACAGTCGAATTCCCGACAAAGCGGATGAAACCATTGAAAAACTTAAAACTCTCAAGAAAATCAGGAACAAACTGTTGAACAAACGCTACAAAAAAATAAATGAAGCCTTTGAAACCTTTTGGAAGCTCAGCTTTGAAGCCCCGTTGTCCATAGATATTGTCGACACGGAACACGACCCAGATACGACGGGTGGCCTGTATGCGTCCATCCATTCGTTCACCATATACAAGGGTTACATTGTCACTGGATGGGCGGACGATTATTTTTCGGTTCCATTGAACATCAAAAAGTTGAACCTGGCGGAATTTAAACATTTTGTTGGATTTTTCTCTAGGGATTACGACGAGACAGAGGATTACGAGACAGAGGATTACGATAGAGAAGAAAAAGAATTCAAAAAAATGTTTAAAGAATTCTTTTTTAAGGACGCATTCAGTCACAGCATAAAGTCTGGAACTGGTTCTAGTAAAGACACGGAAGAAATCATAGAAAGACAGACAGACAAATTTTGGAAGTCCAGAGGAAAGTACTCTTTTTACTACCTGATGGCTACAGGAGAGACGGAAGCAGTGTCACTGAAAAGTATTCTAAAAAATATAAGTCCATTGTTAAACCTACCCGATTATCCCTGTTTTAAACCTAAAACAAGGAAATCACCTGCGAAATCTAATAAAAAGACGAAAAGGAAACACTTCACTTTTAGGCTTCTTAAAAAGCTTTAATTTTTGATATGATTTTGGGTTTAATTTCTTCTACCTCCTGTATAAATATATAAAGTGTGGCGATATACAATTCTGTATTTTTCAAAACAATTTCTTTGCTGTAAGGAGATATATATACAGGTCGGTAGTCTTTAAACCCTTTACGTTCCTATTTTGTTTTATTTTTTTATAAAAAGATTTAAATATAATTTGTAATGTAATATATTCACTATACATTATATTACAGCAAACCATGCATACATCATTCAAAGATAACAACCGTTTCTCATTCTTGATGAATGAAAGAAAGGACTTTGGAAAAAGGGATAAAGAGAGAAGAATGGACACGGACAGGAACAATGACTTAAGGTACAATTTAAGGAGGGAGAGGGAGAGAGAAAAGGATTTAAAACCTGTAAAAGAGAAACAGAATATAGACCTATCCTCTGTCGTGGATTTTCCAGAATTGGTTAAACCTAAGACGACTTTGAATGCAGAACAAGATACGACTAATTTTCTTGACAAATTACAATTGCCTGTGAAAATAAAGCCTGTCTCCAAGGTTGTAGTTCCTCTGGGATGGATAAAGATGAAGAGGTCGACAACAAACCATGTAACCGTCGTGTCAAACTTTTTCCCCGTAATCGAGAGGTCTCCTGAAGATCTAGCATACGACGTAATAAATGGGCT
>Ga0214921_10010039_pt1 | contig 11800 bp, 14 predicted proteins | sample LL1505_MetaG_FD_177992 | JGI IMG/M metagenome (GOLD analysis project Ga0214921, IMG submission 177992) | Freshwater microbial communities from Lake Lanier, Atlanta, Georgia, United States - LL-1505 | ecosystem: Environmental > Aquatic > Freshwater > Lake | place: USA: Georgia | collected...
TTTGCATTTAATTAATTTTAATTTTGTTACTAATATTTCGTCCCAAATTTCATGAAAATATGTGAAAATTCTAGATCTTTTATTATCCATATAGTCTATTGGACCATTTTTTTATATGAATTTTACGCTAAATATTTCGGCACAGAAGCACAGAAGTTAATCTGTGCCACTCGATAAGCAATAAAATATTCTTAAAACAGGGTTACTGTTATGCTAACATTTTGAGGATGAGAAAGTTGACACAGAAGTTTCAGTCACAACTTCTGTGCTTCTGTGCCGACTTGGACATCCCAATTTATGGTAAGAAATTATGCAGCGACGTTTTTTGTCATTTTTAGAGGTTTTACTGCATGTCAGTAACAATGACCTTTTTTGGATAAACTTTCTCCGTAAAATAAATTTTGGACAATGATTCTTTGTCCATTTTTAATTTTGCCTCCGACTTTTTTGTTTTTCTTTTCATTCAAAATTAAATAAATATATGTAAAATATGCAAAATAATTCTTTATTTTATAATATTTTTATATGTATATTGAGAACTTAGAATGCCTTGTCAAATTAGTTGTGGAATTTCTGCTATTTTTTTAATTGGAATGGTTTATATGAGCTATGCTACCTATCAAAGCAATATAATGGTAAAATATCAAGATCAGTTACCAGAAAATTTACAAAAAACATATAAAAATATAGTGGATGAAAGAATGAGAATATATTATTTTGGGTATATTTTAGGCTTTATTATTTCATTATTAGTCATTTTTTATAATACACAAATAAGAAAAAATCGGTTTACAGCAGGTTCTCTTGTTTGCATAGTAATTGCTATTTCATTTTTAACAAATTATTTTTACTATATATTATCTCCAAAATCAGATTGGATGTTAAATCATATTAAAACGCCAGAACAAAATCAAGCATGGTTAGCTATGTACCGTGGAATGCAAGTTTATTATCATTCAGGATTGGTTCTCGGACTAGCATCAGTGGGGCTATTTGCTTATGCATTTAGATGTTAGATCCTGCAAATATAATCGGATATTGTCCTAGCATTTTCTTTTGGAAAATGGTATAATGTATGATGATCCCCTATTAATTTGTTAATAGTAATTTTATTATTGTTATTATCAAAATTATTAAAAATATGTCTGGATAAGTGGATATATGAATCTTTCATACCAACAAAGATATGAATAGGAGAACTTGTATTGCGTATTAATTCATTAGTATTTTGAGATAATAAACAGTATCTAATAGTATTGAATAATTCATTACTTTTTTTTGTAAATGCTAATCGTACTAATTCATCTGGTCTAGGTTCATTTACCCATTTGCCCTGACAAGCATAATAAATTTCAGCCATGCGTTCTTTTCCTAATATAAAAGAGAGTAAATTAAGAGTTACGAATGCATTAGATAGAATAATACTCCATGATAATGTAGTTAATGATGATTTTTTAATAAATGGTTTATAAAGCTTAATATGAGATGGATCTGTGTCATATGTAGCTACACGTACAATTTCATATGGTAATCTGGTTAATAATTCGGCAGGATTTATTAATATTAAACGTTTTACATTAATAATATGAGAAACCCCAATAACAATATTACATCCAGTAGAAAACCCAATTAATATAATGGGTTTATTAGTTTTTTTATTAATGAAATCAACAATTTTATCTACTTCAATTTCAAATTTTACACCATGTATTAATGAAAAATTATGTACAATACATTGTGTATAATACTGCAAATACTTGGCAAGGGGTTCTGTATATTTTGGACTTGCACCAAACCCACTAACTATAATAATTTCATACATAATTAGATATTATTATATAGATAATTTTATTATATTTCTCCACTATTTTATTTGCCAATGGTAAAATAAAGTAATATAAATAAATAGCGGCATTATAATTTAATTGAATTATTATGAATGATTTAAGTGAGGAACAACAGAATATATTAAAAAATGTAATTGATGGTCATAATGTAATAGTCGATTCTTGTGCTGGAACTGGTAAAACTACATTGATTTTATCGGTCGCGAAAGCATTATCACAGATGAAAATATTACAAATGACATATAATTCTATGTTACGGTTTGAAGTAAAAGATCGTGTTAAAAAATCGGACGTAACAAATATGAAAGTTCATACGTTTCATAGCTTAGCTGTACGTTATTATTTACCGACTTCATATACAGATACTGGTGTACGTTATATTATATTAAAGGATTTACCACCGATAGAGAAAATACCGAAAATAGATGTTTTTGTATTGGATGAGGCACAAGATATGACATTTTTGTATTTTCAATTAATGGCTAAATTTGCTAGAGATATGGGGCATCCTATACAATTATTGATATTGGGTGATTATATGCAGGGTTTGTATGAATTTAAAGGTGCTGATATACGTTTTTTAACATTTGCAGATATACTATGGGAGGAGTTTAAATGTTTAAAAACACAAGAATTTCGATATTGCACAATGAAAATGTCCTATCGCATAACAAATCAGATGTGTAAATTTGTGAATGAGGTAATGATAGGTGAAAATCGTATGGAGGCATGCCGTGATGGCGCACCAGTTACATATATACGTAATACACGTATGAATATAGAACGAATAGTTGCTGCAGAAATATCAAGGCTATTAGAACAGGGTTATTCGGCTGATGATATTTATGTATTAGGACCATCAGTTAAGGGTGTAAATAGTAATATACATCATTTAGAGAACATATTGGTAGAACGTGGCATACCATGTCATGTGCCAATGTTAGAAAATGATAAAATAGATGAGCGCGTTATTGAAAAAAAGGTAGGGTTCTCATCATTTCATTGTGTGAAGGGGCGTCAACGTAAATTTGTTTTTATAGTTGGTTTTGATCAATCCTATTTAAAGTTTTATGCTCGTAATATACGTAGAGATATATGCCCTAATACGTTATATGTTGCAGCAACACGGGCTACTCATGGTCTTTATGTTTTAGAAGGTGATAATTTTCGCACAGATAGACCATTAGAATTTTTAAAAAAGAACCATGTCGAGATGAAACAAAGTGATTATATACAATTCCGTGGAAATCATCAAACTCTTTTTCCAGATGATGAAGATGAATATATTAGGGATGCTCAGTTTGTAAATAAACATAATACAACACCTTCTGATTTACTTAAATTTATACCTGAATCAGTAATACAGGATGTTTCATTTATTTTAGATCGTATTTTTATTTCAGAGAATAGAGAACTTTCTGAGATAGAAATACCAAATATAATTGAAACAAAACGAGGATTTTTTGAGGAAGTTAGTGATATAAATGGAATAGCAATTCCTTGTATTTACTATGATTATTTAAGTGAAAAATGGTCAAGTTCTCAAAAGAACTCAAATATTTTATTAAATTTAATAGAAAGATCAGTCGATAATATGAAACCAAATGAACATTTATATTTAAAAAATGTTGTAAATGAACTACCAGAAAAAATGGAGAGTATTAATGATTATCTATTTATGACAAATGTTAGTGTTGCAGTTCAAGAAACGTTATATTTTAAATTGAAGCAAATCGATCGTGATGAGTATAATTGGCTACCTGAAAATAAGGTACTTCAATGTACTGAACGGTTAGATAGCGTTATAGGTGATGAATGTAAGGACATAATGCCTAGGATAGAGGAATCCATAATTCATCAAAGCGATGATAAAGCACATGTAAAGATCGATGAATTTTTATCAGCAAATTATGCTAAGGATGTAAAGTTTCGTTTTACAGCAAGGACAGATCTAATAACGGAGTGTACTGTATGGGAATTGAAATGTACAAGTCAAATTACGATTGACCATATGTTACAGGTAGTAGTTTATGCTTGGTTATGGAGAATGAAGTCTTCATCAGATGATACAAAATCTGATGAAAAAGCATTTAAAATATTTAATATTAAGACAAATGAATTGCTTCGACTAGAAGCTACAGATGAAGATCTGAATAATATAATATTAGCTTTAATAAAAGGAAAATATCAAACAACTGAATTAAAAGTGGATGAAGAATTTATTTCTGACTGTAAAACATATCTAAATAATTTATGCGGATGATGTATCGGGCTTAGAAATAAACTTTTGGATGCATTCATAGATCTTAGCAGATTCAGCAATGCTAAATGTTCCTCGTTGTTGAGCAACGCCTAAAAAAGAAACAATAATATTAAGTGCCATGGTTTCATCTGTAACTTCAATATCAGTTAGACGAACCTCTTTTTGCTGAGTAGGTGCAGGAGGAAGTGAAGTGTTGTCTTCAGTCATTGTAATGTTTTCCATTATAAGATAAAAAAAGATAATTCTTTTATATATTTTCGCTATTTAATTTATTATTTTTTATTATGCACATAGCAAAATGGTGAATTTTTTGCTAATTTTCGCTTACAGAAACAGCTATTATTAAGTTCCTTGCCACATACATATTGATAACAACCGTTAAGAAGCTTTTCTTTGTTTGCGGTCCACATTTTGGATGCATAATCAAAGTCAATATTGACTTCTAATTCGTGTAATTCTTTGATAGTTTGACTACGTGTCTTCATTGTGTAATTAATTGAATATTAATATTATATGTAATTAGTATTCAATTTTTTATTTCTTTGATTTTTTAGATTTCTTTGATTTTCTATTTTTTTTACTACGTTTTCCGCCCATAATGATAATGGGTTTTTTATTCTTTCTAGTTTTCTTTTGCTTGCAACGTCTTGTTGCCATGCACTTAGGCGGACATCTTTTTTCTCTTTTACTAGGTAATACAATTGCAGGAGGAGGCACTGCAACTTCTTCAGGAGTTTCTTCTAGAGTAGTTTCACCTACAACTTCGGGTATAGTTTCTTTTGGTTTAAATACTTCTCCTTCAGTTAATTCTGCTTCAGTATTAACAACTTTATCTTCTTCTTTTTTTAAAGCATCCATTTTACTATATATTATTTGAAGAAAAAAACATTTTTATTTACTAAACCTTTGCTAAAATATTTATTATAACTTTTATTCTAATAACTTTCTCTGCAAATAGGACATTTATCACATTTTTCAGAACATCCGCTACAAATAGTATGGCAACATCCAGGGACTTTTAGTTTTTCCGCAGTAATTTCTTCATAACAAACAGGACATTCATCTTTTTCTACTAATTTACCGTAATATTCGGAGAACTTTTTCTGCATTTTCTCGTTCATTGCTCTATATTTGTTATTAGCAATTCTACGTTCAACCCGTAAACGGTGTCTTAAATATGTATTTTGTTCATCTTTCTCTTGATACATATTAGTAAGACCATTTAAATTAAGTACTAATTCGTTATTTCTGGCCTGGAGTTGTCTGCATCTTTTCTCTAATTTTTGTTCATTGGTTAATGGAATAGGAAATGGGATATGTGTTTTATGGTAAACAACCAGTATTTTCATAAAAACATCATAATCGGATAAATCGCTATGAATAATACCATTTCTGATCTCATCATTGGTAATACGGTCATCTTCTTTTTCATACCAAAAGTCATAAATTTCAGTATAAGATACCAGAATTTTACCAATTTCTAATTTATAATCATTATAATAATCATTGTAAATTTTTTTAAATTCTTTTTTATTTGGTATTTCTTGATTTTTCATAACGGGACCAGGACCAATTTCAATACCATCTCTATCAATCATTGTTAAATCAAGATGGTAAGCTACAATTTGTCTAGGAATTTGTAGAGTGTAAGTATGGTCACAACAAGTCTTATTTTCAGTAGTATTTGTAAGGGTATATTCTGTTAAATTTGGGTAATTATCAGTAAGATCTTCGAAAAACCCTTCAAATGATTTTTGAAACTGTTGGTCACGAGTAGGCTTGGGCATTTTATTTGGATGTGTTTGATGCTATAATTATTAAAATAGCGAAAAATAATCAATTTTTTACATATCTTTTATCGAAATCCTTACCATAAAGGTTCTCAAAAGTAATATATCTATTAATATATTTATATAAAATAGAATAAAATAAATCGTAACTCATATTTGGACGTAGTTTATTAGGACCCATAGTAACAGAACATCCTCCAGTCTCTAACATAGATACATCAAAATTATTAAGATTCTTAGAAAAACAGTAAAATAATATCTTTTCCAGGTTCTCATAATTCTCTTCTGAGACATGAAAATGAAAGGATAATTTAGATTTTGGTAATCCAAAATACATACAAGTATCTATAATATATTCAAAATCATCATATGAAATATTTCCCATGGTATCAGAAAGGCAGAGTTCATTAAAATCAAATTTTTTATGGTAATTGAGAACTTCGTTAATAATAAAATCATTATCAATTTTACCAATAATAGGACAATAATTAAAGCATGAAATATATAGTTTTGTTTTATATGAACAAGGTTCTCGAAACCATCTAGAAAACATCAAATCAAATTCGAATTTAGTTTCTGTAATATTCCTTTTAACGTTTTTTTGTTGGAACCTATCAGATACGGATGTTAAAAAGGAGAAATTTGTAATATTGTGAGAGATGGCAGTTTCTAGTTTTTTAATAGTGGGTATGAGAACATAGACATTGGGGTTATTTGAGAATGTGGGTAGAATATGTTGTTTTGAATATTCATGTAAAATAAGTGTATCACCCATAATCGGCAGTAAATTTGGAGCATTAGTTAGAGAACCTACTTCTATTTTAGGTGGGCTGTAGGTTCTCAATATATTATTAAATAATATCATTTTTTTCTTTGTAGTAAAGTTCTCAACATTAGCTGTTTGAATACCATCTCGCAAAGATACATCGAATAGTTGTGGATTTATTTTATTATAAATTGCTGCGCGTTTTGGACATTCGGATATTTTTTTAAGGATTTGAGAACATTTCATTTTCTAAATACAGATATTAAATTTCTGGTTAAATATACTAATTTTGTAATTATTTAGTAATAAAAAATTGAAAACATGTAATAAACCATATTAATAGTACAATTAATAAGTAATAAGTTTATAACTCAAATATCATGTCCGCAATTGATATTAAGGTTCGTGCTCCTGCATTTTCAAGACTTCTTGGTATGTTATTAAAATTTGCAAAAGATGAACAAACTTTTGCAGATGTGCATAGTAACGAAGTATATGACGAAGAGGAAGAAGAGGTTCTCAATGATTTTTTAGAAAAAATGACCCCAAAGTATGGCACAGTACCAAGTACCTTTCCTACGCAGGATATGGATATTATAGCAAAGATGATATTGAAGGTAGTTCGTTTTAATACTGTACATACTTATATTAGTAGTAAGTTAAGTATGTGCATTCTAGTACAATTATGTGGATCAATGGTTCTTGATAAAGATGGGTCTATGGAAGATAAAAATAGCAGAGGTAAAGAGATGGTTCTGCTAAATAATAAGCTATGTGATATTGGTAAAGAAATCGAAGGAAAGGATGCAAGAGTATTAGCAGAAGAGGTTACTGTAACTGAACATGATTTTAACCAAGATAGTCAGTTTGTTGTTTTTAGGGTTCTATAAAAAGTATAAATTTATATAAGTATCAAATAAAAAAACATGTACGTGATTTTTATTTTTACATGTTTTTTCATAATTATTTAGTTTTTTTTTATTCAAATAATAACTTCGTTTTCCATAATAATTGCCATATTTAGATGTTTTCCAATAACATTTTTCCAATTTCTTTCAACCAAATATTCCTGAAGATTAAAATTTTCAGGAAACTTATCGTCATTGCTGTTCGAGAAAATTCTTGAAATAGTAACAAACTCAGGTTTCAAGCGATCATCATCATCATCTCTTCTTAAATTTTGGGGAGGTTCTTCAAATGTAATGGAATTTGTATAATTTTCTATTTTTTTCTCAAATAATTCATCTTCACTTCCTCGAAGATTTGTAGTCATATTTCGTAATGAAACTTCATTACATGCTACAATGACAAATATGTAGAACATACCAACTAATAGAGAACTTAGGAGAAACATTGTTATTATTGTGTGTTGTTTTGGATATAATAACTAATATTATGTTCAATTTTTTATGTGTTTTTCTGATTTTTCTTTATCTGTATTAGAAGCAGAAGAAGTTGTTGTTTTATTTTGTATTTGATTTCTAATATGTTTGCTACTGTAAATGCCTTTCTTGTTTTTATCCTTTCTTCCTTTGGTGCCCTTATCACCCTTTAATTTTATTTTTTCATCCATTATATAAATATATATAAATTATTATAAATTGTTTTATAATTCATTTTTATTTCAAAACGTTACTGAGAAACAACATAAATATTATTTACTATATTATATCAGACAATGCCATTTATTACCTTTATATATAGAATTGGAACTAATAAGAAATTTTTTTATGGAAAATATGTTTGTGATGATATATCTGACGACCATGAAGGATTAGATATTGAAATTCTGCCTACAGTTATCGATGGAATAAATGAATATAGAAAACAAAAGGGGCTAACAAAATTATTGAACAAAAATTTTTCCCTTGGTATATTGTCTTTTTCTACAACCAATTATATTCCAATTGATTCATCAGATAATGAAATTGAATGCTTTGATTTTTATCATAAAAGCTATATTTATAAACAAAACGAAACATATGTAAATGGAAAATTGCTAAAAAAATAATACCAATCCAAAATATTTTTACGTTAGAAAATGTTATAAAAAATTGAAAACTTTTTATCAATAAATATAATAGGCACCAACACCAAACCAATAACTGAACAAGAACAATGTCACGCCGTATTAACAACAATAAGAAGGTCACCGTGTCATCATCTGCCTTTTGCCATATATGTGAGAAGGCAGGAGTACCTAGAACCTTATATGAGAACCATAATTTCCGTGATCATAATGGAAAAATATGCTGCACACGTTTTCTGAATAATCTCCGTTCGCATACATGTAGTGAATGCGGAAAAGTAGGTAACCATTTCTCAAATCAATGCCAAGAACCTAAAAAACAACTGACTGTTCGCATAGTTGCCGCAGTAAAAGAGAAAGAAACTAAAAAAAAGGCAGAGGCAAAAGCAACACCAGCAAATCTATTCTCAACTCTCGACGAGGGTTCCGATGAAGAAGAGGAAGCACCTCATCCAAATGTTACGGTTCGTAGAAAGTACAAATTTATTAGAAACTGGGCTGATTGCGAATCATCGGATGATGAGGAGTAGTGATTTTGCACTCGGGTTCTCCTTTGTTTAATTATAAAATAATATAAAGAATATGCGTGATATAATAATAGATAGCAAGTGTAGAATATAAAAAGTAAATATAAAAAACCCATAAAAATGTTGTTTTAATTTACCCGGTTAGCTCAGTTGGTAGAGCGCCAGACTTTTAATCTGGTGGTCGAGGGTTCAAGTCCCTTATCGGGTGTATAAAGGTCGTAAGAGTCCAAGGAATAATACTAGGAATTAGTCTTAGTATTATTTTTTTTATTTTACCCTTACTATTAAAAAACTTTTTCAAATCTTCAGATTAAAAATATTATTATATTTGGTATTCATTAGTTCAATAAGCTGTTCTGCTTTCATAACCTTTTGCTTTTTCAATAAATCAGCACCTTCAATTAATAATCCTTTTGAGTTACGAATAAGAAATTCTCCATAAGCATATGCATCATTAATCAATTTGGATACTTCACAATCTATTTTTTCCTTATATTTCTCACTCATACTAGGATAAATAGGTTGTTTTCCCATACCATAATAGCAAATCATACGCTGTGCTAATTTAAGGGCTTCTTCGAAATCATTAATAGCGCCAGTAGTAACCGAAACACCATAAACAACTTCCTCTGCAATTCTACCTGATAGTAAAATCATTAGGTGTTCCAATAATGCTTCACGAGTAAGAATATTAGAGGCAGAACTTTCAAAAATAGTATATGCAGGGCTTTTTGGAGCAGATAAATTAATAACAACCTTGGTCATTTTAGAGTGATGTTTAGATACAAGTCCTGCTACTGCATGTCCAAGTTCATGAATAGCAATATGGTCAATAATATCAGAGGTAAATTGATGCTCATTGGGTTGCCATCCTACCATCATTTTATTGAGAACCATATCAATATCTACATCAGTAAATTTATCACGATTTTGGCGTAGGGCATTTAACATTGCTTCATTTAATAGGTTCTCTAATTGAGCTCCAGAAAGCCCATTTGTAGTTTCTACCAAATCATCGATTACTACAGAACGATCAAAAGGCTTGCCTTTGGAATGAATATCCAATATGGCTTTTCTAGTTTTTGCATCAGGATTACTAATAAAAATACGTTTATCTATTCTGCCTGGGCGTAAGAGGGCATCATCTAATAAATCAGCACGATTTGTTGCACCAATAACAAAAATTCCTGATGTATTTTTAAAACCATCTAATGCTACTAATAATTCATTAAGTGTACTATCGCGTTCACCACCAGCAGTTTCCCCATCACCAGAACGTTTTCTACCAACAGCATCAATTTCATCAATAAAAATAATACATGGTATATTTTTCTTTGCTAATTCAAAAAGTTCTCTTATTCTGGATGAACCTACACCTACATATTTTTCTTGGAATTGAGAACCAGAGACAGCAATAAATCCAGTTTTAGCTTCACCAGCAAGTGCTTTGGCAAGTAAAGTTTTACCATTACCTGGAGGTCCCTCTAAAATAAGACCTTTGGGTACACGTACATTATAACCAGAATATTTGGTAAAATTAGATAATAAATCAATACATTGTTCAAGCTCTAGTTTAATATTATCATAACCTCCAATACTAGAGAAATTATAGGGTGATTTTGAAATAACTTCAAAGTTCTCTGATTTTTTATTTTTATTTGTTAGAGTAGATCGAATAGGCTTACCCCAAATATCTCTTTCAATTCCATCTTCATCGGGTTCTGTATTAATAAACCCATTTTGTAACATTTTTTTATTAATAAAAATCCTTACTGTACCTGGTGCTGGAGGTGGTAAAGTATCATTTTTATTTTCATTGATATCATTATTCATTAACTTTTCAAAAATAGCCATTTCTTCTTCATCCATTTCTAAATCATCTTCTTCTTCATCATCTTCATTGTTATCAGAATAATAATTGCTTTTAAATTCTCTATCACGTTTAATTTTTCTTAAAGTAGGATTGTTTTGAGATTCTGTATTATTTCTAGATTGTATTCTTTTTAAATATTGTTCATGATATATTCTAGATAGAGGGTAAGAAGGTTGTTTTCTAGGATATTGACTAAAATATAATGCTGTTATAGGTTCTCTAGTTGTTCTAAAAAATTTGGGAAAAATAAAAGCATTTACTACTCCAATGAATAATAATATATTGAATTTAAAAAGCATATATTATTATTAATAGTAAATATTTATATACTTTTTGAAAAAAGTATTGGATATTCTTAAGGTCTATCTGTGTTTTTGTATCCAAATGGATACAAAAATCAGGATAACCCATATCCTATTCGTGCATAAATACATTTATGCACGAATAGAGATTAACAAGTAATATTGTAAGCAGCTAATTTATTTTTTAACGTATTAGTAGCAGTTTTTAAATTAAAAGTAGTATTCTTTAATTGAGAACTTGCTTGTTGTATATATTGAACATCAGGATTAGTTGCCATAGCAATACTAACACCTTGTTCGCAGAGAACATTCCAGCTATCAATAGTATTAATAGATTGAGCAATAATATTCTTTTCAACAGCACTTAATTGTGCACCATTTAAAGATGCATCGGTAGGTGAAA
>Ga0214921_10010040_pt1 | contig 11797 bp, 12 predicted proteins | sample LL1505_MetaG_FD_177992 | JGI IMG/M metagenome (GOLD analysis project Ga0214921, IMG submission 177992) | Freshwater microbial communities from Lake Lanier, Atlanta, Georgia, United States - LL-1505 | ecosystem: Environmental > Aquatic > Freshwater > Lake | place: USA: Georgia | collected...
CCCCCCCGAATATATGTTATTTTGGTGGCAATTTGTAGGATGACAGTCTTTGTATTTAGTCTAATTTTCATATTCCCAAGCAATTCCCACATATTTCAGAGAGCCATTTACGATTGAATAGGATACAAATAGTTTTTAAGTTGTAAAGGTTTTTTTATAAAAGACTAAGTTTTATTTCAAAATTATGAGTGATAGGAATAAAGTCCACATTATGTTCCAATTATCATATTTAGACTAACTCCTAATCTAAATAAGAAAACCAATATCCACTAATAAAGTGGAAATAACTTCTGATTTTATTCCCGAATTTTAGAATTTTTTTATTATTTAAGAAGTTTTTTCCCCAGATAATGAAGATCCTATATGGAGCCGCCTTGCCCCTTTAGCCGCTAAGGAAGAGGTCTTTGAAAAATCCAATTCAAGTAAGATTAAATTAAACACCGCCTAAAAAAGTTTTACTTTTAAAGATTAATAATTTTAGTTTCAATCATCATCTTTATGTTTAAGATTAATTCTTTATAAGTTATTATCTCTTCTAATTCAGGTATATAGGAATCATCAGGATATCTATAATCCACTGCAAATTCAATCAATTCACCAAATTCAAGAATTGCAAAATCTGAATCAATTTCCGAGCATAGATTTCTCAATAGATTCAGATCATGTGTTCTTTTAAATTCTTTTTGGTTGTAAACTAAAAATGCTTTTAGAAACTTTTCTATTGCCTGCTGGCAATGAAATCCTATAGAGGAAGTAAATTGATTTGCATCCTCATCTTTTAAAAGTTTCAAAACTAGATTTAAATCTTCTTCTGCTTTTATGAACCAACGTTGGAATTCACCCCCTACTTCTTGGCTCATAATTTCACTGCTTCTTTCATTGCATAATGTACTACATTTCCAGGTATATCTCTTTTTGATTCTATTTCTTCATTACTTTGCAATATAATATCAGCATATATATATTCCCTGGATAATTCATTTCTTAATGTAGAGCGAATTTTTATTTTTTCTTTAGGACTTAAATTTTCTTGTACTACAATTAATATATCATAGTCACTTTCTTGATTATAATCTCCTCTAGCTCTTGAACCGAATAAGTACACTTCTGAATTTGTAAGCATGTTCTTTATTTTTTTACAAATAGTATTTATCGATGCCTCATTCTTCAAATAAATTTCCTCTTATACGATTATTCTTTAAACTTACTTGGTAGAATAATTTTGTCAATTAAAACTAAGAGGTTAAAATTATAGTTGTTTCAAACTTTTCATTCCTATTTTTAAAGTTGTACTCTCGTTTTTAAAAATCTTGACAATTCCACCTTCCTTTATTACCATAAAACCATGCCAAACACAATAGAAAAACACCTACCCCGCTATGAAAACTTGCGTGTGACAAGAGAGGAATATCTCGACCTTGTAGAGGATGGGTTTCGCTATGATATGATAGATGGAGTTTTACAGATGTCACCCAGTCCCGAATTTGAACACGCTAAAAATGGAAACAAATTAAATTTTAAAATCCTTCAGTATTTAGAAAAAAATCCTATTGCAGAGGTCGTCATGGAATGTGATGTCCTGCTACCCGATGGGGGAGATGTTCTGCGTCCAGATATAATAGTGATACTAAATGAAAATATGAATAAGGTTAAGATGCATATCCATGGGGCTCCTGATATTGTAGCCGAGGTTCTATCGCCATCCACCCGAAATCGAGACCTGGGTATAAAGGCAGAACGCTATTTAAATTGTGGTGTAAAAGAGTATTGGATTGTTGATCCAAAAGAAAAATCCATTTCGGTCTGGAGAAATGAAGGGACAGACTGGAAGAAAGAAACAGGAGAAGTACTACAAAGTAATGTACTACTAGGGCTTGGAGTTAAATCTAAGGATATTTTTGAGTAATCTAGCTTTTTTACTTTCAAAGATAACTTTTCGATTGATTAGAATATTATCTATTGCAAAAACAATGGTTAGAACTGGATAGTGTAGGGTTGGGATTCGTCTCCGCTCACCCAACGTATGTTTAGTATTTTTATAAAAAATATATTGGTGATTGAGGACTTTTGAAACCACGTTTACATATAAATATTTGAAGTATAGAGTTTTACTAACGTGATAAGCCATAAAAAATAGATGGTTAACAGAAAAGTATACCTTAACCAAAATTCCAAACGCACACCCCCTCTCTGTTGCATAGCCCTACCATGCAACTTGTGGTGAGCGTAAGTCGAATCATGGAGAGGTGGGTCAATTCTAAAACGTATTTCTAATCTAAACCAATAGGGGGTGAGGTAATAAAACTTTCTACCTCACCCCAATTAATTTATTTTGTAGTACATTTCTACATACACCCCTCTCCATGACTGATGTCATAGAGAGGAGTAAACTAAAAATACCCTTAAGCTATTTTGAAACCTATTTACTTTTTTTAATTTCTTCCCGAATTACTTTACTTCCATTGATGTAGATACTATGTATCTCCGAAATTTTATTTAGTTTTTCTAATGGATTGAATTTATACAAAAGTAAATTTGCCTTTCCATTCACTTGGATAGTTCCATCATAATCATTTAAAAATAACCCACATGAGTTCTTAGTGATAAAATTAATTGACTTATAGGGATCCTCTATGCTTTCATTCAAAAGCAATAGTTCTCTTATGGCAGAAATACCCGGAAATGATAAGTAATTTCCAGAACCTCCACTCACTATTATATTTTGTAAGTATTTTTTATTTTCCTTAATAAATTTGATGTAATCGGGATATTCTTTATTTATATCATCTATTTCTTTGGTAGTAATTGTTTTTATACCTATTTTTTCTCTAGTAATTTTATAATAATATTTATAATAAAATTTAGATATGGATGCTCTATAGTTATTTTCAGTATCCATTAAATTATTATCTGTTTGTAAATATAAGTTTTGATAGACATTAAGCTCTGGAATATAGTGTATGTTCTCAAAAACTTCAATAGGAATATACCTTAAAATATTTGTTGGAATTGGATCTTTTAAATATTTTATCCCCGCCCGAATAGAATCCATAATTCCAGTTGGATCCCCAAAATTTGAAACTAAATAAATGGTATTATCATTAGATTTTTTAGCAATCTCTCGAAAATGATCCATTTCAAAGTATGACTCATTATTTGGGTTATACCTATTTAGTATGGTTACTATATTTTTATCAGAGGTTTCTTCGGAGGATGATTCTTGGATTAGTTCATTAGAATCACTTATAACCTTATACATACTCTCAGGCAAATTGGAAAATTCTTTGGATTTGAATAGAATAGATCTATTACCATACTTTACAATTGGAAATTGGTTATTTTTATTTTTAAGGTACAAAAGCCATGGTGGGTTGTTGACTGAATATATATGAGAGAAACCGTGGTACAGATATGATTGGAGTGCTAAATCTACCCCTTTTCTAGTGTTTCCTGAACCCAAAGAATCCATTCCAAGAGTAACATCCAAATCACAAAAGGTAGGTAAGATATAGTAATCAATTGTTTTTGATTTATTTGGTTTGATTTCTTTTATTTTATCACCAGAGATTATTAAATCTGAGGTCGATGAAAATTCTAGGGTTTCTGAATTAAAAATTTTAGTATTATTAATTTGTATCTCTTTACCAATTATTTGCTGTGAAAAGAAAAATATAATAAAATATAATATATTCATCATTAACATTGCTATAAAATTTTTACCTTAGTACCCCTGGAGTTATAGGGTTTGTGGTTGTTTGCCCCGGAGTTTGTTGGGTAGCTGGTGCTGAGGGATCTTTATAAATTGATTTTTCTCTTTTTGTGTCTATGGGTACAACTAAATAGATATCTTCTACTTTTGCATAAAGGTCATTTTGGATATTTCTATAAATAAATTTACATTTGTCCCTTGAGGAATAATCTTCTTGGAATATGAACATAGAATCTAAAAACCAAGAAAACTCACCTCTAGAGGATTGAAAATTTTTAGAAAAAGATTTATAACCTGTTTTATATATGGAATCTTTATTTTTATTCTTAAGTGATGAACCTGCAATTGATCTTAAAATAGGTATAGTAATACGATCTCTCTCTTGCAAAGCTTTTTGGATACACCACTCTCTCTCTTTTAAAATAGTAAGTTCACTAGTTAAAATTGGGATTTCAACTACAACCTGAAAAAAATCTCTTGAGATAAAACCTGTATGGCTTACATTTAAAAGTGTCTTTTTTAAATAATTAGGATCGGAAACAGTACAATTATAGAAACAAAATAATAAAAGGAATATTACCTTTAAATAAAATCTGGGCGATTTATGCTTTGAAATGAAACATTTTTTATACTTAAAACTTTCCAAATTAAAAAGGTTTTATTTTACAGAATTTTTTGTATCTAGAAAATAAAAGTTTAACCTATTATTTTCTAGATACAACAGACTTAACTTTCCCCAACTTACTTCTCAATCGCATCACGGCTTTGGTATGCAATTGGGAAATTCTGGATTCAGTAACTTCTAAAACTTCTCCAATTTCTTTTAGAGTTAGGTCCTCATAGTAATACAACACTATCACTTTTTTTTCCTTCTCAGGAAGAGTTTTTATAGCTTCTACAATTACATTTTTAATCTCTTCTCTTTCAATGATGACATCTGGATTCATGTTAGAAGGTGATTCTAATGTCTCCATAAAAGACACTTCATCATTTTCATCTCCCAAAAACCAAATATCGTTGAGAGACACTAGGGATGTTCCACTGATCTTAGTTAAAATAGAAGTGTACTCTTCCATCGAAACTCCCAACTCTTTGGCGATCACTTCATCTTCTACAGGTTTGCCCTCTTTGTTTTCAAGCATTCCTATGATCTGTTCCAATTGTTTTGCTTTCTGACGGATAGATCGGGGAATCCAATCCACTGACCTAAGCTCATCAAAGATACTGCCGCGTATCCTTGTCATTGCATAAGTTTTAAACTTAATTTCTCTTGCGGGATCAAATTTTTCAATAGCATCTAAGAGTCCGAAAACCCCATAGCTGACCAAATCATCAAATTCAACATTTTGTGGCATTCCTATAGCAACTCTACCCGCTACGTGTTTTACGAGAGGTGAATACTTTTCAACAAGATAGCTTCGTATCTCAGGCTTTTTAGTTACTCTGTATTCTTTCCAAAGGGAAGTTTCATCAATCTGGTTATATTTATCAAGTAGTCTGGACATGGCTCGTATTTTTATATTCAATTTTACTTTTACAGTTAAATTAAATTAATTCCTCTCTTTATAATATTTAATAATTTCATTCTCATTTATTTTCAATTGGATGGCGGTGGGTCATCCTGTGCCATCATAGTTCGAATTGCTTCTGCCATTAATTTAGGTTCATTCTTAATAGGGATATTATCTATCATTATATGATCTCCAAATTTACCATTTTTTGGTTTTTCATTCTTTTTAGAGGGATCACCCATTGCTTCCTGGGTTTTGGGAGGGGGTGTGGCATCTCCCAAAGAAGGACTGGTATCTGAAGAATCTTCCATACCACTGCTTGTATCTCCTGAACTCTCTTCAGAATTAGATTCCTCCATATGCTCACCAGATTGAACAGAATTTAAAAAATCCACAAATTCAGGAACCTTTGATTCCAGAAATGTTAACAATCCAAACACCAAACAAGCTAGAATGAAAGATGAGATCACACTGTATGTAAGAATATTTAGTATGGGGTTTCCTACTAAAAATCCTCCGGGCAAGCTCAGTCCCATCCCGATGACAAAAAATGCAATTACAATCTTATTTTTCAAATTTTGCCTCCCCTATTTTTCCCTATCATTGTTTGCAAAAAACTTTTTAAGATACCCACTCAACCTCTTATCTTCCTCTGTTTGTCCCACACTATCCTCAATAATTGCTCTTGATAAACGTTGGATGCAATCAGAAGCTTTAGCCCTAGGTGAATTGATTAAAAAGGGTTTTTGAGCATAGATACTTCTCTCCACATCCTCATCTTTGAAAACAATACCAATTTCTTTAGGATTTACACCCAGAAATTTGTTGCTAATATCAATCACCCGTTTGGCAACTTTTCTTCCTTCGATTTCATCTTTTGCTTTATTTATAATTACATTTAACTTATAGTTTTTATTTCTACTGATTATTGATTTGATCAAACCATATGAATCTGTGATGGAGGTTGGTTCTGGGGTAGTTACAATTAAAACCTCATCTGCTGCCATAATTAAGTTGATCACGACCGAATTGATTCCAGCTCCTGTATCAATAAAAATATAGTCATAATCATCTAATTCTGAAAAACTCTTGAGTAAATTATCTCTAGAGTTTGTATCTAAATCTGCAAGTTGTGTATAACCACTTGCCCCCGGTATGATATGAAGACCTTCGGGAGTTTCTAAGATAATTTCCTTTAGGGTTTTATGACCGCGAATTACATGATAAAGTGTATGTTTTGGTATAATACCTAGTATTACGTTTATATTTGCAAGCCCTAAATCTCCATCCATAATTAAAACTTTTTTTCCTTCTTGAGATAAGGATAGAGCTAAATTCACGGTGATGGTACTCTTCCCTACCCCACCCTTCCCAGAACTAACTGCATATATCTTAGTGGATCTCTTCTTTGATCCACCAGAGTTTTTCTTTGGAGAATTGTCTCTAAGTTTGCGTAGTGCCGCAGCTTGGTCCATCATGAATACTTAAGTATTTGCGAGAGCAAATGCTTCTCCTTTTATATCCTTCATCTTATCAGGATTTAATATTAAGTCTGCAAATATTTTCTTAGATGCGGGAATCATATCAAATGGGACTTCTTGCCCAATACTAAAATATGCAAAGGATTTACCATGTGTGTCTGCAAGCTCCAATGCTGAAGAAATATAATCAGCTTCATCCATTTTAGAGAGAATCATTCTTTTGTATCCAACATTCTCATAGGCATCCATAACTGATTTCATATTTGAAGTAGACATGACAGATGGTACTACAAGTATATTTTCAACTGAGTCCCTGTCAGAAAATGCATCATGGTAGGATTGCATTTTTTGTAAAAAATCAGGATTTTTATGATTGTAACCAGCTGTGTCAATTAAAATTAATTCAGATCCATCCCTAGAAAGCTTTTCTTTGAATTTTAGATTATCCTTAACAGCAAAAAAAGGAATTTCCATTGTATCTGCGTATCTCTTGAGTTGTTCAATGGCTGCAATTCTATAATTGTCAGTGGTATATAAAGACACCATCCTTCCCATGTGCAAGAAATACTTAGCAGCTAACTTAGCTATTGTAGTTGTCTTACCACTTCCTGTAGGACCTACCAAGAAAACAATTTTTCTTTTTCCTCTTCCGGTTCCAGAAAATAAATCAGAATCTACGCTAATTCTATCTTCTAAAATTTCTGCTATTTTTTCATTTACTACTGAGCTTTTTGCTTTGTCTATGTATGACAAATGTTTGTCTGCCTTAGATATCAATTCATCAGTATAATCAGGTGTGAGACCTTCTTTGATTAATTTTTCACGAACTCTTTTTAGATATATGGAATCATTTCCAGGTTTTTGAGGATTTTCTTTATATAAGAGTTCATCCTTCATAGAAATTCCCAATTCTCTTGAATCTTTTTTGGAAATAGGAGGAAAATCTACTTCTTCATTTCTATCTTCTGTTAAAAAATCATCTTCTATATGGATATTACGTTTTTCTCTTTCCTTTTCCCTATCTTTCTCTCTGCTAAGAAGAGGCTTGATATCGTTTAAAGATTTTTTTCTGACTCTAGTTTCATCATTGGTTTTTTGTCTGAGAAGTTCTTTTAAATCTTCTAACTTTCTCTCTACTCGATCCTTAGAAGTTTGTTGTTCGGGGACTCCAATTTCTATCTCTACATATTTCTTCGCAAGAAGCTTACTTCCAAAGACCCCTCCTTCAGTGACTATCCTCTGTTCATATACATGTGCCTCAGGTCCGTACTTCATTTTCATTTGCATGAAACAATCCTGTATATCCCTACCTCTAATTTTAACAAAGTCCATAATAATCTCCTAAAAATAAACTCAACATCATTCCATACTTCTCCCAGCCTTCACTGGATCTACTAAGACATTTATAACGCCTTCCATAACTGTTTTTGTACTGGTTTGGATTTCTTCGATTGCAAGCACAGCAAAATTTCTGGGAGGAAACTCCTTAGCAAGCATATAGGAAAGCGGGAGCCTCAGTGGTCTGCTCACAACAAAAATAGGAAACTTTCCATCATTGTGAAATTTATTGTATTCTCTAGCTATTGCTTCAATGAATTTATTATAATAATCTGGTGGTATTGAAATAAGGCTTCCCTCTATAGGGTCCACTACTACTCCCTTACTGAGCCTATCTGCAACCTTAGGATCTATTGTTACTACATGTAGCTTTCCATCTGAACCCTGATAATCATTTATGATTTGCCTAGAAATAGATTGTCTTACATTTTCAGAAAGAAAGAATGGATCCCTTGATCTAGATTCATTGTTTGCAATTGCTTCTACAATTCCAGCTAAATTTCTAATCCCAAGACCCTCTCTAAGTAAATTTTGTAGTACCTGCTGGATTAAACCATAACCTACTTTTTTATCATCAATCTCTTGAACTAAACTTGGGTGAGTGGTTTTAAGATGCTCGAGTAAACTCTTAACCTCTTCTCTACCTAAGAGGGAAGATGCATGGTTAGCAATTAGTTCTTTAAGCTGTGTTACAATAACGGTAGAGGGGTCAACTACAGTGTAGCCTTTGTTTTCAGCTTCAATTTTATCATCTGGATGAATCCATTTTGCCCTATATCCAAAAGTGGGTTCTGTGAAATCTTCACCTCGAATCGGCTCTGTTACCTTTTTTGCATTGTCAAGAGCCATGAGCCTATCTGCTTTTATTTTACTTTCTCCAACAATAACACCATGAACTTTGATTGCATAACTATCAGGTGGGAGCTCCAAATTGTCGAGAATACGCACTGCTGGTATTACCAAACCAGTATCAATTGCAAATCTTCTTCTCAAATTAGAGATTTGATCCAGTAGAACTCCACCCTGGCTGGCATCTACAAGGGGAACTAAATTTAGACCCAATTCAACTTCAATAGGATCCGTGCGTAATTCTTTGTAATAATCGGGTTTTTTTTCTGTTTTTACTTCTGTTTCTTTCTTTTCTAATTTTGCTAAAACTTCTATAGCATTCTGTTGGATTGAATAGGCAAGATATGCAATACCACCCGCAAAAAACATCAAGGAGAAAAAGGGTAAGCCCGGTATGAAAGCTGCAGCAGCTAGGGATCCAGAAACTACATACAAAGTTCTTGGATTCATAAATAACTGACTCTTAAATTCTTCTGCGAGGTCTTTTTCGGAACCAGCTCGAGTTACGATCATACCGGTAGCAGTTGTTGTTAAAAGTCCAGGAATTTGTGACACAAGACCATCCCCGATTGTAAACTTTCCATAAATTTCCAATGCATTGGAAAAGCTTTCACCACGGATAGCCATTCCTATGATGATACCACCCAAGAGATTTATAGCTGTGATGATAAGACCCGCACGAACATCACCCTGAACAAATTTACTTGCTCCATCCATTGCTCCATAAAAATCAACTTCCCTCTGGACTTTTTTACGGCGAGATCTTGCTTCTTCTTCGTTGATATTTCCACTTGATAATTCAGTATCAATTCCCATCTGCTTGCCGGGAAGAGCATCCAATGTAAATCTGGCAGCAACCTCTGCAATACGTGTTGCACCTTTTGTGATAACTACAATTTGCACAATGACCAAGATTAAAAAGATTATAAATCCAATTACATACCTACCCATTCCAGTTCCACCACCCACAACAAAAGAACCAAATGCATCAATGATATGACTATTGAAGGAGGATCCTTTTGCAAGTATTTGCCTGGTTGTAGATACGTTTAAAGCAAGCCTGAAGAGTGTAGTGATTAAAAGTAAATTTGGAAAAATGGTAAAATCTGAAGGCTCTTTGACAGAGAGAGATGTTAATAAAATCAATAATCCAGATGTCAAACTCACCACAATCAGTGCATCCAAAATGAAACCCGGGAGGGGTATGATCAACATGGCAAGAATACCTATGACCCCCACTCCAAGTATTACATCAGACTGATTGTACCATTTCTTTAATTCCATTTTTAAGCTACTCTCCTATACTTGTCAAGCCTGGATATGATAATAGACACAGCTCGAAAAAATCTAGCTGGAATTTCTTGGTCCACTTCTACTTCGTCGTACAACATTCTCGCTGTAATTCTATCTTCTATAATAGGAACATCATTTTTTTTTGCCAATCTTCGAATCAATAGTGCCATTTCATCCATACCCTTGGCTGTTACAATAGGTGCTGCATGAATCTCCGGTTTGTATTCCAATACCACCGAATAGTGTGTAGGATTGACAATTACAACATCCGCTTTGGGAATTCTTTGGAGCATTCCTTTTCTGATAAACTCCCTGACCATATTTCTTCTTCTATTTAAAATAGACTTGTCCCCTTCAGTTTCTTTCATCTCTTGCTTTGCTTCAGAGGGAGTCATTTTTATGGATTCTTCAAATTCATATTTTTGAAAATAATAATCAAAAATACTAATTACAAAAAACAAAATTCCTATTACCAAAAATATTTTGAGTGATGACCTTGATAATAATACCAAAGCACCTTTTAAACCCATTTCACCTGCTAGAAGCATGGGTAAAAAATCATATGATATGATAACATAAGATACCCACCCAATAAAGATAAGTTTACCAAGTGCTTTTCCTAGATTGAAAAGTGTTTGTCGTGTAGGTAATACTTTTTTAAAATTAGGCACAATCTTACTAAAATTAAAAGATAGAGCCGTAGAGCTGAATAGAAATCCCACCTGGACAACATTTCCAGTAATTGCAATTACAAATGCTATCCCCATCACTGGAAATAGTAATGAAAAAATATCATCGGATGCATTTTTAAATAAAATTCCCAAATCTTCTGAAGTGAAAGATTCATAGGTATGAACGTTTTCTATATATTTTTTGAATATAAAAAATGATTTAGTAAAAAAATAATTACCCAATAAGAATACAGTTAACACAGTAGCCAATAGAACAAGTGCTGCGGGGAGTTCTGATGATTTGGGTACATTTCCTTTATCACGTTCCTCTTTTCTTCTTCTCTCACTACCCTCTTCTGTTCGCCCTTCATCCTCTGCCGCAAAGAGCTGGAGATCTATGATAAATTCTTCATGGATCATTTTTGTGGCCATAACCTTAGAAGTGTTTGTATTCTATCAAAAGACAATTCAAAGCTCATTACCATTTGTTTTTCAATCAATGGTAATACAATTATCAAAACTGCCATTCCAATTACTATTTTGGCTGGAAAACTTAACTGCAATACATTCATTTGGGGAGCAGCTTTCCCCATGAGAGCCTCAGCAATCGTCACAAGAATTAGTATTCCAAGTACAGGCAAAGATATCTTAAATGCCACAAGGAACATTGCACCCAAAGCAGATTCAAAAACCTTTAAAATTCCTTTGTTAATTTCAGCAGTAAATTCTAATATTCTTATCTTTTCAAAAGAGAGTGCCAAAGTTTCAATCATTACCCTATGGGCTCCTGTCACTAAAAACACCATCACTCCCATTAGATTCTTTAGTTGAGAGATTACGGGAAGTGATGTCTGACTCACCGGATCCAAGACTTCTGTGTATCCAAAGCCCATCTGCACACTGAAGTATTCCCCTGCCATTTGAAACCCTGCAAAGATTATATTA
>Ga0214921_10010042_pt1 | contig 11796 bp, 10 predicted proteins | sample LL1505_MetaG_FD_177992 | JGI IMG/M metagenome (GOLD analysis project Ga0214921, IMG submission 177992) | Freshwater microbial communities from Lake Lanier, Atlanta, Georgia, United States - LL-1505 | ecosystem: Environmental > Aquatic > Freshwater > Lake | place: USA: Georgia | collected...
CCTCTCTTAGTGCAGCCAAGACGATCGGCCTAATCGATGAGAGTCTTTGGCCATACTACGGAAGTAGGCAACCTGGCTCAGACACTAAAATTAGAGCAAAATTAATCAGCAGCAAAAAGATTCAGGCAACTTTATCTGATGTCGTGGCATCCATTCGCAACGGCGAGCCGGTAGTTATAAATCTCGATGTGAACGGCTCTTTTATGAATCCAAAATCCGGTGGAATCGTCCTACCTGGGGGCGCTCGCCAGGGTGGTCATGCGATTGCGTTGACCGGAGTTGTTCTCGATAATCGCGTTGGCGGTGGTGGTTATTTTGTCATTAAAAACTCCTGGGGCACCTCCTGGGGCGATAAAGGGTATGGCTACATCCCCTTTAGCTACTGCAATTATTCAGACTGCTACGCATGGTCACTTGGCGATATTCAAATGGCGGATGATTCCGGGAAACTTAGAGACAAACTCCCGAATGTCCTCCCTATGCCGATTCCAAGTCCTTCTCCAAATCCACTGCCAAATCCTGCCCCAGTTCCTATTCCTACGCCAATACCAAGCTCAGATGAGTTGACAGCGGACAATCTTAAACTAGCCTCATCACTTCGTGATTACCGTGGGTTATTTGGCGCGTATTTTTATGTCCTGACTGTGACAGGTAGTGAAAATGCGATAAGTCAAATTAAATCAATCGTCTATGAAGTTGAAGGGTATCGAAACTTCAAGTCTGTGATTTCAAGTTCAGGTGGGACGACTTTAGAATCCGCTACTGTGAGTCGTTCTTATAAGATTTGGCCAAGTGAGGAGCAGAAAACACACGCGACCGTTTATTTGAAAAATGGCAAAACCATAGAATTAACAGACCTTACTGTAAGCATGTAAATCCTAGCATCTTAGTCGCGCACCTAGCGCGCGACTAAGATGCCTTTCTGTCAGTGAATTCGACGCAAATGACTTCGCGCAAAAAAAACTCCGAACGCACTTAATGAAAAAGCAATCGCAGTAAAAATAACTGCGTCGGGCTGAGAGAAATGCTCTGCTAAAAGACCCATAATAAGGCCTCCCACCGGCATCAGCCCAAAAAACGTTAAACCAAAAATACTAGCCACACGGCCTCGAAGTCGATCCTCCACCTCGGAATGAATTAAACTGTTAGATAGATTGAGAATCATAATTTGCGCGACTCCCATCAGTGACACAAAGATCAAAGAGAGGGCCAAAACTTTTGAAAGTGCAAAACCAAGCAACGCTAGCGGTAGCAAAACAGCACCCGCCACCACGACGGGCCCTCTAGGTACCGCGGAAGCAAAATATGCAACCCCCAGAGCACCGACCACCGCGCCTAAACCACGGCCTGCTTGTAAATACCCTGCAACCCTGGCGTCTCCGGCAAGTTGATGGACGGCCCAGGCCGGAAAAATCGTTACCGCAGAAATCCCAAACAGACTCATCGCAGCGGCAACAAAAACAAGAATGCCAATGACCGGATGACGAATCACGTAAGTAATGCCTTCCTTAAGCTGCTTGACGAGAGGAGCGTGCACTTTTGGCACTATTTTTTCGGTTAATTTAATTTTTCTAAGTGCGATAAGGACAGCAATAAAAGATAGACCGTTGATTAAAAAACACCAGACGGGCCCAGATAGGACATAAACTATCCCTGCGATCGCTGGTCCTACGGTGGATCCAAGATTAAACAACGCTCCGTTCAAGGCCAATGCGTTTGTTAAGTCTTTCCTATCCACGAGTTCTATCGCAATCGCTTGTCGAGCCGGCGCATCAAAACTATTTGCAATACCCATAAAAACAGAAATCAAAAGTATATGCCAAGGCTCAAGTATTTTGGCAAACGTTAGTCCCGCCATGACAAACGCCAATATCATCATGACGATTTGCGAGTAAATTAGAATAGTGCGGCGCGAGACCCGATCAACGAGAGCGCCTGCGTAAAGCATAAAAATCCAAGTCGGAATCCCAGTGGCAAAAGCCACGTAGCCCAAAAAAGCTGGTGATTTTGTCAATTCGAATGCTAGGTAAGCTTGTGCAGTGTTTTGCATCCATGTGCCGACCAGCGAAATCAACTGACCTGTGAACCACAAGCGGTAATTAGGATAATTCAACGAGGCAAAAGCACGCTTCACTCACGCTCCCTGTGGATGCAACTGTATCGTCTGATCACAAGATGACTTATGTTACCATATAAATCACCCTTGCACCGCGCGACAATGCGATACCGGCTAAATTTTTAAATCACGAGTTAACTCTGATTGTGTTTTAGAGCTGGAATCAAGCGGCGCATCTTACTTATATTTTTTGGCTGATTAAAATTTGGATCAGTTGCAAGCTTCTTCATAAGATTATCAACACGCTCCCTAACCGCAGGTGAGAATGAATCGATCGCTCCTTGGGCACCACCAGACTGATAAGCCGACGCATGCTTAGCCGCATCGGTTCCAGATTCTTGGACAATCAGCATCACGATGTCTAAAAGCTCCTGCTGTGCCCAACCAGGAAAGGCCTCTAGAAAATTATTGACGGCTGTGGCCTCACTGTTACCATTCGCAAAAGTACGTCGTGCACTCGCATCAAAAAGAAAAGACCGAAGCTCCGTCAGAGCCGCGCCAGTGGCTTGGTTTGATCCGGCGTCAGCACTAATGGCGGGAGTTGAAATCAGAGCTGCCGTAAGGAAGAACCCAACAAAAAGGATTAATTTAATCAAACCTCTCATCTCCCGACCCCCTGTGGTTGGATTGATAACATCTTTTCGGCATCCCGACCGCCCCCGTAAGAATTGTTTATTAAATTAACAATTTCAGGTTCTTATCTTCCGCAAAAAGACCCGCGGGAGCTTCGCTTTCAGACCATCGCCTCATGCGCCGTTCCCGACAGCAACTTTCTCTAAACAAATTGAACCCATGAACCGAAAAGACCCGAGTGTTGTCATGCGACGCAGATGACGTCCCTATCACGACCGCTTGGAGGCATATTTTGAACCGTTGGCTCTACTTCATAACCGTTTCGCTAGCTTTCATAACTGCAGATGTGGCGCAAAGCTGTCCGGCGTTTTTAGCTGCCGAGAAGCTCCCCCCATCTATGCTGAAAAATACAGCTGATCGCCTCCAGCTATTCACCATCGGAAGTCAACAAACCTGGGAACACCTCACCCTGCAAATTGATCCGCTAGACGAACAAAACCTTCTAGATGCAAGCCGTGTAAAATCGGAAAAAGTTGATCAATCGATCTCAAGCAAAGATCGACTTGTTTTCTACACCGAGCAATTTGGACGACCTGCTGATGCGCGCAAGGGATTACCTTGCGGCGCTGCCGAAATGGTTGAAATCACATCTTCAAATAAAACGTATGCATACCTTGTGGCCTGCTCTGAATCTTTCAAAAATCAAGCTAAAGACATTCCAAAAGTAACCCTGGAAGCCCCTCTTCGGCGCATTGCGTCACCGCAATTTGAATACATCTATAACCCGCGCAATGAGCTACTTTACGAAAATCTAACCGCCAAAACTTCCGATGGAAAATCGGTTCGGGCAGCATACGAGTCGGACGTTGAACTGCGACTTGACCTAAAGCGTTTCTTTACGCTGCACTTTGATAACAGCGATATCGGATCATTTGTAAACGCTTCGAAAGTTGGTGAACTTGGTGTTATTGAGGGGATCGCATTTTATTTGCGACTGTTCGCCTTAAAAATTGACCTCAAAATGAATACTGTGGCTAGTTTCTTTGAGAACGGCGCTAACCTACCAATGATCGTCGACGTCCCTGCAGACGCGCACAGCCACCTCAATCCAGGTAGCGGAAGCATGTACACCCTAAAAACCGATCAAGCAAAGTTTCAACTAAACCACCCAAAGACAACGATGACCAAAGTTAACAGCGCCCTCATCAAATCCAGCGTCAAAGAAACCGCAAAGGCAGGTTTGGCAAACTGCACAACTGAACATTGCGACTACCGCATGATGGGAAAAGTCGGCAATGATGATTTTGCAATTGCTATGCAGGTTCCGCGTCATGTTGTCGAAATGGGCTTTTATCCAACATTCGTGGATGATGTGGCGGCATTTAAAGAAGAGCTGGGCTGGAAAAAAGCGAAAGAAGCAGATCCCAACGAAAAAGCGATTTATTTCGAAACGAGCGGTCTAGCCAAAGGGCGCTATACCGTTCAAAATTGGATCTTGTTCGGCAAGGATGCAGAGTCAGGGGCTAGCTGTCCGGCAATGGCGGCTGTCGCCAGGACGATCACAAACGCCTCGGCAGCAACATCCACAAGCTCTGCAGACGAAAAAAGCGAAGGCAAAACTCACTAAAACTTAATCGACTGTAATGATTTGCGTCTCAGGATGAAACTCGTGCCGAAGAATCCCCTCGATACCTTGCAGGGTCCCGGTCCTGGAGCTAGGACAACTACCGCACGCACCCTCGTACTTTACTGTCACAATGTTATCTAAAAGCTCTAACACAACCAAATCACCACCATCAGCTTGTAGACCTGGCCTAATTTCCCGATCGATGATTTCCTCGAGTTTACGTCGCTCCGAAGTCCAATTTGACTGATCAATCTCAGGCTCACCTGTTTGAAATTCAGCGTCGTGACTTGGCAAGTAGGTCTTCAGCACCTCAATAATTTCACTCTCAAGAACTGGCCAATCACCAAATCCATCCTGTGTGACCGTGAGCACATTTTCGAATAAGTGCGCGGCCGTGACATTCGGCAATCCCAATATATTGGTGGCTAGTGGCACGTGCAAACATTCAGCAGGATGCACAAATGTGACTTTACCAATTTTTTTCACATCCTTCGCCGTGATGAATTTCATCGCGTTTGGATTAGGGGTAGCTTGTGTGATCACACGTAGGGACATGAAATCATCCTCTATTGTTGCAATTCAGTCGATACGACTGCATGATTTTTTGAAAGGCCCTCGAGAGGTTGCTCCAAGGCAGACACAAACGTACGCCAAGGCAACAACACACACTTCGCACGCGCCGGATAGTTCTTGATAGCTGCAAATGCGCCAGCATCGCCACCCAATTCAGGACCCGACCCAAGAATCATATCCGTGAATTCTTTTGCCTTCGTCTTGGCGAGACTGATTTCCATAGTTTCTAATGTTACCACTAAAACGGAAGCACTAGCGCGACACAAGGCACAACTTTGTGCGTTGAATGAAATCTTTTTGACACCATTCCCTTCAACTTCGGCCATCATGGTGACACGATCGCCGCAAATGGGATTATAACCATCTGCCTGATGCGTCGCTTCTGCGTTTTGACCCTCACCGCGGGGAGATTGGCTGTGAGCGAGTACCACCGTTTGGTACATTTCAGATGCCATACTCATGCAAACAGCTCCCGCGTCTTCCACAGAGCTTTTACTAAGGCTTCAACGTCAGAAACGTCATTGTAGATGCTAAAGCTTGCTCTCGCTGTGGCTGGGACATTAAACCGCGCCATCAAGGGCTGAGCACAGTGGTGTCCCGTCCGAACCGCCACACCACTCAAATCCAATATAGATCCGACATCATGCGGATGAATATTATCTAAAACCATACTAAATATTGGAACCTTGGGGTGCACTGTACCAATCACCTTCAAGCCAGACAGCTCAGAAAGAGCCTTCTCACCTGCTGCAAGAAGAGACTGCTCATGCTTTTGAATGGCCTCAAAACCGACATCTTCAGTCACAAATCGCATTGCCTCGCCCAAACCAATGACACTCGCGATATCGGGAGTCCCAGCTTCGAATCGAGCTGGGGGATCTGCGTATACAGTTTTCTCAAAGCTGACAGACTTAATCATGTCACCGCCACCAATCATGGGCGGCATCCGGTCTAAGTGCTCGTACTTCCCGTAGAGAATCCCTACGCCGGTAGGACCAAACAACTTGTGGCCCGAAAATACTAAAAAATCACACTGAAGATTTTGAACATCAATCTTCTCGTGAGCGACCGACTGGGCGGCGTCAATCAGAATCGGAACGCCAGCAGATCTCGCCGCTGCAATCATCTCACGCACCGGGTTGATCACACCTGTTGCGTTTGATGTCCAAATACACGAGATAAATTTCGTTTTTTCCGATATCAGAGATTTAAATTTTTGCAGATCCAACGATCCGTCGTCATTGACAGGGGCTACAATTAATTTACAACCGGTTTCGTCCCTAAGCATCTGCCAAGGAACAATATTGGCATGATGTTCCATACCTGTGATTAAGATCTCGTCTCCTGCTTTTAGCATGGGGCGGACAAACGATCTTGCCACTAAATTGATGCCCCCGGTCGTACCGGTGGTGAAAACCACTTCCCGATCATCCGAAGCATTAATAAATTCTTTAGCTGTAGCGCGCGCCCCCTCATAGAGACCCGTGGCTTCTTCACTTAAAAAATGTACCGCACGGTGAATATTGGCCGTGCCTTCACGATAGTACTGATCAATCGCGTTAATGACTCTCTGGGGCTTAAGAGCAGTGGCCCCGGAGTCCAGGTAAACGAGTCGTTGGCCACGGATGTCCCGTTTGAGTATCGGAAAGACTTTCTTCAACTCTGTAACGTTCAGCTGACCATTTGGTGCGAAGGTCGTCATTTCTGCTGAACCTCTTGCTCTGGATCTGGCTTTAGCTCTGGCGCCGCTGCAGCTAGACGTTTAAACCATGCTGCGACTCGAGTGCTGATCGCTCTCCTTGCAAGCTCATCGGACACTCGCATGACGACATCATCGGCAAAACCGCGACAAAGCATCGCCATCGCCTCTGAACGTCCAATACAACGACTTTGAAGGTAAAACAACTCTGCCGGATCAATTGACCCAATAGCAGCGCCATGGGATGCCTTGACATCATCCGCATCAATCTCAAGCTGCGGTTTTGCGTCAACCTCTGCATCAGAACTCAGAAGCAAATTCTTTGCAGTCTGATAAGCTTCCGTGCCTTGCGCATCTTTTCGAATAAATATTTTACCATTAAACACACCGCGGCTTTTGCCACTCAATATACCTTTGTAAAGCTGCCTGGTTCTGGAGTGACCCACAGCATGATCAACCGCTGTATGATGATCCACAAGATCATTTCCACCAACCAAATACAACCCATCTAACAAGCACTCAGAATCAGGCGCAGTATGTTTCACGTCCACATTGATGCGAGCAAACCTCGCTCCAGTCACTAGTGAAAACGTCTCAAACCGACTTGATTTATCCAATACTGTCGTCTGAACGCCCGTGTGAAATGCACCCTCGGAGTCCACTAAACGATAGTAGCCGACGTCTGCATTAGCCCCCAATCGCAACTGGGTTAAACAGTTAAACCACTCGGACTGCTCTTGGCTATCGGAGTCCAGGTTGATGTACTCCTCAAAAATCCGCACTTTTGATGCCTCGGCCGCACTAACCAGTACGCGATTTATCAAGACTGAATTTGCCTGGCTGCGCGTCGAAAGATGAATGATATGGATGGGCCTCGACAATGTTTGAAGTTTCCCAATCGCCAAGTGCACTCCGTCTTGGGACATCGCCATATTGAGCCCTGCAAAAACTCGCCCCGGATCAAATTCCAGATGCCATTGATCCCACCACGATGAATCTTCCGTGGCTTCAACCACGGCTAGGGACCTAACTACATTTGCGGGTAGTTCCTCGGTTCCCGGCCAGTTTGAACTCCATCGACCATCCACAAACACAATGGGAATCGCTCCGGAAACAAGACGCCCTCTAACGAGGCCGACCAAGTCGGTCTTACCGGAGTATTTTTGCACTTCGCCCAGGGCGCTAAGATTAAAACCTCGTTCCAGCAGGGGTCGAATACTGGTGTATTTCCACTCTTCCTGGCGCGTATTCGGCAATCCTGCCGATACCAAGTCTTTCATTGCGCGCTCGCGGCGCTCCATGCTCTGACGCGACCAAGCCTCTGAACGAGCCCTTACGGCGCGCCAAGCCTGTTCAAGACCCTCAGCAGATCTAAAATCAGTCGCCAAATTTGTCGTGGTCATAGTCATTCCAAGTTCAACCTTAATTCAAATGATCCTTGAGGATCCAGTCGTAGCCTTTTTCTTCAATTTCAAGGGCCAGTTGTTTAGTTCCAGATTTAACAATCCGCCCTTTGTAAAGAACATGAACGTAGTCCGGCACAATGTAATTCAAAATTCTTTGATAGTGCGTCACCAGGACAATGGCATTATCTTTCCTTCGAAGTTTATTAACGCCTTCAGAAACAACACGAAGAGAGTCCACATCTAATCCTGAGTCTGTCTCATCCAAAAAAGCAAGTCGGGGTTGAATGACAGCCATCTGCAAAATCTCATTGCGTTTTTTTTCGCCGCCGGAAAAGGCCACATTAACCTCCCGATCAATAAACTTTTCGTCCATATTCAAAAGCTTGCATTTTTCGCGCAGCAGCTTGGAAAACGACTCCTCATTCGCCTCTTTGGCTCCCTGGTGTTTACAGATCGCGTTATATGCTGCTCTCAAAAATGCGCTGTTTGGAACGCCAGGAATCTCCACCGGGTACTGATACGCTAAAAAAATACCATTGCGAGCGCGATCCTCCGGCGCCATGTCTAGCACATTACGCATACGCAGATTGACTTCAAACTCAACCTGACCAGACGTTACTTGATAATCAGGATGACCCGCCAAGACTTTGGAAAGCGTGCTTTTCCCAGAACCATTGGGGCCCATAATCGCGTGAACTTCACCCTCATTTACAGTGAGGCTTAGGCCTGCCAAGATTTCCTTGCCGTCAACGGCTGCATGAAGATTTTGGACATCTAACATCGGCATACAATTTATCTCCACTAGCTCAGTTAAAATTTAACCAACGCTTCCTTCAAGTTTCATTTCTAATAGCTTTACCGCCTCGACGCTAAACTCGAGTGGCAAGGTTTTAAACACATCTTTACAAAAGCCATGAAGAAGCAAACTAACAGCACCTTCCTCATCAATCCCGCGACTTTTCATATAAAAAATTTGATCGCCAGAGATTTTAGATGTTGTTGCCTCATGCTCAACAATTGCTGTTTTGTTTTTGACCTCTAGATAGGGATGTGTGTTTGCAGAACATTGATCACCAATCAGCATACTGTCGCATTGACTGAAATTTCTCGCATTTTCTGCACTTGGAAAAATCTTCACCTGACCACGATATGTATTACGCGATTCATCACAGCTAATGCCCTTACTAATGATCCTAGAGGACGTGTTTTTGCCGATATGAATCATTTTTGTGCCCGTATCAGCCTGCATCCGATTGTTGGTAAGAGCTACAGAGTAAAATTCCCCTGAAGAATGATCACCTTTCAGAATAACGCTTGGATACTTCCAGGTAATGGCCGAACCTGTTTCGACCTGAGTCCAGCTTATCTTGCTCCGATAACCGGCACAAAGACCACGCTTCGTCACAAAATTATAGATGCCGCCTTTGCCTTCTTTATCCCCGGCATACCAGTTTTGAACCGTCGAATACTTAATCTCAGCACCCTCGTGGGCCACCAATTCAACCACTGCAGCATGAAGTTGATTTTCATCTCGCATCGGGGCTGTGCAGCCCTCAAGGTAACTGACATAGGAGTGATCTTCGGCGACAATGAGCGTTCGTTCAAACTGCCCTGTTTCTTTCGCATTAATCCTAAAATAAGTCGATAAATCCAACGGGCAGCGAACACCCTTCGGTATATAGACAAACGACCCGTCGGTGAATACGGCACTGTTAAGGGCGGCGTAATAATTATCCTTATAAGGAACTACAGACCCGAGGTATTTCTCCACAAGATCGGGATGATTGTGAATCGCCTCTGTCAGCGAACAAAAAATCACCCCGACTTCGGCAAGCTCTTCCTGATGGGTTGTGCCAACCGATACACTGTCAAAAACAGCATCAATAGCAACACCGGTCAGTCTTTTTTGCTCACTAAGAGGTATTCCTAGCTTGTTAAACGTCTCTAACAACTCAGGATCAATTTCATTAAGTGAAGCTGGCCCAGAGCCGGGTATCTTAGGCTTCGGCGCTGAATAATAACGGATATCCTGGAAGTCGATTTTTGGATACGACACATCAGCCCATGTCGGCTCTTTCAAAGTTAACCAATGGCGGTAGGCTTTAATTCGAAAGTCACGAACAAACTGAGGATCGCCACGCTTATCGGCAATCTGATGAATGACGTCCTCGTTAAGACCTTTCGGAAAAAAATCAGTCTCGATTTTTGTTTCAAAACCGTACTTATACTCGCGATCTGTGAGGGACTCTTTTACAATCTCAGCCATTTAGGCCAGCCCCCTTGTTTGCGGCTGTAGATCCCGCAGCGCTTGCATGGACGCTGTGTCCAGCACCATCACATCTCCCCCCACTGCGGCACTCGCGCACCGCCAAGGTTCCGCACGCCGTAGCAACATCTAATAAATCTGGGGACTTTGCCGATCCCATGAGTTTCTTTTCCCGGGCCCAATCCGCTGCGAGGCGGTCCAGCGTGATGCTTCCTAGACTTGTTTTCATGGCTCTAAAAATCGTGACCCACGCCTCTCTAGACGAACAACTTGCTTCAAAATCACAAGTCTCCCCAGACGTGATGCACTCCACCGGAATCATGCTGTCTTCGACCGTAGAAAATAAATCCCACATTGTGATTTGGCTTGGATCTCTTGCCAATTTATAACCGCCACTGCGGCCACGGGTACTTTCAACGAGACGACCGCCCCTCAGCTTGATCATGATTTGATCCAGATAATCCGTGGGAATGCCTTGACGAGTCGCTATCTCATTACGCCGAACCAGTGGCTGAGACGCACCAAAGTGTGCCAAATCCATCATAATTTTGAGGGCGTAGCGACTTTTAGACGTTAAGTTCATCAGGAAAACCTCGCTGAGTCTGGGTTTAATCCCATTCTTATTGGAGAGTTTTGTTTACCTAGTAGCTCAACAATTGGCAAGCAAATCTTGACTCAAAACACAGGAGATTGTGGAGCTTCAGGCTCTGATCCTAAAATACTGATATTATTATAAAAAATTATGATTGAGACACACTACTGTCACACAAATGAGGCCGACCTTCTGGCAAAAATGCGCCCCAAGACCGAGGCACTGCAAAAGCTTACTCCGAATATCAGACTTGCCATGGCAAATACACTCGGGCTAACGCCAAACTTAATAGAACTGTAAAGCGCGAGCGGTAAGGTGGCGGTATCTGGCCCACTCGTAAAAAACGATATCAAAAAATCATCGAACGATAATGTAAAGGCCATCATCCATCCCCCGATCAAGGCGGGCGCCATAAGCGGCAGCTGAATTTTCCGGAAAACGCACCAAGGACTAGCCCCTAAATCCACCGCCGCATCCTCGAGCCTGACGTCTAAGATCCTGATTCGCTCCCGCACTGTCATAAATACATAAGACACTGAGAACGTGACGTGAGCCAGCACTAAAGATACCGACCCCAAGCTGATCCTCAGAAATAAAAACCAGATAAGAAGCCCAAGACCCAAAACAATTTCCGGCAGCATGACCGGTAACATGGTCATAGCATCTGCTGCACTTTCAAACGATCTTAATTGCCTGACTTTCGGTGCATTTGCGAAACCTCGCCCTCTTTCAACCCCGATTGCCGCAGCAGCACCCAGTAACAGGGATAGAGAGGCACTCGCCATCGCGATCGACAATGAGAACCTCAAGGCTGGAAGTAGTCGCTGATCATCCAATAACAAGCGATACGCTTGCAAATTAATCTCATGAGCGGAACTTGCACTAGAAGTATCTACAAAGGAATAAGCAACAAGCGTCACAATTGGCACGTAAAGCAAAGCTAG
>Ga0214921_10010043_pt1 | contig 11795 bp, 10 predicted proteins | sample LL1505_MetaG_FD_177992 | JGI IMG/M metagenome (GOLD analysis project Ga0214921, IMG submission 177992) | Freshwater microbial communities from Lake Lanier, Atlanta, Georgia, United States - LL-1505 | ecosystem: Environmental > Aquatic > Freshwater > Lake | place: USA: Georgia | collected...
TCTTCAAGTAATCAAAATGGACATGAAGAAGATAACTCTTCAAGTAATCAAAATGTACATGAAGAAGACTCTTCAAGTAATCAAAATGTACATGAAGAAGATAACTCTTCAAGTAATCCAACTTTAAAAAAAAAGAAAGTTCATTTTGAAAATATAGAAGAAGAAAAATATATTTATAAAAATACAAATATTATAAATAATTCTAATAAAGATACTACTATATCACAATCACTTAATAATAAAAAAATAGAATTAGAAAAAGAAGTATTTAATTTGGAAAATATATTAATTGATTTTAATAAACTTTTTCAATTTATAAAAAAAGATGATCAAGTAGTAGAGAATAAATATGTTGATAAATCAGATGAAAGTAAAGTTGAAGATAAAAAAGTAATTGTAAATACAACTGCACAAGAACGAATAACAAATATTAGTAATATTAATAATAATATTAACAAAATAACAAATATTCAAAAAAACGAGAAAAAAGATATTATAAAACAAATTAATAAAGAGATTATACCTGAAAAAGAGTATAATTTTTTTAGTTTAAAAATAAATTATCAAAATATTATTTATAAAATTAATGCCATAAAGTTAGTTCAATCACCTGATTTGAATATGCTGAACTTATATAAACATGAAGTACCTGAAACAAATTTTATTAATAAAAGTAATTTATCTTTTCAATTAGAGTATAATAATTCAAGTTATTTAATTGTATTTATGAATCAAAAAATTTTACTAAATAAAATAAATAATAATATTGTATATACTAACTTAATAAATAAAAATTCTCAAATTCTTAAAAATAAAGATAATTTTAAAATAGGAAATTATGACTTTTTAATATATAATGAATGTACATTAATAATACCTGTTAATAATCAAAAAATTTTTGATAATAATTATGGAACATCATACAATTTATATATACCAAAAACATAAAAATAAAAAAGAAAATAAGAATAATATTATAATTTTAAATTTATTTTATATATTGTTCTTTTTTTATAAAAAAAAAATAATTTAAGGTATAAAAGAATTAATGAGTACGTTATGGCAACCTATAACATGGATTATATTTCACGCTTTAACAAAAAAATATAATCCAATATACCATGATAAATATGTTACATTTTTTGAATCATTTAAAATTGTTATTCCTTGTAAAATGTGTCGAAATCATTATAATTCAAATATAAGTAATTCAGAAAATAGTATTGAAAATAATATTAATTCTGAGCATATTTTTAATTGGACAGTTCGTTTACATAATGTTGTAAATAAAATGAATCATAAAAAAGTATGGAGTTATGAAGAAGCATCACATTATTATGATACTATGAAAGTTAAAAATAATTTACTAAAAATATTTTTACTTCAATATGTTCAAAAAAATTTTAGACAAGGACCTGAAAAAACAGAAGCTTTATTTAGAATGTTAAATTCTTTTGTATATTTATATCCAGATGAAGAAAAAAGAGATAAATTAATTGGATTTAAAGAAAAATTTGAACTAAATCGCAATACTATGAAAAGTTGGTTACTTGCTGTTTTATTAATAATTAAAAATTGATTAAAAAAAAAATATTTTTAAATTATATAATGGGTGCAGAAAATAATGTAAAAAAAGAAAAAGAAATAATTAATAATATATTATTTATTTCTATTTTTAATGATTCTCTTAATGATTTTCTTAATAAAAAATCAAATTTAAAATTAAAATATAAAGATTCTAGTGATTATTCTTTTAATGTATTTATACATTTAATGAATATAGATCGTACGATTATAATAAAAGATTTTAAAAATAATAATTTTAATATTATAAATGAAAAAATTAAACATAGTGTGACTGGTATTAAAGAATTAATAGATTATTTTAAACATTTAAGATCAAAATTAAAACTAATTTCTTTTCCAAATAAATTTATTAATTCTTTAAAAAACGATAAATTAAAAAAATTACTTAGTGAGTATAATACAACAAAAAATAATACAACAAAAAATGATATATTAAAAAATATATCAAACTCAAATAAAGTAAAGGATTATATGAATATTACTAAATACAAAGATATTTATATGTTAAATTATGAAAAAATAATAACTAAAGAAGAAGTATTAAATTACTTACCTGACTTTAATAATAAAAATAAAATAGTCAATAATAATTTATAATTATTTTTTATATTTTTATATTTTTATGATAAAATATATTATCTTTTCCAAATACATGGATTAAAGATTGATAAAGTAATTGTTCTTCATCATTAGAAAATGATGAATAATTTTTGTAAGGTACTAAACATTTTTTTTCCCATCGTAATTGTTTTATATTATCATTTGCATCACTAAAAGAAGAACTATATTATTTTTCTATCATAAAACCACCTTCACATCTATCTAATTTTTGTAAAGGTTGATCATTTTTTGATTTATTACTGTTGTAATAATCTAATACTTTATTAAATTCATCTTTTGAATAAGAATCGAAAGTTACTTTTATTGTCATGATTTATTTGATTTAATATAAATTAATAAAATTAAATGTGAAAAATAATATTTTCAATTTTTATTTATTAAATATAAAAAGATTTTTATATTTATTAAATAAAAATATAAAATGTCATCATGTATAGCATTCTGTTTCTTAAATTATGACATAATTATTAGATATGATATTTGGAATAAATTTTTTGAAAATATTGATAAGTCAAAATATATTGTTTTTATACATCCAAAATTTATAAAAGATTTTAATTTATTATATACATTTCCTTACAATATTGTTAAAAATAGAGTTGTAACAACAGGTAAAGATAATATTACTATTGTAAAAGCATCATTACAACTTTTAAAAGAAACTTATTATATCAATGAAAATATATCACATTTTATTTTTTTATCACAAAATTGTATTCCATTATATTCTTTTGATAAATTATATAATGTTATTACCAATTTTAAACTATCTGTTATTTCATATATTGATAATAATAAAAAAGAAAGATATTATCAATTATCAAATCTTATAAAAAAATATATTAATTATAATGAATTTATAAAACAACAACCAAATATGATTTTAACATATAGTGATGTGCAATTATTAATTAGTAATGATTTAACAAACCATTATTCACAAATGATATGCCCTGATGAACATTATTTTATAAATAATTTATTATACATATTTAAAACTAATATTATCAAAAAACAAACACATTTTTGTAATAATAGATTAGAAAGAACACAGGCATTAGAATTTAAAAATGTAGATAACATTTTTATTAAAGAAGTAAGAAAATATGGTTTTTTATTTATGCGTAAAATTGGAAAAGATTCAACTATTGATATTAATTTTTTATTAAACTAAGTAATTTTAATCTTTTTATTTTTATAAAATATATTTTATAATAATATATGGGTTGGACAACTGATTATTGTTCTCTTTGCGGATTACCATTAAATATAAATAAAATTTATAGATTTAATGATAAAAAATATTATAAACTTCCAAAATGGATATACACATGTACAATATTATTTAATAATAATAAAAATCTTCATAATGTAAATTGGAGTGTAAAATATGAAAAATATAGCCCTATATTAAAAAATAATAAAACATATGGTTTTATTGTAATACATTGTGATTGTTGGAAATATATAGAGAAAGAAAAAAATATTAAATTAAGATATAGTGATTTTCCATTTGTTGAAAAATTTTATAGTTATAATAACTATAATTTTTTTGTATTTAATATAAATTATAATCCAATTTTTAATTATCATGGTCAAGATTTTGAATATGAAAAATATGTTAATGATGGTTATTCAATTAATTCTCCATTAAAAGAAAACAAAATATTAAAAAAGTTTATTATAAATATATTTAATAAATTAAATATTAAATCAGATAGAATTGGTCCAAGAGTTTCTGTAACACTTTATAAAAATAATGATTTATTAATTGGTTCCGATAATAATATTTGGAAAATAAGTAATAAAAAATGGATTAAATATACTGATATAAAAACATATACATTTTCATATATTATTGTAAATAAAGAACTATTAAAAAATTTAGATAAATATTTTTCATATTATCCTTTAGAGTATTATAAAAATATTGATACATCAAGTAATTTATTTAAAATACCAAGATTAGGTGAAGTAAGTAGTTGTGGTTTCTTAATAAAATCTATGAAAATTAAATTAAATGATAAGTCATCTAAAATAAAATTTATTATATATTATGATGATAAAAATAAGAATGATTTAGATGAAATGATAAAAAATAATTTTGGATTATTCTAAGTTTTATCTTCTAATATATCATTTAAATTATTTATAAATTCACTACCAGTATTTGGTAAAAAATTTGGTAAAAAACCATTTATTACAAAAAAAATACTTGCAATAAATGATATGGTTGCATATGATAATGATTTTTTTAAATTATTTATATAATTATTCATTTTATAATAATTATATATATTTTTTTAAAGTTTTTTTTATCTTATCATTTTATAAATTCATTATTATTTTCAATGTCATTATCTTTAATAATATCTTCACTTTTTATAATACAATAATTATCATTGATATAAGTATAAATAATATATGATTTATGAAAACAAGACATAATATAAGTAATAATACAATTAAATATATATTTATATTTATTAAATTTATTAAATTTAATATTTTTATTTTTAATCATTTTATATTAATTTATTATAAATATTATTTTAAGTAATAAAAATCAAATTATTCAATAATATCATTATCATTAATAATAATATCTAAATCTTCAATTATATCTTCTTCAAATTTATCACTTAACATATTATCTTCTTCATTGTAATCTTCATTGTAATCTTCACTAATAATTTTTTCAAGATTTTTATTTTTATTTTCATTTTCATTTTTATTTATATCAGTTTTTTTACCAATAGTAAGCCATTGTTTAATTGAATGATTACCATTCTTTAAATTATTCATTTTTCTAACTAACTCTGATATAATTGATTCTGGATTTTTCATAACTAATTCAAAAATTTGATAAACTGGTTTCTCAATCTGATGCGTCAAATAATAATTATAATCTATCTTCAAGTTCTGTTCTTTAATATATAATGGATGTTCAATAGTATCACCTTGTAATAATTTATTAGTTAACTCTTTTTTACATTTATCATTATGTACTACTTTATATTTATCTGTTCGTAACTTATGTTTTTCATTACATTTTGAACAATACCATCCTTTACAAGTATTACAATTGATTAGTAATAATATTTCATCATTTCCAGATTTAATTTCATTACAAATTTGACAATTTTGATGTTTACAATTTTCAACATGATTTTTTAATAATGTTTTATTATCAACTTTACAAAACCTACAAATCTTTAAACAAGACTCACGATGATTCTTTAAATGGTTTGCGCAATATAAATTCATACAATTAATACATTTACATTTATCAGGGCTTACTTTTTTATTACATATTTTACATAAAAGATTCGATGTATCAATATAACAATATGGAATTCTATCATTTGATTGTGGTTTATTTCCAGGATCTCGTTCTCCCATCCTATCCGCAAGAACTTTATGTGCTATTTGCGTCGGATTTGCATAATCATTTTTAACAGTTTTACTAATAACTAATTCACTTAAATCAACCTTACCATCCAAAAGGTTTTTAATACAATCATAAAAATATTTCTTTGAATCCTCTATATTACGCTTATTTAGTATAATATCTATTACACCTCCATAAATAGTCTTTACAATAGGTGCATTATCACGTCTTTTTAATACAATTCCCATACTTGTTTGTTTATACTTCTCAGGATTATGCTCATATTTATTTCCAAAATAACGCTTTTTTGAAAAAATACAAAAAGGCCAAAAAGTTTTCTCATACTCAATATTTTGAGGTGCTTTCATGTGACTATTAATATTCGCAGCCGCTTCTTGTCCTATTTTAATTGATTGTATTAATAACTCTTTTTCACTAAATTCCTGTCCAGGATTACGTCTCTTAATCTCATCTGTAAAATTAACAAATATTGAATCCGTATTTTTCACAATTAATTGTCCGATTCCTGCTTGAAAATTACCAGTAATCGTTTCAATGTCATACACATATTCATTATCATTTATAAATCCCAAGTAAGTTATATCAGTAATATCATTTATTAGTGAACTTAATTTAATCACAAAAAATTTAGCACTAATACTTGAAGTATCATAATATGACTCAATTGATTTCAATAAATAGTACAGAGATTGATAAAAAGTCTTTGACTGAGGAGAACATAAATTGCATTGTTCCAATAATTTCACAAATTCTAATCGTTGTTCAATAGTTCCATTCAATAATTCATATGGAATTTTATCGATCATTCCCATCATTAAGTCATTAATAATAGATTTCATATCAAATGCACTGTATTGATTAAATGCACATGATGTACTAATATTTTCAGGAAATCCATAAAGTAATTCAGTTCCAATAGTACACTCATTTGGCTTAATAATATTTTTATATTTATCCAGTAGAGAATGATCTTCCGTAACGTCAACAGATCCCAATTTAGTGGTTATTCTGTACATTTTTTTTGTTGTTTTATGTCTAATAACACGATTTATCTTTGACCAACCATTACTAGTCCAAATCAAATAGTCAGAATCTGTTTGTTCCTTATCTTTTCGATTAGTATCAAATGGTTTAAATTCATTATAAGGAACCCATTCATTATTTAACTCTTGAATTGGTACTATATTAATAAAATTATTTTTCATTACTAATAATGGAGTATCACCACTAACAGAATCTCCATAAGTTAATTTTGCTCCAACAAATGTATTTAATGTTAAATCACGTGCAGTAATAACCATACGACGACCTGTTGCAGTTGTGCATGCTGCCAACTCCTTATAACATATTGGACTTGTAGTGGCACCAACTTGACCATAAAGTGAATTACACGTTACTTTATAAGCCAACTGCAAACCATCAAGTACCGAAATTTGAAAATCATTATTTGTCTTTCTACTATTAATAACATCAGATTTTTTAATAGTAATTTTACCATTCAATACATTAAATAACTCATAAGTATCATCTTTTTCATCAGGAATACCTTCAACATTAGTTCCATCTGAAAGTTCAAATGTATAATATTCCATAATTTTACGTGTATCTTTACGTGCTTTTAGCAATTTTCTTAAAATACGAGGTAATACAGATTTATCACCATTATCTGCTTCTGCAAATTTACATACTTTATAACCAACTTTCTTTTTATCATCATCAACACCTTGAAAAATATCATATTCAATATCAATATAATGATATCCATTTAGATTATTATAGCTATTATTAATAGTATCTTTAATCAACTCATATTCATCACTTTCATTATTTTTAGCTTTCGATTTTAATCTATACTCCTTATAACCGACAATTGAATCATGTGATATATTTTCTGCAATCATCGACGAAGGATATAATGAATTATAATCCATTACAACAACTGGTTCAAAATAAACACCTGGTGTTGGTACAAATACAATTGCACCCTCATAAGAATTTTTATCAATGTCATCATCTGATAAATCTTTTATTAAAAAGTTTTCTTCTCTACAAAATTTTGCAACAAGTGAAAATATTTTAATACCCTGACCTCGTAAAAAAAGAAATGAAAAAGGAACAACACATACATTTGACATACCTAAATTATTTGTAATTACTTGTAATTTATTAATCAAATCATTAACTAATTTACAATCCATAATACAGTAGACAGCAATCTCTTTAATTTTATCGGATGAGCCATCTTTAAAATTCTTAAATAATTCTTTCGGAGATAAATCAACTTTCTGTTGTTTCATAAATTGTTTTGCAACATTATCCAATTTGTAAGAGTCTAATTTATAATCACGTTGTACAACCTTTAATAGATCAATTTGAACAATACCTTCAATATCAATATACTTTAAAATATTAACACCTAATGCACTAGATGACAAATCTTGTATTGTTAACTTAGGAGTTGAAGAGATTGTATAATTTGGTTTTAAACGCTGTAATACTTTATATAACATTGTATGGTACGGTTGAATTAGTCCACCATTTCCAGATTCTGCTCTTTTATAAATATATTCCCAATCAAAACCCCATATGTTATATCCAGTAAGAATATCTGGATCAAGACGTTGTATGAAACGTGCCCATCCTAATATTAAATCTTTTTCACTATTAAATGATTCTACTTCAACACCATCAATATTATCACACTTATTTAATGTAGATATATATTGATATTTGCACTCATTGTCACCAAAAATATAAACAGTTGTACCAATTTGAATTACTGGGTCATTTTTCCTATCAAATTTAGGAAAACTACCATCTTCACTACAACATTCTATATCAAAAGAAGCAACAATTATCTTTGCAATATCATTTTTCTCAATTTTAATAACATCCTTGTAATTAAGAGTAATATCAATCTGTGCACGAGTCATAGAAGGAGTATTAATCGAATAAGTTCCTTTATTAATTTTTAACCATCCAGACGGATCAATATTTTGTACATGAAAAAAACGAAGCAATGAACTAACTTTTGTTTCATATAATTTATTACTAAAATCAAACTCTTCATTCCATTTTTTAATAATAATCTTCTTTTCGCGCATTACTTTTAGAAATGTATAGTATGATGATTGATTATTAAAAAGAAAGATACCATAATTAAATAGTTCATTATTTGTAAATCCATAAAACTCTTTCTTCTTTACTATTTCTGCACTAATTAACCCATCAATTTGATTTTTATCAACAAGTTGTAAAAGATGCTGTTTAAATTCAAAAAATTTTTTATTATCCCAATCTTGAGGAACTTTAAAGAAAAAATACGGTTGAAATCCATTAACATGAATACAAATTGAATTACCATTATCAGTTACACCATAACCACGAATAATCAAACTCTTATTTTTTTTTTTATATTTTTTATTATCTTCATCATCTTCATCTTCATCATCTTCGTCTTCATCATTATTATCTTCATTATAAATATCATATGATTTCCAATCTACAATTTGGAAAATAATTTCATTTTTTTTACTATTAAGTTTAGTTAATAATTTTGGTCTTACCATAATTTATTATTTTATAATAAAATAAAATACCTTTAAGTAACTTAAATTGTTTTAATCATTTTTTTTTGATTTATTAACAATTATTATTAATAATAGTATTTTTATGTAAAATTAAGATTTATTTATTTTTTTTGATATTCTCCAGGAGAAATTGCACCATATGAATTATATAATTCTTTATTTACTGAATTTGTTTTTTTATCCATTTTTGATTTTTTAGCATAAGTATAAAAATTTGTTATATATTTAATAAATAAAAAAGTAAAATTAATAAATTTATTGCGTCATTTTTTTTATTAAAAAATTGATTTTTATAAATTAATATAAATAACTAATTAATATTAATAAATAAAAAGATGATTAAAGGAATTTTTGGCCTTAAAAATAGAGGAAATACATGCTATTTAAATACATCTATTCAATGTTTAAGTAATGTTCAACCAATGACAGAATACTTTTTAACAAATAGTCATGTAACAGATTTAAACAATCGTTTTTGCGAATTAAAAGGTAAAAGTATTAATGAAATAATTTTAACAAAAGAATATTCTAAATTAATTAAAGCATTATGGAGTACAAGTACACCAATTGAACCAAAAACATTTCATGAATTAATTCAAAAATATGACGAGAGGTTTATGGGATATGATCAACAAGATGCTCAAGAATCTCTTTCTTTAATATTAGATTATTTACATGAAGGTTTAAAGTATGATGTTGAGATTAATTATAGCGGTACTATTGAAAATTCATTAGATGAAATAGTAGTTGAATCTATAAAAAATTGGAGAAAAGATCTACAAAATAAATATTCTATTATAGCTGACCTTTTTTTTGGACAGTACGTTAATAAAATAATGTCATTAGAAGATTTAAATACTGATGCATTGATTTCAAAAACATTTGAAATGTTTAGCATATTAAGTATACCTATTTATGGTAGAACTTTATATGACTCTATGTCAAAATATTTTGAAAAAGAAATTTTAGAATCAAAATATTTAGATGAAAAAAATAATGAATATATAAAAGCATATCGTCAAATAAGACTAATGCGTGTTCCGAAATTTTTAATTATTGTCTTAAAAAGATATAAAAATAATGTAAATGGTAACTTGATTAAATCACAATCTATGATATCATTCCCATTTGATGATTTAGACTTATCATCATACTCTGAAGGATATGACACAATTGATTGCGAATTAAAATTAATTTCGATTGGCTGTCATATAGGAGGATTAAATGGTGGTCATTATTTTGCGATATGTAAACATAGTAATGAAAAATGGTATAAATATGATGACGATGAAGTAAAAGAATTTGATATAGAAAAGAATAAAAATAGTATATTTAAAAATGGATACATTCTAATATATCAAAAAATTAATACTTAATTTTTTTCATTTCATAATTTTTATTTAATCTTAAATAAAAATATTTTATAATTATAAGAATATATGAATAGTAGTACTAAATCTAGCAGTAATAAATCTTTATTTAAAATGCCAAGTTTATTTAAAAATAATTCAAGTAAACCTGTTACTAATACATCTTTAAATGCAGTTTCTAATTCATCATTAAATAAAGTTAATACAATTAAAAATAGTAATATAAAAATCACAGAACCTACAACAAATATTTTAAAAAATATTAATATAAAAAAAGTATTAATAATAATTGCAATTTTAATAGTAATAGGAATTATTATATATATTGCAATATCGCTAATCCATTATTACAATACAGAATGTTATGAAAAGAAAAAATTCATAAATTATCTTTTTAATTTTTCAAATAATGAAGTATGTATTCAAGAAAAAGCTCCTGTTCCAGCAACACCTGTTCAATTACCAGAAGAGAAAAAAAGAATATTACCAATATTACAGAAAAAAGAAGAAGTATTTCATATATCAAATCAAGATTATTCTTATGAACAAAGTAAATGTAAATGTGAGTCATACGGCGCTCGTTTAGCAACAAAAGCTGAAGTAACTGATGCATATAACAATGGTGCTAACTGGTGTTCTTACGGGTGGACTGAAAAACAGAGTGCATATTACCCTGTTCAAAAATGTGAATGGGATAAAATTATGGAAAGAAATAAAAGATTACCACCTAAAGATAGAAAATATTGCGGTATGCCTGGTGTTAATGGAGGGTTCTTTTCAAATCCTGAATTAAAATTTGGTGTAAACTGCTATGGTGTAAAACCAAAAGGAAAGATTAGTACAGAGAAAAAGCCATATTGTCCACCTATGAATTTCTGTAAATTAGAAAATAACTATGAAGCATCACATAAACTTGACACTGATGAAATTGTTGGATTTAACAATGAACAATGGAACAAAGATATGTAATTTTAATAAAAATTTTATATTTATTGAACTATTATATATAAATTTATATATAATAATTTGTACTTTACACTTTTGAAGATTTTTTTAGCGTCTATAATGGGCGTTTTAAATATGCAAAGGTGTAATGAACTGCCATATGTTTTCATAACTTCAAATAATTTTTTACTCATTTTGTATTTTGACGATAATAAATTTAAATTATTATTATTCTTTATATGAAAAATGATTTGGTAAATTATTATCTTT
>Ga0214921_10010044_pt1 | contig 11792 bp, 9 predicted proteins | sample LL1505_MetaG_FD_177992 | JGI IMG/M metagenome (GOLD analysis project Ga0214921, IMG submission 177992) | Freshwater microbial communities from Lake Lanier, Atlanta, Georgia, United States - LL-1505 | ecosystem: Environmental > Aquatic > Freshwater > Lake | place: USA: Georgia | collected 2015-05-28
CGAAGTGAGTTCCATGCCGGGAGTGTTGTCGCGCGTCGTGCAGGTCCGGAATATTTTCGTGACGACGTAATTGCCCACGGCGCTGGAAAACGGCGGCGCGATCGCGACGGAGCCATCGGCACCGGGAGTAAACTTGAGCGGCACGCAGGTGTTCCCCGCCTGGACCACTTCCGGGGCCGACCGGTCCGGCAGTTTCTTGGAGTCCGGCTTGGCGTCGGACTTGGCCGCATCCCCTGTTCCGTCATTGCTGGCGACTTTGGCGCCCGCCGCGACGGGAGCCGCTGAAGCCGGGCCGGGGTACTGGCTTTTTGCCGGGGTGACGTCCCCGCGGTGGGGTCCGCCCGCACTGCGTTCCTCGATCCACCGGGACTTGGCCCTCTGGATGGTCGTGCATCCCGAAAATACGGGCAACATGGCGACCAGGATGATCCACCGGGCCCTGGCAATTCGTGATGTAAAAGTCTGTTTCATGGGCGGTCGATCGGAAAATCCCCGGGGGACTGTAGGCCATAAAATGAATTCATTAAAGATTACAGCATGATATGGGCTCCCACAACACCCGTCTCCAAGCCCATTTCCCGCGTGGAATATTATTAAATTTGACCTTATCAGTGATTGACAAACTAAGAGCCATTTAATATTCCCAACTGGCTTTGCTGAATCGCAAGAAAGCATTAGATTAGTTATTCGTCGCCATGCCGGACCTGGTAAAGGAACCGGATGCGGCCGTGAAGTTTCAGTGTGAAGTTTTAGTGTGACGTTTCAGGAGGAATCATGGCATCGGTTCAACTTCGCCCAGGTGACACTCTCAATATCGTGTGGACTTCGGTCCAGGAAACTCCACTTGGCATGAAAGAAGTCGAGTCGAATTTCGCGTTCACCTACGAAGAACTGCTTGCCCGCCTCAAGGCCAAGGGCCGCACCGGCAAATCCCGCCGCTCCGGCACCGACGGCGCGCGTTTCAGCCGCATTGTCGCCCTCGCCACCAACGCCATGCGCAAGGGCAAGTGGTCGACCGGCGCTGACATCGACCGCGACGTCGTCTTCAACAAACTGATGCGCAAGTTCAACGAACTTGAAAACCACGAATACGCGAACATCACGTCCAACGCCCGCGAGGCGCTGGCCGAACTGCACGACAGCAAGTACCTGAAGCCGAACCAGAAGAAAGAACTCAAGTCCGCGCTCGACGCCGCCAGCATTCCGGTGGGTTGATACCATGACGGAGCAGCCAGGTCGTTCATTCCGCATCCTTGGAATCAACCACCTCGGCCTGGCACCCAAAGATGCCGCAAAGGCCCGGTCGTTCTTCACGAACGCGCTGGGCCTTGGCTTTTTGGGCGAGGAACTCGTCAAGGAACAGATGACCAACACCGTGATGATCGATTCAGTCATGATAGATTCCGTCATGATCGATTCAGGTGCGATTGGCAGTTCGCACGGCGCGCCCGTAACCATCCCGACGGGCCGCCCGATGCTCGAAATCCTCGAGAACGAGACTGGGCCCGACGGCCCGATGCCCGGCCCCATCGCCGCCTTCCTGGCCAAAAAGGGATCCGGCATCCATCACGTTGCCCTGCAAGTCGATCACATCGAAAACGCCATCGCCTGGATGAAACAATCCGGCGTCCGCATGATCGACGACGCCCCGCGCCACGGGTCCCACAACACCCGCATCGCCTTCATCCACCCCGAATCGACCGGCGGCCTCCTCGTCGAACTCGTCCAGCAGCTCTGAACCCCGGCAAGACAGGATCCTTCGGGCTGCGCCCTCAGGATGACGCGTGTTGTCACGCGCCCCGTCATTCTGAGGCCCTGAGCGTGGCGAAGGGCCGAAGAATCCTCTCTTCCCCCGCCCACGGACTCTGTTAATCTAGACTCGATATGCGTGAACACAGTGACAAAGTCGTGGATTATGTCGTCAAGGCCGCCGCGCGCCATCCGGCCATCCGGCGAATATACCTGTTCGGCTCTCGCGCGAAGAACACTGGCACAGAGCGTTCCGACTACGATTTCGCCGTTGAATGGGACACCGGCAAAGCTGGTTCCTGGGGTGAATTTACCGGCGCGGTCCGCGAGGGCATACCGACCTTGCACCAGTTGGATCTGGTACGGCTGGACCTTTGCGACGACGACCTGAAAGAAAAGATCCTCAAAGAAGGTGTGGTGATCCATGAGCGCCAAGATTGAAAAAAGCTTTCAAAATTTCGAGAAGGCCTTGGCTGCCCTGCAGGAATCCGTCGCCACTCCGCCCGTTGAGAACCGCGACTTCGCCGGCATCATCCAGTCGTTTGAGTTCACCTATGAGTTGTGTTGGAAGACCCTCAAACTCGTGCTCGAGGCCAACGGCATCGAAGCCCCGTTCCCGCGCGTGGTTTTTGAGGAGGCCTGGAAAGCCAAGCTGATCGAAGGCAACGAGGTCTGGAAAGACATAATCGAGGCACGCAACCTGTCCACCCATACCTACAACCAGGCCCTGGCGCGCAAACTGTACCCGGCGATCAAAGACGACTTTTTGCCCGTGTTTCAAAAAACCGCAACCAAACTCAAGCCCTATCTCAAGTAGAGCTGTTTTGTGACGATATCACCGGGAGCAATTCCGGAGACCGCACATGCACGGCAGAAGAATCCCGCCCAAGTTCAGTATGATCGTCATCGCGAGCAGCGCCTTCGTTTTCGCGGCTGCCTGCAAGCAACCCGGCGCGCGCCGCGCCAGTTTAGTTTCGTCCGACAGCGATCCGGCGTCGGCCCTGATCTCGGGCCCCCTGGCGGAAACGCGATCCGAAGATGAACTCCGGGCCTTGTTTCAAGACACCTTGCGGAAAACCCGCGCCATCGCCGGCCAGGGACCGGCCGCGAAAACCTCGCAAAAATCCGCGCCATCGCCCCTTCAGGCGTTCGCGGCCGCCCACGCCCCATATGCCCTGAACGTGAAATTGCGCGCGCCATCGAGTCCCGCCGCGAAAGTGGATCTGGCCTCGTCCCGCGCCGGCATCATGGTCCGCGCCGCCGGCGGAGTCGTCCGCCGTTATCTTGCCACGTCCGGAATCATGACCATTGATTTCAAAGAGGCCATCAACTCCTCCGACGCGGACATCTGGCTGGCCGCCGCGCTGACGTTTTTGAAAAACGAGGGCACGGTGGCCGAGGTCGAGCCCGACTACCTGATCCCTCTCGTTGCCGTGCCGGACGATCCCCGATTCAAGGACCAGCGCAGCTTCCGCAACGATGACGGCGGCAAGGACGTCGCGATCACGCCGGCATGGAACCTGACAACCGGCAACAAGGCGATTGTCGTCGCGACGATCGACTCCGGGATCGACTGCAACCACGAGGACCTCACGGCCAATTGCTGGGTGAATCCCGGCGAGTCCGGCAACGACAGCGCCGGTCAGGACAAAAGAACGAACGGCGTCGACGATGACGGCAATGGACTCGTCGACGACTGGCAGGGCTGGAACTTTTTTTCAAACAACAACAGGCCTTTCGACGACAACGGCCACGGGACCCACGTGGCCGGGATCATCGGCGCCGTCGGCAACAACGGCAAAGGCGTCGCCGGCATCAACTGGAATGTCTCGCTTGTTCCCCTGAAGGCATTTGACGCGAGTGGCATGGGGACCGTCAGCGCGATCATCGCCTCCCTCGACTATGCCGCCAAAATGGGGATCACCCTTACGAACAACAGTTACGGCCAGTTCGATCCGCCGAGGATTCTCGAGCAAGCCGTCATCGCCGCCCGTGACAAGGGTGTCTTCATGTCCTGCGCCGCCGGCAACGCCGGGAAGATGCTGAATCAACTCATGTTCGGACCAGCCACCTATCCCTATGACAACATCATTGCCGTGACCGCGGTCGACGACAAAGGCGCCTGGCCCAAATTCGCCAACTCTGGCCACACGTCCATTGACCTCGCGGCCCCCGGCGTCGACGTCTTGTCGACAACGCCCGACAACCATTACGAGCGCTTGACGGGCACATCGATGGCGACGCCTCACGTGACCGGCGCCCTCGCCCTGATGAAGGCCGCCTTTCCGGACGCGACTTACCAGGACCTCGCCGCGCGCGTCATCAAGGGCGTCACCGTCATCCCGGAAAACAAGTACCAGTGCGCCAGTGGCGGCATGCTGAACGTGTTCAACGCGATGAAAACCCCTTCTGACACGGTCGCCCCGTCGCCGCCCCGCGACATCACCGTCACCGACCGCGACGCCATCGCCGCCAAAATCTCGTTCACACCGGGCCTCGACGACAACGACAACCCGGCCTCGCAAGAGGCCCCCGGCCACGAGATCCGTTTTTCCCGTTCCCGCGCCTTGTCCGAAAAAGACTGGGCAGATGCCGCGCCTCTGGCCGGGACGTTCGCGAGGTCGCAAGGCACCGTCTCGTTCACGGCGACCAACCTGCCGGCCACGATTGGCGCGGACTCCGGTTTCGTCACCGTGCGGGCCACCGATCGCGGCGGTAACATGTCGCCTCTGGTCGCCGCGGCATCTGTCGACGCCAGGCCCATCCCGTTCCGCCGCGTGCAATTTTACGACGGCACGGCCCTGGATGACCTTGCCGGCGCGACACCGTGGGTCATCGAGTCCGACCCGGTCCGCGGACCCGTATTCAGCGACGGCCCCGGGAAATACACGGGCAACTCCACCCGGCGCATGACACTCCGCGGAATTCCCCTGGCCGGGGTCCAGCGCGTGGTCCTGCAATACATGACCTCCTATGCCCTCGAGGACAGTTATGACTTCGGAGACATCCTCGTCCGGCGCCGCGGCCCCTCGGGCGACCAGTGGAAACGCGTCGAGCGCGTGACGGGAACGCGTCCCTGGCACCTGCGCACAGTCGACCTGACCGCGCAGGCATTCGAGGCGGTTGCCGCCGGAGATGACACGCTGCAAGTCGCGTTTGAACTCGTGACAGACGCGCAGATTGAGTTCAGCGGCTGGTTGGTGGACGACATCTCCATTCTGGTCAACGACTCGCTGGTCACGTTGGCCGGAGTCCCCGCGAGCCCATCCGACACGGCAAGCCTCAATGTCAATGTCGGCGCTCCGGCGAATTCCAAATACACGTTCCGCCTCGCGCAGTCGGCGACCCCGGTCGCGGTCGATTGTTACCGCGACGAGACTTTCGACGTCGCGGTGCCGGAGACACCGGTGACGCGCGCCCTGGTATTTGCGCCCCTCGATGACCAACCCTTCAAATTCCTGTGCGTCCGCGTCCAGGCACCCGGATACGCGGGATACACGACGACCTGGGCAAAATGGACGCGCAACAGCGGCGCTGCCCGCGTGACGGCCGCGGGACAACCCGTGGGACGATCCAACGCCGACTCGTTCACCCTGCGCGTTACGCCGTCGACCCCGGCCGTCGCGTGGAGTTCGGCCCTGATCATGGCGCCCGGGCAAAGTCCGGGACTCGCGTGCGAAGGCCCCGCCGCCGCGTGGTCTGAATGGCGCGTCATCACGGACAGAGCGCGCATCGCGATCCCGGCGCCACTGCCGTCAAATGACGCCGGAGTTCCAGTGGTCCTGTGCGTGCGCGGTAAAGACAGCGCGGGACGCGTCCAGGTCCCTGCGACCTATTACGAATGGGTCGCCGATTACGCGCACTCGGCGCCGGTCCTCGGCGGCCTGCCGCCTGCCTTGAACAACGCGCGCGTGTTTGACGTGCAAATCAACGGCACGCGCGATCTCGGCGAATGCGCGGCGACTCTCGTCCCAGGCGCGTCCGCGTGCCCGAACGCGTGGACGTCTTACTCGCGCTGCACCCGGTCACCGGGGGCGCATCAAGTATCGGTCCCGGCCGAGGGTCCGTGGAAACTCTGCGTCCTGACGCGGGACATTGCCGGCAACCAGGCGCCCGTTCCGGTTTCGTACTCGTGGACCTCGGACTTCACCCAGGCGCCCGCGGCACTGCAAGGCACGCCGCCTCTATCGGCAAAATTCCCCGGCACGCCCATCTTGGTGTCGGGCAAGGACGTCGTGAGTTTCCGTTACGCACGCGGCAAATCCGTCACCGACTGCGCGTCGATCGCGCCGTGGTCCGCGGTGTTGCCGGTCGCGACTCCGGTCAACCTGTCGCTCGTTCCGGGGGCCGATGGTCCGCAGGTTCTTTGCGTGCGCGGGATCGATGCCGCCGGCAACGAACAGGATCCGCCAGCCACTTTGACGTGGAGGCAGGACACCCTCGCGCTGCCGATCAAATTCGGCCGGGGTTTGCCCGCGACATTCTCCAACGCGAAATCCATCGAGGTCACGATGGACCCAGCGGAGCCGGGCGCCTACCGGGCGACTGTCGTGCCAGGGACCTCGTGTTTTCTGGACTCCATGAGGGGACTGCCCCCGGTGCCGGTCAGCCAGAAATTCACCGCGGATTTGCCCACCGACGACGGCAGCTATGCCCTGTGCGCGCAAATGGTGGACGAAGCAGGAAACGTCCAGGCCGAACCCACGAGATTCATCTGGTCCAAGGACACGACTCCGCCTGCGTATAGCGTCACCGGCGCGCCGTCTGGATACTGGTCCGTGCCATCCATGTCGGTCCGCGTCCTCGGCGCGGACATCGCCACCTGGCAGTGGGCCGTCGTCAACACGGCTTACGATGGGTACCCACTCGTTGACCCGGGGTGTGCCGGCGCTGCCTACAGCCCGCCAATGTCAGCGCTTCAGTTCCTGAACACGCCCCTTGGCGGCCAGGGGCCGAGAACCTTGTGCATCAAGGCGCGAGACAGCATCGGCAACATCCAGCCGGCGATGGCCGCAGCCTCGTGGATCCAAACCACGGCCAAGGATCCCGCCGCCGTCTTATCGGGAGCCTTGCCGGTTTCGCCCTCCAGCCAGACGAAATGGACGTGGACCGTGCGCGGCAACAATGTCGCGCAATATCAGTTCGCTCTGCTGGCGTCCCGGGACTCGAAATGTGATTCTGCCGCGGTGACGTGGAGTCCATTCCAGCCTGTCACCGTGCCGCTTGCGATCGACAACAGCACTGGCGCCGCCGCGGGGGACGGATACAAGACCCTGTGCCTGCGCGGACGCACGGCCAAGGGCGTCGTCCAGGCCTTCCCGTCGATCACCCGGTGGCTGCAATTCGCCGCGGCGGACAGAGTCCAGACACTCTACGGGACAATGACCCGCAGGTCCGTCACCGATCCCAGGCGCGCGATATTTGATTTGACGCGCGCCAGCGGCGCCGCTGGCACCGAACAGGTCTCGGTCCGGGTTTGCGCCCTGACCCCGGCCACGGGGCGCGTCGGTCCGTGCGTGTCCAACACCGCCAACTTCGCCGGCACGGTTACCGAAGCCTTTACCTTGGTCTACCGGATCCCCGCGGGCGACCTGGTCGTGATCGGCATCCCGCCGGCGGGCAAGGGCCGCATCGAGCCGTTTCTCACCAAAAACTGACCCCATCCATTGTGGTTGGGGTCGGGCCAGACGGCTGAATTAACCGGGCCTTCAGGGGCCACCCCGGGCATTGACCCGCCGAAACCTCCGATATACCATCTTTTTGTTGGAAATACGGTTACTTACGAAACACCTGCCACCAACAGACAGGGGCAGTTTTGAAACCTACTTCGGCATGGCATGTCCCTGGCCGTACCCTTGCGCACCCGGTCTTTGTGGCGACGACCGTTTCACTGTTGCTGCGACTCTTGTTCTCCAACGCTCACGCCGCGCCTGAACATTCGTTGTGGCTGATGGCAGACGTCGCCTGCGACGCGCTCCTCGCCACCGGCATGTGGCTGGCAGCGTCGGCGGACAGGCGCGCGGCACTTGCGATCGAAATCCCGGTATTCGCGATGGTGGTTGGCGACCTGGCGGTTTGGCTGGTCTCCGGTCGACACTTGCGCGAGGTCCCGGCGGAGCTGCTTGGCCTCAGGGAAATCCGCTACGTATTGCGCATGTTCGAGTACCGTGTTGCCCTGGCAGGATGCCTCATCCTGTTGGCCGTCTTGATCCTGACATGGCGTCGCCTGACCCGCAGGGCAAAAGCACCTCACCTGCGCCGGTGGGGCCTCGTGATGGCCTCCGCCGCGTGCCTCGCTCTGGCCATTGTCACGCGCGAAAAGTTACGCCCCGGCGTAAAGCAACCCGGTCAGGATCTTGTCGTTACCGCTCCCGCCGAATTGACGGATTCCGAACTGAACCTCGTAGCGTCCGTCGGCCTTCCTGCGCGGCGCCACACAATCGCGAGCCGGATCGCCATGGCCGCCGGGGCCATTCCTCGCGGTGCGATACGCCTGCCCGGGCTCCCGCCGAAAATCATCCTGATCACCGTGGAGTCCCTGGCCCGCAACCTTGTCCACAAGTTCAACCAACCGCACCCCACTTTCACCATGCCACCCTGGGTAACCCCAAATCTCGACCGGATCGCGCAATCGGCCGTATCCTTCAACGCCCACGGAACAACGATGATGCCGACGCAGCAAGGACTCTACGCGACGCTGCTCTCGCGCGCCGTGCTCAGGCGCTACGACCAGAACCCGCGCAATCACCAGTCTCTCGCCGCGGTCCTCTCCGGGGCCGGTTACGAGACTAACTTCCTGCAGGGCGACGAACTGGACTACGGTCACATGGACATCCTTGGTCCCCGCCTGTTCAAGTACGCCGAGACTCAAGGATTCCGCGAAATGAGTGCCGGCGGACTCGCCCCCTCCCGGTTCTGGGGATGGGGACTTCACGATGAAGTGCTTTTTGATACGGCTTTGAGAAAGATCGCGGCGGCCCCGGACCGACCCCAGTTCATTCACATCATGACTCTGGATATGCACCCGCCTTTTGGCGCCGACCAGGATCTTGACCAACTCCCGGATGAATGGCACGGCGCCGACAGGATGCTTCGCGCGCTCTACGCAACGGACCGTTCGATCGGCAACTTTCTGGCCCGGCTCGACTCGGACGGCTGGACGCGACGCGGATCTCTCGTCGTGATCACCGCGGACCATTCCCCGAGCCACTGGTACCGGCGCTACATGCCGGCCAATCCGTCCCTTCGCAACGACCTGATCCCGCTCTTTTTCCTGCACAAGGACCTGCCTCCAGGCAGGGTGCCCTCCGCATGGACGTCGCGCGCCACGAGTCAGATCGATGTCGCGCCCTCCATCATCAGTCTGGCCGGGTTGGAGATCCCGCCGTCATGGACCGGACGCGACCTTTTTGATCCCGACACGGCCCCACTCTGGGTCTCCAATGAATCCCCCGGCCTCGATGCGTCGCAGTCCGTCGATTTCCGGACCCCCGACAAGACTTTCCGCGTCACCAATGCGGGCGTCACTGGCAATCCCGACGGGCAATTCACCTCGGATGAACCAGAGTCAGGAACGGTCAGGGCGCTGCGCAAGTGGCTGGCCTACAAACACTACTTGACCAGGGGAGAGTCCCCGGCGGCGCGCCCCACCGACGCACCGGCCTTTGAAGTCGCGGAGTCACTTCTCGCGACGTTTCCCGGTGGCGTGCGTGTCTTGAACCCGGAGGGAAGCCGTATTCTGCCCCTCGTCAACAGGATGTGGGACGGATCGCCGATGCGAATTGCCGGCCGTCCTGTCGAGGGTGTTGCCCTCTTGAACCTGCAGTCGGTTATCGTCGAACTGGCACCTGGCACCAAACGACTCCGCGGCAAATGCGGCATCATGGCGATCCCCGCGGAGCGATCCGAATCGCCAACGGGTTTCAGTTGCAGGATGTCGATTCAGGGCGGCAAGACCCATACACTGAATTTTGCGCCGCGCGAAACCGGAGTCCGGTCATTTTCCATGAACGTCCCCCGGGGCACAACACGCGTGTTCGTACAGCTGGTCCCGGGCAACCCACGATCTCCCGAGGCGCTCTACGCACAAGGATACCTCGGCGACCTGCGCGGGGATTGATACGATGACGCGCAACCTGTAATGCAACCCTTGAGGACCGGACATCCTGAGGCCCCCCCGTCATCCTGAGGGCGCAGCCCGAAGGATCCTCTCTTCCCCCCCCCCAACTCGTCCCGGGACGAGTTCAAAAAACAATCAGTACCGTCACTACGACGCGGCTTTCAAATCAAACTCAATTTGCTGGTACTCAACGATGGGCGTCTTTACCGCCCGCCCCGCCACGGTTGATGATTTAACCCTGATCGCCCCGACCGCCTCAAAAAAATCAATCAACTTGTTCAAGTTCGATACATCCATGTCCACGATCTTCGCCAACTCGTAAACCGATTTGGGCCTGTGATTCAAAATCGCCGCCAGGATCCCCAGGTTCTTGACGAACCGATCGAACTCCCTTTTGTTGTCAAACGACAGTTCAAAGTGTCCGCCCCCAAGCCTGCCCTTGCGCGCTTCTTTCAACGCCTTCTTGAAATCCCCCAGACTCTCACCGGCCGACTTGATGGACACGATCAGCTTTTTCATAATTTCAGCCCCAACTCCTTCAACACTAGCATTTTGAAATCTTCAATCAGCTGGTCGTCACTGACATAATCGTAAGTGAACTCAGTGTCATTCACATGAACATGCGGCCCTTTCGGGTGGTGGTTATCCATCAAAACATAATCTCCAGTCCCAAGATCTCTGCAAATCAGCCCGTACTTTATCCCGTCGGGATATTTTCTCGACTCAGCAACCTCATGGATTGAAAGTTCGACTACATAACGACCTTGAATCCTGTTTTTCGAGAAATACCGGAGAGTCGCCTTCATACTGGTTTAATAATACCTATATACATACTTTTATACCCATACCTCAACCGCAATATGACGGATCTGACCAAAAAAATGGCCGGTATCCCATCGGACCCGACCAAGCATCACGATTCCCGATTACCAAAGCGAGTGACATCGAATGTCACCGAACGACCTGCCGCGTCACCCCCCCCCAACTCGTCCCGGGACGAGTTCAACACTCACGCCGCGACCTCGAGCCTTTCCGGCACGACCCCGTCCGCCGTCAGCCTGGACCACCTGGGTTCCAACCGGATCCCAAGTTCCTCCGCGCACAACATCCGGATCGCCGCTTCGTTGATCCGCGACATGCGCTTTTCGCCCGCCTCTTCCCACCTGAAAATCCCCGACGCCGTCACGCCCAGTTTTTCGGCCCAACGATTACGGTTCATCTTGAGCGCCTTCCGCAGGAACAAAACTTCCTTGCCCCGCAAGGGTACCCTCTGCCGGATGATCTGCACGGCGATCATGCGATCGATTTCTTCCGGCGGCAGGTCGATGAATTCCTCCCCGCCATCCTTGACCACCGGCACATTGACAAGAAAAACGTACTCCAGACCGCACAGCCCGTACTGTAATGTCTTGCGTCTCACACTCCGCGTCACTGACGCCCCCTAATAAACTGTGACCAAAATCAATTCCCGCGATTCCAGCAAGCGACAGACAATCGTCATTTCCAAATCACATTCATCGCGGCCAATAACCTTCCACGTGCCACTTGCCTGCATCCTTGTCGTATGCGCTGTTCGACCTGCACACCGGATATCCTCATCCGTGACTACCCTGTCCACCAGGGCCTGCGCACAGTGAACCGTGTAGCGAAATCGCCCCTCACGCAGGAGTTCATGAATCCATTCCACCGTCTTTCGCGGCACCGGTAACCTAGATAACTTGACATATTCAATTGATTTTTTCAATTACGATCAATAAAATTACCCATCGACGAGCGGTCGCGCCTGACTGGCAACTCTCGCACCACCCGCCTCATCCAAATTAATTTGCGATGGAAAAACCAGTGACATCTGCCGTCATCGACGGACAGAAAATGAACTCATCCGATCACGACCCTGTCGCATCCCCGTCATCCTGAGGCCCCC
>Ga0214921_10010045_pt1 | contig 11791 bp, 4 predicted proteins | sample LL1505_MetaG_FD_177992 | JGI IMG/M metagenome (GOLD analysis project Ga0214921, IMG submission 177992) | Freshwater microbial communities from Lake Lanier, Atlanta, Georgia, United States - LL-1505 | ecosystem: Environmental > Aquatic > Freshwater > Lake | place: USA: Georgia | collected 2015-05-28
TTATCTGGTGCAGCTGCTTGTGCACCCATTGCTGCAGGGAAACCAAATCCCATGGAACCAAGACCGCCAGAAGTTAAGAAATGATTAGGTTTCAATCTGTTCAAATATTGACTGCTCCACATTTGATGTTGCCCAACATCAGTTGCAACAATCATATCATCTGGAGAAAGTTTTTCAAGAACATCAATAGCAGTAATCATATTAAACACGTCATAATCAACAGGTTTAATTGGGTATTGCTCTCTTAATTCATTCAATGAATCAACCCATTGTTTACGTACTACAATATTTTCTTCTGTTCTTGTATCAGGTAATTTTGCCAAAGCTAATTTTAAATCTGCATGTAAAAACACTGCTGTTTTTACATTTTTGTCCATTTCGCTATTGTCAATATCAATATGGAAAATTTTAGCATTAGGTGCAAAATCCTTTAATCTACCTGTGATTCTGTCATCAAATCTAATTCCTAGTGCTAATATTAAATCAGCTTCTTGCACAGCAATATTGGCATATTTCATGCCGTGCATTCCTAACCATGAAAAATACAATGGTTCTTCTGTTTCAAAAACGCCTATTCCCAAAATTGTAGAAATAGCTGGTATTTGTTCTCTTTTTACAAAAGCTCTTATTTCCTCTACTGAGTCTGACAATAAATTGCCATGACCAGCAATAATTAAAGGTTTTTTGGCTGATGCAATTAATTCTTTTGCTGCAAGCAGCTCGTCCTCAGTTACATTATAAACTCTTTTAAGCTCCGGTTTTACAAAATTTTGCTCCCAGTTCTCTTCAAGTTCAATGTATTCTAACTGCACACTTCTAGGTATATCAATTAAAACTGGACCAGGACGACCATTGATTGCTGTTTCATAAGCATTTTTAAAAATACTTTCAGCATCTTCTAATCGCTTAATTAAGTAACATCTTTTAGTAATTGGCAAACAAATACCTGTGATATCTGTTTCTTGAAATGCATCAGTTCCAATTAAATTAAAATTTACTTGCCCTGTGATGGCAACCATCGGGATAGAATCTGCAAAAGCATCTGCAATTCCTGTAACTAAATTGGTAGCACCAGGACCTGAAGTTGCCAAGCAAAAACCTGGTTCTCCTTTTACACGAGCATAGCCATTGGCAGCAAACGAAGCCGCTTGCTCATGTCTCACTAATATACTTTTTACATTGCCATAAGCAAGTGCATCATAAATAGGTAATACGGCTCCTCCTGGATAGGCAAATAATGAGTCAACTTTCAGTAACTCAAGTATTTTTACTACATAATCTGCGCCTCTGAGTTTCACTTTCATAAGCCACTAATTTATTTTCTTTTTATAGGTTAAAGGTTAAAAAATTACAAATCGGTAACACAACCTTGTGAGGCTGAGCCAACATTTTTGATATATTTGTATAAAGCACCAGAAGTAACTCTATACGGTGGTTTTACCCAAGATTTTTTACGTTCGGTCAATTCCTCGTCCGACACATTTACTTTTATTATATTATTTACGGCATCAATTGTTAAAATATCGCCATTTTTTACTAATCCAATTTCTCCACCTTCAATTGCTTCTGGAGAGATATGACCAATTACAAAACCGTGAGTACCACCAGAGAAACGTCCATCAGTAATCAAAGCCACTTTGTCGCCTAATCCCATACCCATCAATAATGAAGTTGGTTTTAACATTTCTGGCATACCTGGTCCACCTTTAGGGCCTACATATCTAATTACAACTACTTCACCTGCTTGTACTTCTTTAGCCAAAATACCTGCATTTAGTTGTTCCTCAGAGTCATATACTCTTGCTGGCCCTTCAAAAAACTCTCCTTCTTTACCCGTAATTTTAGCCACAGCACCCTCTTTTGCTATGTTTCCATAAAGCATTTGTAAGTGACCTTGTGGTTTAATTGGGTTGGTAAGCGGACGAATAATATCTTGACTAGCAGGCATATCTAATGCTTCTTTCAAGTTTTCACCTAATGTTTTACCCGTAACTGTCAAACAATCAAGATGTAACATACCTTCTGCTGCCATCATTTTCATGATAGATTGCACACCTCCAATGGCATCTAAATCTTCCATCATGTATTTACCTGATGGTTTTAAATCGGCTAGTAGAGGAGTAGTGTCAGAAACATCTTGGAAATCTTTCATTGTTAAGTTTACACCTACAGCCTTTGCAATTGCTAAGAAGTGTAAAACTATATTAGTAGAACCTCCTAAAACAGTAATAACTCTTATTGCATTTTGAAATGCTTTAAAAGTCATAATATCAGATGGTTTGATATCTTTTTCTAATAAGTTTTTCATGTAGTAACCTACACTCAAACACTCAGTTTCTTTCTTTTTACTGTCAGCAGTTGCAGTTGAGCTGTAAGGTAATGACATTCCCATTGCTTCAATTGCTGCTGCCATGGTATTAGCTGTGTACATACCTCCACAAGCACCAGCACCCGGACAAGCATTTTTTACAACACCTAAGTAATCTTCTTCAGAAATTTGACCTGTAATTTTTTTGCCTAAAGCTTCAAAAGCAGAGACGATATTTAGTTTTTCGCCTTTGTAAACACCTGAGTGAATAGTACCACCATACACCATAATTGATGGACGGTTTAAGCGAGCCATAGCAATAACAGCTCCTGGCATATTTTTGTCGCAACCAACTACAGTTGCTAAAGAATCATAATAGTGAGCACCAGAAATGGCTTCAATAGAATCAGCAATAATATCACGAGATGGTAAAGAATAACGCATTCCGTTTGTTCCCATCGACATTCCATCACTTACACCTATGGTATTGAAAACGATGCCTTTAAGATCAGCTTCTTGTACGCCTCTTTTCACAATTGCTGCCAATGCATTAAGGTGCATATTGCAAGTGTTTCCTTCATAACCCGTGCTGGCAATACCCACTTGGGCTCTTTTCATATCTGCGTCAGAAAAACCTGCTCCATAAAGCATTGCTTGCGAAGCTGGTTGGTTAACGTCTTGAGTAAGAGTAGAACTGTATTTATTGATGCTCATAAGTATCCGATTTACATAAACTATCGAATGCGAAAATTACTGCTTTATTTTTAAAAAGTCTAATTTAAAGCCCCAAATTTACAAATACAATTAGTATGTGTTTGATTTTTAAGATATTAAAATTAAGATTTGGTGAAAGAATTTTGTTCTTCATTTTTTAATAAATAGAAAGTCCATTTGATTAGGATAGATTGAAGCATTTATATATTTTTGGAAAAATTTAATTCTAAACAAGTGAAAAAAAAATACTAATAATTGGAGCCACAGTGCTATTAGGCTTGGGAAACGTGACTCTAAACGCCCAAAATACTTATATTCCAGACGATAACTTTGAACAGTTTTTTATCGACAGAGGATTTGATAATGTGCTAGATAACTATGTAAACACTGCTAGTGTCAATTGGATGACCTCTTTAAATATTGGATATAGATCTATTTCTGACCTTACTGGTATTCAAGATTTTACTAATTTACAGTCTTTGTACTGTTATGGAAATACCCTTACTAGTTTTACCTTGAAAGGGATGCCTAATTTAACTACTATTGATTGCAGTGAGAATAAAATTGAGACTTTAGATTTAAGTGGAATAACCAGTTTAACTACTTTATATTGTGGAGATAATAAATTAACAAGCGTTAATCTGACTGGATGTTCTAATTTGAACGAATTTCTTTGTTATAGAAACTCGCTTACAACTCTTAATTTGAGTGGTTTAACTAGTTTATCAAGTTTTGATTGCACTCAAAATACCTCATTGGCATGTATTCAAGTAAACGATGTATCTGTTGCTGATGCTAATTCAAATTGGAAAAAAGATGCATTGGCTAATTATTCTTTGGCTTGTATAACACCTAAATTTACTTATGTACCAGATGATAAATTTGAGAATGGATTGATTGTGCTTGGTTATGATAATGTACTTGATAATTATGTAAATACCGTTAATATTGAAGGACTTACTAATTTAGACATTTCAGATTTAGCTATTACTGATTTAACTGGTATTGAAGATTTTATAGCTTTAACAAAATTAAATTGTAGCGGAAATAGTTTTACAAGTATCAATTTAAGTGGATTGACCAATTTAAAGGAATTATCATGCGGTAGAAACAATTCATTAACCAGTTTGGATTGTAGTGGATTGCCTGAATTAACTACTTTAAACGTCTTTTCAAGTGCACTTACTAGCCTTAATGTAAGTGGTTTGACTAAATTAAGCTATTTAAATTGCAATTTAAATGCTTTATCCAGCCTCAATGTGAGTGGATTAACTAGTTTAAATACATTGTATTGTGCAGAAAATAATCTTACTAATTTAAATGTCAGTGGATTAACTAGTTTAATAGATTTAGATTGTATTAATAATAAGCTGACAAGTTTAAATTGTACTGGATTAACCAGTTTAGAAAAATTAATTTGCTACGAAAATAAGCTTACTAGTCTTACTGTTAGTGGTTTAACAAGTATAAACAAGATAAGTTGTCAAAATAATAATTTAATAAGTCTTGATGTAAGCGGATTAACTAATTTAAAGGAATTATACGGTAACAATAATAACCTAAGTAGTTTAAACTTGAGTAACACAACTAGTTTAACAAATTTTAATAGCACTAATAACCCATCGCTATTTTGTATTCAGGTAAGTAATGTTGCACAGGCAATTACTAAAACACAACAATTTTGGTTAGTAGATAATCAATCAGTATTTAGCCTTGCATGCGGAGTTACATCAATTGATGAAAATAATAACTTCTCAGCAAATATCTTCCCTAATCCAACTAAAGGTTTTGTTACTTTCCAAAATGCAGTGGGAGAAGTTACTTTCCAAAATATTATGGGGGAAATAGTTTACTCAGCTTTAATTAGTTCAACAAACGAAAATATCGATATCTCTCACCTAAATAGTGGCGTTTACTTTGTTAATATAAATGGCAACGTATTGAAAGTAATAAAAGAATAAAAGTCATTGTTAAAAAAAATATTTGAGTCCTTTGTAGCTTCTGCATTGTGTGTAGAAGCTACTTTGTTTTTCCCCCAGCAGTCGTTTGGCTCCTGCCGAGTAACTACTATGAATAAGGCATCTTGCCGTTTTAAATCTATAATAACCTATAGAGCAAGTTTTTTGCAACATCAAAAGAGTAGAAATTGAGCAATTAAAGCTTAAATATTTCCATAAAAGCGGTAAATTTGTTGTAACAACGGCAAGATGCCTAATAGATAATTGTCACTCGGCAGGAGCCGAGCGACTGCGGGATTAAAATTTCTCTCAAATGAAAATCAAAAACTTAAATATAATTTTCATCTTTTTATTGCAAATAAATGTTTTTGCATCTCAAAAACAAATTGAAAATTTTAAAACCCTAACCCAATTTTATTCTTCAGCTTTTCCTTCAGGAAATATTAGTTTAAATGTTGATAATGTTACATTTGCAGAAGGTAATAGTTCATTAGCGTGTACATATAATCTTGCTGCACAATCTGGTAGTTTTGTTGAAATTTTTAGAAGTTATGCTACAAATACTCAAGATTTTTCATTCCAACCTCAAAGCTTTGATTTTCAACTTAAAGGTCAGCAAAATCAGAATGGGAATATTAAATTTATGTTATATGAAGATAATAATATGAATGGTTCTCCCTTCGATATTGAGGATGAAATTTGGTCATTTAATGTAGGTAGCATTCTAAATGTTAATACATGGCAAACGGTTAGTTGTTCTGTAAATCAGTTTGTTCGTATTGCAGGAGCAGGAGATAATAAGTTAACTTTTAACAGAATAAATGCTTGGAGAATTGTAGTTGAAAATAATAAATCTAATGCGCAGTCAGGTAAAATTTGGATTGACAATCTCAACTTTAATAGTAACTACCAATCATCTCAAATTTCAAATTCCAATATTTCAGGTTCATTTATTCAATTATGGAATACTGATGGTTGTAAATGCGGACAATGGACTCAAAACGATTGGGAAGTCCAAATGCAAAAGATGAAAGATGTTTGTATGAATAAACTAGTAATTCAATATGGATTTTATCATGATAACGCATGGTATGCACCATCAACAGCCTCATTTAAAACATATCAAAACAATACATTGAATAATATTTTATCTGCAGCAAATAATAAAAATATTGACATTTATATAGGCTTATATTTCGATGAAACTTGGAATACAGCTGATAAAAGTAACAATGCTACATACACAAATTTACTAACTAAACATCAAACCGTAATTGATGAAACATATCAATTATTTAAATCAAATCCACATTTTAAAGGCTGGTATATTCCTCAAGAAATCAATGATTTAGAATGGAAATCTGTTAATAATAGAAATTTATTAGCGAATTGGTTACAATCAATTTCAATTTATGCCAAAGCTAAAGATGTAAATAAAAAAATTATGATTGCACCTTATTTTGGACCAAATCAACCTGCTGATGTACTTGAAAGTTGGTATAATCAATTACTTTTAATTGCAAAAGATATTGATATTGTGGCTCCACAAGATGGGGTAGGTACAACAACTAAAGATCTTGACACTGATATTCCATTGTATTTTAATGAAATAAAAAATGCATGTAACAATAATCAAGTTGAATTTTGGGCTACAATTGAAAGTTTTCAGCAAACAGCTGGTTGGCCAATTGACAATGGAACTTTTAGAGCAATACCAGCAGAAGTAAATAGAATTCAACAACAAGTGAATGAAATAAGTCAATTTTCAAATTCAATTTTACAATTTGAATGGGGATATATGCAACCAAATTTAAATGATGCAACCTCTAAACTTTATAATGATTATTTAGCTTTACAAAATTGTAATTTAACTTCATTATCAGATGATTATATGAATTTAGAGAAACCTAAAATTTACCAAATCGCCAACAAGGTTCATATATTTTCAAATGATGATTATGTGATTGAAATATTCAATATTCAAGGCAAAAAAATGGAAGAGTTATACTTAGAAAAAAATCAAGAAACTCAAATTGTGAATAATTACAATTCAGGAATTTATATCTTGAAATTAAATAATAATGTAAAGTCTTATACTTTTAAAATTTCGGTAAATTGATAAAAAGGAAAGAATAACCCTCAATCTCTTGACTCCTGCCGAGTGAAAGTTATCATTAAGGCATTTTGCCGTTGTTACTATTTCAATTCCTTTTTACAACTGCAAGATAATGTGGCTATTTGATATTTGCAATTTCTATGATTTCAATATTTGCTCAGCAACTAACCTACCCGATTGAATGGCTCCATTGATAGAACCTTGTATTAAAAAATCTCCACTACAATAAACGCCTTTTTTGTTTATAATTTGATGTTTTTTAGCAAAATCTACACAAGGTAGTGCTTCTTTTATTGTATAAGTTTTAAGTAATTGCCAAGTATCTACCTGATTACCAAACATCTGTTTTAAATCTTTAGTAATATGCTCCAACTCATTATGGATACCATTTGCCGAAACAGAAATTAAATGTTTGCCCGATTTTGAATAACTTGAAGCTACATTACTCAATAAAACTACATTATTTACCACTCTATTTTGGTTTGCATTTAGTATAACATGCTTTGCATCAATGGGTAATTTATCGACTTCAAAATACAGATTGGTAACGCTATTGTAAGCTATATTTTGGTTTAAATTACAAGCCAACACTACAATATCAAATAATTCTACTTTGCCATTGGCTATTGTAATTGATTTATTATCAAAATGTAACACATTGGTATTGAGTTTAATTTTATCAAAACCTATTGTTTTAGCCAATTGATTTGGAATAGCTTGCATACCTAATTTAGGTACAGCGGCTCCCTTTTCAGAAAACATTTTAAAGGTAAACTGTAGCATTTTAAAATCGGTAGCTAAATCATTTTCAAGAAATACACCTTGATAAAAAGGAATCCAAAACTCTTCAATTATTTTATTGCTAAAGCCGAATTGTTTCAAATAAGTGTATGATGACATAGATTTTTGGTTGCTAAAAATCTCATCTACAGTTAAATTACTGAGTGTATTTTTCAATTTCAATAGTTTTAGCTTATCTCGGAATGAACCTGGTCCGCTAATGACAGTTTTAAAAAGTGCTACCAAACCATTTTCAGGGTCGAAAAAGGGAATAATTGTATTGTTTTTATAAATGAGAGAACCTTTTTTAAAAAATTGTAATTGCAATTTTGAGTAATCTAATAATGCTTTGGTTTCAGGATAGGCTGGCAGTAGTACTTGAAAACCTCTGTCTAACTGATAATTACCAACCAAGTCCGTTCTTAACTTGCCACCAACTTGCTCGTTAGATTCAAAAATAGTAATATCATGTACACCATTTTTTTGAAGATATGCTCCACACGCCAATCCGGCTAAACCTGCGCCAATTATACCTACTTTCATTATTTTTGATTAAAATTAGAGTTATATCTACTTTGTAATTTTTCAAATTCCATGGGTTAAAACCCATGGCTATGATATCTTCGTCCCGATGGGACTAATTGTTAGCCTAATAAATCCCATTTGGACGATTAGTTTTATGAATAACAAAATAAAGTTAAATAACCTTGAAATAACTTAATAATCAAGGGATTGTTTATATATTTTTTGACAATCAGTTCCTCGCTAGTGCCAGCTTGTAGATAGTTCTTTTGGTCTGCTATATAACTAGCTCATCCACAATTTACTTGCGCTAGTTGTGAAGGGAATTACCACTTGGTTATTTGATACGTTTAAATCCTGCTAATTCTTAAATTCTATAAATCCTGATTCAGACAAATTCTAAATGTTAATTCAGACAAAAAGGAAAAACCATAAAAAAAGCCTTTGATTTTGGTCAAAGGCTTTTTTGTGATTTATGTATTTGAAATTACAATTTACGTTTAATTTCTCTTTCTTCGTAAACCTCAATGGTGTCTCCTTCTTGGATATCATTAAAGTTTCTGATAGAGATACCGCATTCGTAACCGTTTCTTACTTCGGCAACATCTTCTTTTATACGTTTCAATTGGTCTATTCTACCATCATGTACCACAATACCTTCTCTTACCAATCTGATATTTAAGCTACGTTTTACCATACCGCTTAATACATAACATCCTGCTACTGTGCCCACTTTAGAAATTTTAAATACTTGACGTACATCTACTGTACCCACAATTACTTCTTCTTTCTTAGGTTCTAGCATACCTTCCATAGCAGATTTCACTTCGTCAATTGCATCATAAATAATTGAGTAATGACGAATTTCAATTTGCTCAGCATCTGCAATTTTACGTGCATTTTGTGATGGACGTACTTGGAAACCAAGTATAATGGCATCGGCTGCTGAAGCCAACAACACATCAGATTCAGATATTTGACCAACTCCTTTGTGGATAATTGAAACTGCTACTTCTTCAGTTGATAGTTTCAACAATGAATCGGTTAATGCTTCTACCGAACCATCCACGTCACCTTTGATAATGATATTCAATTGTTTGAAGTTACCAATTGCCAAACGACGACCAATTTCATCCAAGGTAATATGTTTCTTAGTTCTGATAGATTGCTCTCTTAAAATTTGCTCACGTTTAGAAGCAATTTCACGGGCATCTCTTTCAGCTTCCATTACTTTTACAGTATCACCAGCTTGTGGTGCACCACTTAAACCTAAGATTAATACTGGAGTAGAAGGACCTGCTTCTTTCAATTTACGCCCTTTGTAATCCAACATGGCTCTCACACGTCCGTAATGATGTCCTGCTAGTAATACATCTCCAATTTTTAATGTACCTTCTTGTACCATAATAGTTGATACATAACCTCTACCTTTATCAAGTGAAGCCTCAACTACAGTTCCTTTTGCAGCTTTGTTAGGGTTGGCTTTTAGCTCTAGCATTTCGGCTTCAAGCAATACTTTTTCAAGTAAGTCTTCCACACCCATTCCTTTTTTAGCAGAGATTTCTTCGCATTGGTATTTACCACCCCATTGCTCTACCAAGATATTTTCTTTGGATAGTGCCTCACGAATTTTTTCTGGATTGGCTTGTGGCTTATCTATTTTATTGATAGCAATTACAATTGGCACACCTGCATTTAATGCGTGATTGATGGCTTCTCTTGTTTGAGGCATCACATCATCATCGGCAGCTACCACAATAATTACAATATCTGTAATCTTAGCTCCCCTTGCTCTCATGGCGGTAAAGGCCTCGTGACCAGGAGTATCTAAGAAAGTAATTCTTTTTCCTGAAGCTGTTTTTACATCATAAGCACCAATGTGCTGCGTAATACCACCTGCTTCACCAGCCATAACATTGGCCTTACGGATATAATCTAGCAATGAAGTTTTACCATGATCTACGTGACCCATAATGGTAACAATAGGAGCTCTGTGTTCTAGATCTTCTGGTGCATCAGCAATTACTTCTTCTGCTTCTTCTTCAGTTTCTGCAGAAACAAATTCTACTTCAAAACCAAATTCATCTGCAATAATTGCAATGGCTTCAGCATCTAATCTTTGGTTGATAGAAACGAACATACCCAAGCTCATACAAGTAGAAATAACTTGATTTACAGATACATCCATCATTGATGCTAAGTCATTAGCCGACACAAACTCGGTTACTTTCAAGATTTGAGCATCTGCTTCGTCTTGTAAAGCTTGTTTGTCTCTTTCACCCGCACGAATGTTACGTTTTTCTTTTTTGTATTTGGCTCTGTTAGAGAAAGCTTGTTTAGGGCTACCTCCACCTAGTTTTGCCAGAGTAGATTTGATGTTATCGCTAACTTCTTGTTTGTCAACAGATGGTTTTTCAAATTTACCTCTGTCGCCGCCTTTGTAGTTATTGCCACCTCTGCCACCAGCATTGTTGTTATTTCCTTGGAACCTGTTTCCACCACCTGCAGCAGGGGTAGTAGGAGCTCCAGCGGTACCGCCTTGTGCAGGACGAGGACCGTTGTTATTATAATTGGCTTGATGTGGATTACCAGTAGTATTAGCAGGTCTTGCTTGGTTGTTGCCAGCATTATTGCCTTGTTGTGGGCCACGATTATTGTTGTTGTTATTTCCTTGGTATCCAGGTCTGTTACCACCTTGATTATTGCCACCTTGGTTGTTACCTCCTTGATAGTTGCCACCGCCTTGGTTATTACCACCTTGGTTATTTCCTCCACCTTGGTTGTTACCACCAGGTCTTGGTTTATTGGCTACATTGGCAGCGTTAGAAGAAGAAACTACTGGCGAATCATTTTTAAGACGCTTACGTTTTTTCTTGTCTCTATCGTTTTTATAATCACCAGGTTTTGGTTTTTTCTCTATTGGTAATTCTATTTTACCCAATACAGTAAGGCCTTGCAATTTATCAGCACTAGCCGTAATTACAGGTCCACCAGTGCTTTCAACATTAAAATCACCTTCCGATTCAGTTTTTGGTGCTGAAACAGGTTCTACTTTTTTGGGCTCTGGGGCAGCTACAGGTTGTGCTTTAGGTGCCGCATTTTCTACCTTCACTTTTGGCGAGTCAGCCGCTGGCTTAGGAGCTTGATTTACAGTAGGTTTTGGTGCCTGATTTACCGCAGGTTTAGCTTGTTCTTGCTTAACTGGTGCAGGTTTTGCATCTGGGGCTTTATTTTCTTTAGCAGGCGTTTCCACCACAGTTGGTTTAGCAACAGGAGCTGGGGCTTCTGCCTTCACTTCTTTTACAACTGGTTTTTCAACCACTTCTGCTTTAGGAGCTTCGGCAGGTTTTTCTGCTTCTTTCTTAGGAGTTTCTACTACAACCGGAGCAGGAG
>Ga0214921_10010046_pt1 | contig 11790 bp, 9 predicted proteins | sample LL1505_MetaG_FD_177992 | JGI IMG/M metagenome (GOLD analysis project Ga0214921, IMG submission 177992) | Freshwater microbial communities from Lake Lanier, Atlanta, Georgia, United States - LL-1505 | ecosystem: Environmental > Aquatic > Freshwater > Lake | place: USA: Georgia | collected 2015-05-28
CTCAGTCAGGCCTTGACCGAACTGAACGGACAGATCGCCAGCCTTCACCAGGCCTTGACCGAACGGAACGGACAGATCGATAGCCTCAGTCAGGCCGATCATGACAAAGATGCTAATATAGCGAATCTAGATAGTGCCTTAAAAGAGCGTGAAGCGCAGATTGGCAAACTTAATCAGGCCGTAGCCGAGATTCGCGGATCAACTAGCTGGCGAATTAGCAGTCCTGTCCGATTTACAGGCCGTCAGTTATTGCGAATTAGGATACTTTTCAAAGCATTGCCTTATGCCTTGTCGATGTGCGGTGGGTATTTGGGACTTATAAAACATATTTCGCGAACTTATAAAGAGGAAGGTTTTATCGGAATCAAGCGCCGGATTCTTTTCTCAGCCTCACCAGGCGCGCCGACCCCCATCATTGACTATGCGCAACCCGATCACAACGACTATAGTGAGTGGGTGAGCCGTTACGACACCTTGACCGATCAAGATAGAGAAAAAATAAAAATTCGAATAAATCAACTACACAAGAAACCGCTTATCTCTGTGCTGATGCCTGTATATAACCCCCCTCTGAATATGCTCGAAGACGCTATTCGTTCGGTCCAGGGCCAGCTCTACCCGTGCTGGGAATTGTGTATTGCAGACGACGCATCTACTGATGTCAGAGTACAAAAATTACTTCAACAGTACGCGGCTAATGACTCGCGCATTAAGGTTTTATTCAGGAAGGTAAATGGTCATATCTCTGCCGCATCCAACTCTGCACTGGAACTGGTCAGTGGTGAATACTTAGCACTGCTCGATAACGATGATGTATTGAGTGAGCAAGCCTTGTTCTGGATTGCTGACTCGATTGTTACCAATCCTGACGCCGGACTAATTTATTCCGACGAAGATAAGCTGGATGCAACAGGCCAAAGATACAGTCCGAACTTTAAGCCGGACTGGAATCCTGATCTATTTCTTTCACACAACATGATTTGCCACTTGGGTGCGTATCGTACTGATTTGGTCAGAAAGCTTGGCGGCTTTCGGGAAGGTTACGAAGGGGCGCAGGACTATGACTTGGCTTTGCGATTTACTGAACTGCTTGCACCACAGCAAATCGTGCATATTCCTAGAGTGCTTTACCACTGGCGCAGCCATCCGGGGAGTACAGCGAAAGCAGGAATTGAAAAGAACTACGCGCTGTTAGCCGGCGAACGCGCGTTAAACGACCACTTCGCACGAGCCCAAGTTGCTGCAAAAGCTGAATTGCTAGATTTTGGAATGTATCGTGCCCGCTACTTCATTCCAGCACCTGCGCCATTGGTCAGCCTGATTATTCCCACGCGCAATGGTCTGGAACTGATTAAGCAGTGCATCGACAGCATTTTGGCCAAAACAACTTACAAGAATTACGAAATTCTTGTCGTTGACAACAATTCAGACGACCCTAAAACATTGGCATTTTTCGACAGCTTGGCTGGAGACAATCGAATTCGATTGCTGCGTGACGAGCGTCCTTTCAATTATTCGGCCCTGAATAACGCAGCTGTTAAGGAGGCACGGGGCGAGTATGTTGGATTACTCAATAACGACATCGAGGTGATCTCGCCAGAGTGGCTTGAAGAAATGATGGGTTTGGCTATTCAACCTGGCGTCGGAGCGGTGGGTGCTCGTTTGTGGTATCCAAACAATACCATGCAACATGGTGGTTGTATTACCGGAATCGGCGGAGTGGCTGGGCATTCCCATAAACACCTACCGCGAGGTCAACTTGGATATTTCGCGCGTGCACAACTTATCCAAACTTTGTCCGTTGTTACTGCGGCATGTTTAGTTATAAAGAAAAGCATTTACCAAGAAGTAGGTGGACTGGATGAAATCAATCTCAAGGTGGCTTTCAATGATGTGGATTTTTGTTTGCGAGTTCGTGAATCAGGTTATCGCAATGTCTGGACACCTTATGCCGAGTTGTACCACCACGAATCGGCTACTCGTGGGATTGATGACACCCCAGAAAAGCAAATGCGTTTCATGGGCGAGGTTCTTTATATGAAAAAGCGCTGGGGGGATTCGCTTATGAATGATCCAGCCTACAGTCCCAACTTGACACTGGATCGCGAAGACTTTTCTTATGCTAGGCCACCACGGCTAAAATCTTCCTGTCTTCAATTAGATGCTTATGACCATGGCTAATGATCAGGACTTTAACGAACAAGAGTATTTGGATGCAAACCCTGACGTGGCAGCAGCAATAGCTGATGGCAGATTTAGTTCTGGTTATGCACATTACACGCAATACGGAAAAAAAGAGGGGCGTACATTAAGCAAAATCAAAAGCATTTTTGGGAAAACTGTTCGTGATAAAAAGGTGTTTCATTTGCTTAAAGAAGAAGGCTTAGGATTGGAAATTGGTCCTTCTCACAATCCAATAGCGCCTAAATCAAAAGGGTTTAACGTACATATACTTGATCACGCAAGTGCTGCAGCTCTTCGAAGTAAATATCAAGGGCATGGCGTCAATTTGGATAATATCGAGGAAGTTGATTTTGTCTGGCATGGTGAACCCCTTCAGGAGTTGATTGGAAAAACTGGCCACTACGACTGGATTATTGCCAGCCATGTTATTGAACACGTACCCAATTTTATTTCGTATTTGCAGCAATGCGAGGCGCTACTTAAGCCTTCTGGCATTTTGTCTTTGGTAATTCCAGATAAACGTTACTGTTTTGATTATTTCTCTTCAACCAGTACTACAGGAAATGTGCTTGATGCATATGCAGAAAAAAGAATGAGGCCCAGCCATGGGCAGGTCTTTGATCACATCGCCAACGCATCTAAACGTAATAACAACATTGCGTGGGGCGAAGATGGGCAAGGTGGCGCGGACGAGCTTGTGCATACATTTACTGAGGCTCAAGAACACTGGGCAAGATCAGTTTCAACGCAAGATTATATTGATGTGCATTGTTGGCGCTTCACGCCCGAATCGTTTCGACTTCTGATCTCCGATTTAAAAGGCCTTGGTTTGATTGGTTTGGAAATAAAAGCCGAATTTGATACTGCTGGCTGTGAATTCTATATGTCATTAGGTAAAAATGTTGGCAAAGCAGTGAAGCAGGATCGCCTTGCCACGCTGCAAAAGCTGAAACTTGAAATGCTTGATGCTGCAGCATTGCAAACAAAACGAAATCGGTTGCCAATCTCAATAGGGGCAGTGAATTTTTCATTACTCGCCGGATTCGTTTTTGATTTTGTGAGTTATTGCTCGCGCAAAAAATCTTGTTCTTTGCGTAAACGTACTCTGATTTCCTTGTGGAATCAAATACTTGGGATGTCTCCAAAAAATACCAAGAAAGAGCAGGTTATCCCGCGATTCTTATAGGGTTCTTTTGTTGGAGGGGCTGGCTGACGGATATTTTTCCAAATACTATATGGCATATGATCGTATGAGAATGAGCATTCACTCATTACGACGATGACTTGTGGCTAGTGCCCGTGGTTATTGGAATGGGTGGATTTTTAAGCATCTACCCAATAGGTTCATCTTAGAACATTTTAATTGGTGTTTTTGGTACGGTCAGAACCGTATCAGCAGTACACTTGCATATATAACTTAGTGATGAGAAGCCCAATCAGCCCAAAGTATTGAGAGACAACATGCATATCTACCCAGCCATCAGTTACTTAAACTTTAATTTCGTCATTGAAACCGACAAATGAATAAAAAAGATATTTATTTAATAATCTCTGCAATATTTTTTTCATTGCTGTTTGTCTTCATTGCTGACAATAAAATACAAGCAAATACTCTATCTATTGCTTTGGAAATGGAATCGAATGCGAGTGGAGTTATTCAGGTATTTTACGACACAGGGGCTGGTTTTAATGAAATTGAATCGCAATCACTTCCAATAGTAGCCGATACAAGGAAGAGTTATCTTTTCAATATCCCATCCTCGGAAATTAAAGTGTTACGTGTAGACCCTATTAATAACATAGGTTCACTTGTCATTCATAAATTTTCATACCAAAAAAACGGAAAAACAATCAAGACATTTGAATTAACAGATTTTGATCCAAGGAATGACATTAGTAATTTAAAAATTATTGGAAATACTCTTAATTTTAAAAGCGGCAATGATTCTATTTTTATCATAAAAGATTCATCATATTTATACAAGCCTACAATTATTGATTACAGCATTGAGAATTTTTGGAAAATACTTAAATATTTTGGAATTATTTTTGCAGTTGCGGTTTTGTTGTTCTATTTAATTACTATGCATATTGCTAAAGATAATAGTAAAGTTAATTATTTTTATATTTTAATCGGCTTATTTTTCTTTGCATATATTTTACATTTGCCCGTTACTATATATACAGTCTCTCCACATGATGATGCCTTATTTTGGACTCGTGCATATAGAATATTACAAGGTAAATGGTTGGGAGAATATTCAAATTTAACCTTAGCTAAGGGAGCTACATTTTCAATATTATTGGCTATTAATTCTATTAGCGGTCTTCCTATTACTTTGACATTGGGTCTAATATTTATATTCTCAGTTTATAATTTAGTCAGAGTTTTAAAGCTTGCTGGGCTGAAAGAGTCATATTCAATACTACTGTTTTCCCTATTACTATTTCACCCCGCACTTCATAACATCAGGATCATTAGAGATAATATTTATCCTTCATTAACATTGATAATTTTGGCGTCACTTGTAGAAATTATTATTGATTTTAAAAACAACTCTCTTTCTTTGAAAAAGTACTTTTTTTATGGGGTAGCATATGGTCTATTCTGGACTACAAGAGAGGAAGGCTATTGGATATTGCCTGGTGTTGCAACGGTATTTGCTATTTGCCTTCTTCAAAAAACAGGTAAAGAGCGTGCTTTAAAATTACTTAAAAACTTGGGTTCTATCTTTGCGGGTGCATATTTTGTAATTTTTAGTATATCTTCAATTAATCTTATTTCATACGGAAAATATCAAGATGTTGACATGAAGGGAGAGTTTTCTAATACATTAAAATTACTAATGTCGGTAAATGTTGAAGGTGGTGACCGGCCGTTTGTACCTGTTTCTAATTTAAAAAGAGAATTGATTTATAAAGTGAGTCCAACTTTTAATGAGTTGCGGCCATATTTTGATGGTCCTGGAAGGGGATGGACAAAATTTGGCTGTGATTTATATCCTGAAACTTGCGGTGAATATCAAGCGGGGTGGTTTTTGTGGGCGTTGAGAGATGCTGTTGCTTCAAGGGGAATGTATATTAATGCAGAAAGTGCAGACGAATACTACAAAAAAATAAACAAAGAAATTCAAATAGCATGTCAAAAAAAATTGATTGACTGTAGAGTTGCAATATTACCATTTATGCCATATATTGATTCAGAAATGATTCGCAAAATACCCGCAGAAATACACAAGGCTATTGGTTTATTAACGTTAAATATAGAAGTGCCCGTAACTGGCGGAATAAGTACTGAACCTATTTCTGAGCTTGTTAAAATAAAAGCCATATTAAATAATCCACTTACAACACCTTCTCTAAACGAATTAGAATATTCTAAAAAAATTATTTATAGCACAGACGTTAAAAAAATATTAATAAATATATATAATAAAATATTGGTTATTATTCTTCCTTTAGGTTTTATATTATATATTTTATTGTTAATTAGGAGTTCAAAAAATATTTTTTATAATCCTATTTTTATCGTCGCAGGCGTTACTTGGATTTTTCTTGTGTCAAGAATATTATTATTAATAATTGTAGAAATATCTTCGTTTCCTGGGCTTATTCCTTTATATGTATCTTCAGGTTATCCATTGGCCTTGCTGGCTTCATTCTTATCGATAGTTGCATTTATAAGTTTATTGGGGAAAGATGTTTTATTTAGTTATTTTAATGTGAGTAATAAATGAAAATTTTTATTTCAGGCGGCGCTGGTTTTATTGGGTCGCATATGGCCACAAAAATGCTCAAGCTGTATCGTGATGTTGCTGTAGTTATTTACGATAATTTTTCATCAGGGACGCTGGCGCATCTCCACGAACTTCTCAATGATAGTAGATTAACTGTAGTTGAAGGAGACATTAAGCATTTAGGGATGTTAACCAATGCAATGGCTAGTGCCGATCTTGTTATACATTTTGCTGCTAATCCTGACATAGCAAAGGCTGTTAAGCAGCCAGATATTGATTTCTGGGAGGGGACATACCTTACACAAAATATTCTCGAAGCAATGCGTATTAACAATGTAAAAAAACTACTATATACATCTGGAAGTGGTGTGTATGGAGAAGTTCCAAATGAAGAGTTTACTGAATCCTTTGGCCCATGTTTTCCTATTTCAACATATGGAGCGAGTAAATTGGCTTGTGAAGCATTAATTTCTTCATACTGCCACATGTTCTCCATTAAGGCTCGAGCATTCAGATTTGCAAATGTAGTTGGGTCAAAACAAACACATGGTGTTGGCTATGATTTTATTCGTAGGTTGTTGGCCAATCCAAAATCATTAAGAATATTAGGCGATGGAACACAATCTAAATCATACATTCATGTCGAAGACGTTCTCAACGCAATGCTAATGGTCTATGGCGCTTCTGAAAATTCCACCCAGTCTTTTGATGTTTTTAATGTTGCAACTGATGACTATATTAGTGTTACTGAAATTGCTGATATTGCTTGCGAAGTCGCAAATCTCAGATGTTCAGATGTTGACTATCAATACACAGGTGGTGATCGCGGTTGGAAGGGCGATGTTCCTAAAGTTTTATTTAATGTTGAGAAAATAAAGAAGCTAGGTTGGATTGCTACAAAAAATTCCAGGCAAGCAATTAAAGATTCTATTAATTCAATGAAAAAAGAAATTCAAGGTACATAAAATGTCGAATATAGTCGGAGAACCCTTAAATACGGAATTGTTTATTCCTCAAAATTCTACTAAGTACGATCATGAACTGCCAGAGGTTAGTATCGTTATCCCTGCATTGAATGAAAAAATTACAATTGGGGAGTTTGTCGATTGGTGCTGGCAAGGTTTGTCTGATGCAGGAGTCAAAGGTGAAATTATCATAGTTGATAGTTCTTCTGATGAAACACCTAACATTGCGCTAAGCAAAGGTGCAAGGGTCTTACGAACACCTAAAAGAGGGCTTGGCCAAGCATACTTAGATGCAATTCCTTACATACGAGGAGAATTTATTATTATGGGAGACTGTGATCTCACTTATGATTTTAGAGAAATAAAAGCTTTTGTAGATAAATATCATGAAGGATCTGAATTTGTGATGGGCTCTAGATTTAAAGGTTCTATTGAGGATGGTGCAATGCCTGCACTTCATAGATACTTCGGTACTCCAATTACAACCTGGATATTGAATACGATATATGGTAGTAATTATAGTGATATACATTGTGGTATGAGAGGTTTGACTAAAAAGGCTTTACATGAAATCAACCTCACATCTACGGGCTGGGAGTATGCATCTGAAATGGTTTTAAAAGCTTCTCGCTTAGGGCTCTCGATTGCTGAGGTGCCAGTTAAATTTTATAAAGACCGTGATGGACGTTTAAGTCACCATAGACGCGCTGGATTTTGGTCACCTTGGCATGCTGGTTGGATTAATTTAAAAATAATGCTTACATACAGTCCTGACTCATTTATTTTAAAACCTGGATTGCTACTAGTTATATTAGGCTTATTGGTTTCAGTGTTTTCAAGTATTAATGGAATTGAAGTGTTCGGCATAGGCTTTGGTCGAAATATTTTTGTGGCAGGTGGCGCTATTATGGTTCTTGGGGTTTCTTTGATAGAAACTGCCCTTTTAGCACGTGCGATTCATGGCTTGCGACCTGGAGTTTCAAATTATATTATGAAAAAGATTACATATGATATTGGGATGCTTATTACGTTCTTCTTTTTGTCTCTAGGTATTTTGCTTGTCTTTAATTTTGTATTAGATTTTGTAATCAGTGGTCATAAGGCTAATTCAATCAGTTCTTATACTATTACTGGCTTCTATGCATTAATTATTGGTTTTAAAATGCTTGGATTCACACTTGTTCTTGAATTAATAAGAAAAAAGGGAATATTATAATGAATAATAACGATAACTGGGATGAGCACTGGTCTCAACAGGACTTACTTTCTAATTATAATCCAGGCCAAATTCTTCGCCATGAACTGATTATAAATACTCTGTGTAATTTAAAAAACTTTAATTCCTTAATTGACTTTGGGTCGGGCCAAGGTGATTTATTACTAAAGGTAAGCAAAGCATTCCCTGGACTTAAATTAATTGGTATTGAGTACAGTCAAGTTGGAGTTGACATTTCAAAGAGCAGTAATCCTAATGCTTTTTTTTATAAAGCAGACTTAATGGATGTTGATTTGCAGAATGTAATACATTTAAATTCTGATGTTATTGTTTGTTGTGATGTTTTAGAACATGTTGATAAACCTCTAGATGTTCTTCGAAATGCTTATGAGATCTTGACCCCTGGAGGAGTTATGTTGATAACTCTACCCGGAGGGCCTATGACTAAACTTGACTATCATATAGGACATAGATTTCATTACGATGAAAACTCATTGAAGAGACTTCTTTTGGAGTCAAAATTTGAGACTTTTGAAGTTAAATCAGTAGGCTGGCCTTTTTTTAATTTATACAGATTAATGCTAATGGTGAGAGGTAGTAAATTGATAGATGATGTCTCACATGCTGGCAGTCATAATATACCTTTGCATATTAAAGTAATTGGAATTATGTTTAAGATTTTGTTTAAGCTAAATATCAACCGATTTAATCTTGGATGGCAAATGTTTGCAATAGTGAGAAAGCATAAATGAATATTCTGATTGCTGGTATAAATGGCTATTTCGGAAGGGTATTATCAAGATACTTAATCGATACAGGGTTCAGAGTCTTCGGTGTAGACCGTAATATTGATTATCGCTTAGAAAATATAAATTATCAAGAATTGGACTTATCTATTGCGTTCACAGATGCTACTTTGTTTCCTGGGGTCTCATTTGATATTCTAGTCGACTTAGCAACAGAGATCGACTTTGCCGCACATTCAATGAGAAGTTTATATTTAAATAATGTTAATATTGTGTCAAATTTAATAGATTTTGCGGTTAAGAGAGATATATCAAGATACATATACACCTCTTCGAATTCAGTTTATCTGGGAAATGAATCTAGCTTTATTAAAGAAAGTGATTTACCTGTTCCAGAAGATGAATACGGCCGTTCAAAAGTTACTTGCGAGCAACTTTTGTTAAATAATCATAACGGTTTATCCGTTAGCATTTTGAGATGTCCAAATATAATTGATGCTGGTAGGATTGGAATGCTTTCGATATTATTTGAATTGTTAGAAGAGAATGCAACGATATGGACAATTGACAGTGGTTCAGTAATTCATCAATGCATCTATGCTCAGGATTTATGCGTTGCAATATCGTTGTTATTTAAGATTAATAAATCAGAAATATACAATATAGGATGTGATAATGTAGAATCTTTTCATTCAATATTTGTTAATTTGATTAAAAGGACAAATAGTAATTCCAAAATAAGAAGTATACCAAAATGGCTGGCGCTACCTATTTTAAAGTTCTTATATTTTATTGGGATGTCTCCTATGGGCGCTTATCAATTCAGAATGCTTACTAAAGATTATGTGTCAGATGTTAGTAAATTGAAAAATGAAATAAATTGGAACCCAACGCTTGATAATGCTTCAATGCTTTCTCTTGCATATGATTATTATATAAAGAATAAAAATTCTTTATATGGCTCTGCAAATAGCGCCCCAGTTAAAATGGGCTTTCTTAATATTCTGAAATATATTAAAATTTAAAGGCTTTACAATGGTTAAATTTCAAACTAATTTAATAACTGATTTTGAGTGTAGGGATGAGATTTTTAATAGCGAAAGATACTTGGTAAATTACAATAAACATATAGTAAATCTTTTTTGTAAATATTTATCAGGGGTTGGTTCTGTTATAGATTTCGGTGCGGGTTCTGGGGCGTTGGCTGATATTTTTACCCAAAAATATGACAAACGTCCACTATGTATTGAAATTGATTCAAAATTCAAAATGATTTTGAATTTAAAGGGATTTTCTGTTTTCGAAGATATTGATAAGATTTCTGAGGAGGTTTCTTTTATTTACAGTTCTAACGTTCTTGAACATATTGAAGACGATATTTCTGCTCTTAAAGAATTAAACGCAAAACTAATGTATGGTGGTTATCTTGCTGTTTATGTTCCAGCATTTCAAATGCTATATTCAGAATTTGACTTAATGGCCGGCCATTACAGAAGGTATCAAAAGTTAGAGCTCCTTAAAAAAATGGAGGAGGCTAATTTTGAAATTGTTGATGTAAGATATGTAGACTCTGTTGGATTTATCATCTGGGCCTTACTGAAGCTGTTGGGTAAATTTAGTTTGACAACTGAGAGTCATTCGCAGCCATCAAAGCTATTATTTTATGATAAATATATCTTGCCGATTACTAAAATATTAGACCTTATTCTTTTTAGAAATTTATTTGGTAAGAATATACTTATTGTTGGGAGGAGAAATGTATAGCTTGGCAATTAGATATATAATAACAGGATTTATTTGCTTGATTATCGGCTACTGTCTTAATGTCTTTCTATTTGAATCATTGGATTATTTGTATTATCAATCTGTGTTGGGATCGGTATTGATATCAACTTTTTTTCATTTCATACTTAGTAGGGGATTTACATTTAAATCAAATGCACCTTTGATTAGCGAGATTTTTAAGTATGCAATTGCTGCACTTTTTAATTATCTTTGTCAGTGTGGTTTGATAATGTTATTTATGGGATCGTTTATTTCAAATTATAGATTGGTAGCGGCTATTTCTATATATACGATTTCACCAAGGCGCGTAAGAATCCTTATGCTGCGCTGCTAAAAAAGCAAACTTTACTTGCGCGATTGCGCGGCGCAGCACCGCAAGAAATCAAGGTTCATTAAATAGCTTGCGGATTCACAAGTTATGAATTGCTATGGTGACTTGCTGTTGTAGGTATGGCAAGTCTCTTTCAATTGTTTTCCATACCACGGTCATATCAACCTTGTAGTAACCATGAGCCAAGAGATTTCGCATATCGTAGGCAAATGCAAGTGGCAACTCGGGATGAGCAGCAATAAATTCAGGTGCTACTCGTTCTATGTTTTTGCTGGCCTCTCCAATGATTTCAAAGTTGCGTATCACTGCATCTTGAATCATTCGATGGTTTAGAAACGAAACTTCGTCAATGTCTTCGCAGTAATTTTGAATTTGCAAAATGGCTTCAAGGATATGTCCGAGATAGTCCCTTAATCGCAATGGGTCACGGCTCATATAAGCTGAGCTTGTGCAATCACAGTCTGCCGAAAACTATCGGGTAATGCACCAGGCGTGAGCACATCTACAGGCACGCCCAGTAAGTTGCGAAGCTTGTAGCGAATAGCACCTAAGTCAAACAGCGTAGTCTCTGTCGTGGTGTCAACAAGAATATCTAAATCGCTTAGATCCGTATCCAAGCCTTTTGCGACGGATCCAAATACGCGAGCATTCACAGCCCTGTGAGCCAGGACGATCTCGCGAATTTCACTGCGATGGGTGGCAAGAGCTGTGGAAGGTTTCATAGTTACTAAATTTTATGCTCAGTTGTAGGCTTCTCCAACCTTCGAATCCCACACACCAACACACCAGGGTCGTTGTGCGCAATTTCTTGGGTGTTTTTAGCGTG
>Ga0214921_10010048_pt1 | contig 11789 bp, 10 predicted proteins | sample LL1505_MetaG_FD_177992 | JGI IMG/M metagenome (GOLD analysis project Ga0214921, IMG submission 177992) | Freshwater microbial communities from Lake Lanier, Atlanta, Georgia, United States - LL-1505 | ecosystem: Environmental > Aquatic > Freshwater > Lake | place: USA: Georgia | collected...
CGGGGGTAAAGAGTCACCAAAAGGCTCTGGCAATGACAATTTCCGCCGCCAAAAGTGGGAAAAGTACTGAGAAAAATCAGTGCTTTTAGTGCTGGATCAGCCGTATGAGGGTTGTATCTGATTTTTTCGGATTAACAGAAAACCTGGCTTCTGAAAAACCCTTATAAATCAATGACTTATACGGGTAAAACGGCACTGTGTAATAAACCGTGTAACAAGCCATTTTGTTGCATTATTTAACAAACTGACTTTTTGCTGGGTTTTCACTCAGGTCGAACTGAAAAATCAAACCATCGGGAGTGATTTTACTAAGGCGGGCTTGCTGCTGTCGGCATGATCTTGTTAAATGCTGTAGCAAGTTTTATAGTAATCCTAGATATATCTATGGGCCATGAGCGGTCTTTCACGGGCAGCCGCTTTAGGAAAACCAATTTACGGCCTTCGTCGGACCTATCTGTATGCCGACATCTCCGCCTGCTCAGAAAAGGGCAACTGGTGGCCGACTGAGCTGCATGAGCCTAGCGCGCTACTATCCCATGCCACCGCCACGCTGGCGTGGCAGGCGCGACACACAACCGAAGGAGCATCCGCATGAAAGCAGTTTGGAAAGATACCGTAATCGCTGAGAGCGACGCCACTGTCATGGTCGAAGGCAACCATTATTTCCCTGAGGCGTCTGTGAACCGGCAGTTCATCAGTTTTAGCAATCACAAAACCAGCTGCTCTTGGAAAGGGCAGGCAAGCTATTACTCGCTCATCGTCCATGGTGACGTGAACCCGGACGCCGCGTGGTACTACGCTGAGCCCAAAGAGGCCGTTACCAATATCAAAGGTTACGTGGCGTTCTGGAAGGGTGTGCAGGTCAGATAAAGCGCTCGGTCCTTAAGGGCCAGTCCCGTTCCTTAGCGAGTGACTGATTTCGAAGCGGTTCATGTCAACTACTTTCTATCTTGTTGGAAGCCGCTCTTGTCGTCTATCTTGTCTTATAGGTGCATGGCATCGGTGTTGCCATCGTATGTGAACCACCATATCCGGCTACCGCCCTGTGCTTTTTCTGCCACGTAAACATGCTCAATCAAAGCATGTCCCACGACTTTTCCGCGTAGGTCTGGAGTGGTAGAACGGTCTTGCATGTAGACATAGTCGCCCGCAGTCCTGCAACTGCGGTGATAGATGTAATCACCACGCACGCCAATAGCCGTCTTGTTTGGCCACTGCGCTTAAATCGATTTCTCAAAAATTACAAATTCTTCTTGCAGTATTGGCGCTGCGAGGCTCATGGAGTGAATCCCCATGATCGTTGTCAGCTGAATAACTTCCAGAATTTCCGCCTTGGTGGCACCGGCCCTCAATGCGTTCTGGATATGGCGGCGCACTCCCGGGCCATGTAGGTGCGTAGTTGCCGCGTTGATGGCGATGAAAATCATTTCTTTAAATTTCTGTTCCAGCGGACCTTTACGGACTGGGACGGCTCGAAAAGCCAGAAATGCCTCCAGGTAATCTGGGTCCAGTTCTTCGAAGAGATCCCAGCGCGGATTCCAGTCGCCACCGGCTTTCTGGGCCGCCGTGTGCGGATAGGTTTTTTCAAGGGTCATGGGCTTAGCCTCCTCGGTGTTTGAAACTGTCGCGACGAAAGCTGTACAACGCCGCTGGGTCTACAGCGACATCGATGACTGCAGGTTTGCCGCACACCAGTGCGGCCTCCATCGCCTGTGCTAACTGGGCAAGGGTCTCGGCCCGAAACCCGGCGGCGCCATAAAGCTCTGCCAACTTATCGAACGGCGGGCTGCTTACATCCGCGCCGATATAGCGGCCACCAAAAAAATCTCGCTGATAGGCCTTCTCGGCGCCCCAGCACTGATTGTTCATTACCACCGTAACCGTGTTAATCCCGTGATCCACAGCAGTACTTAGTTCCGACACGGTCATGCCGAAACCACCGTCACCCATCAGGCTCACCACCGGGCGCTCCGGTTGGGCAATCTTCACGCCAAGCCCGCATGCAAAGGAAAAGCCGACTAACCCAAAATCGAGCGGCGTGAAAAGACTTTTGGGTTCCCAGTAGTTCAGTGCATCAGTAGCCTGTAAGCACAGCGTACCTGCGTCCATGGTAATCGCGGCGTTTTTAGGCAGCACACTGCGCAGAGTCTTGAACAGGCCTGAGGGATGAATTGGCATTACGTCGGTCAACGCGTCCTCATCACGTTTTGCAAGATATGCACCGCGCTGGGCCTGAAAATCAGCAGTCCATTGCGCCACCGCAGCGCATTTTTGTAACGCGGTAACCGCCTTGTGCAATTGGTCCGCTGCGGTCGGTGCATCCGCCCAGATGCCAATCTCGACCGGAAAGTGGCGACCGATGGCACTGGGGTCCAACTCCACTTGAATGATCGCCGCTTGACGATTAATGTTGTCGTAGGAGTAGAAAGTAGCGTTGAAGCCGATTCGAGTCCCGAGCGCCAAGATCACATCGGCTTCACACACAAGGCGGGAAGCGACTTGGTTACCGCGCGGCCCCATTTGACCGGCGTTCAGCGGATGACCAAACGGTATCGCGTCTCCGTGACCTGGCGACGTGACAATCGGCGCGTTCAATGCCTCGGCTAACGCCAGAGCTTGCAGATGTCCGCCCGAATTCTTGATACCGCCTCCGGCAATGATCACCGGACGTTGTGCATTGGCCAATAGCACTGCTGCCCGATCAATGGCCGACTGCTCACCGGCAGGCACGCTATGGTTCCGATAATCTGCGGGATGTTGAAAACTAGGGAAGTCGGCCGAGGCAGACAGCACATCGCGCGGTAGATTGAGCTGTACAGGCCCGCGACGCGGCGTCAAGGCCGTTCGAAACGCCTCTCGGAACATTTCAGGTATCCGCTCTGCGCTGGTTGCGGTCCAAGTTTTTTTGGTGATCGGGCGAAAGAGTGCCTGCTGGTCGACCTCCTGAAATGCATCGCGATAAACATGGGTAGACGACAGCGCTCCCGCAATTGAGACCACGGGGGAAAAAGCGGCAGCTGCTTGGGCAAGACCGGTTACCAGATTAGTAGCGCCCGGCCCGTTCTGCCCAGCCAGAATAACCCCGGCGTTGCCGCTGACGCGAGCATATCCATCTGCCATGTGAGTTCCGGTGCGCTCGTCGTGGACACCGATAAAGTGGATTTCAGGCGCATCAAACAAGGCGTCGAAAAGCTCCATAGTAGCGGAGCCAATCATGCCAAAAACATGAGCAACTTTTTCTGTTTTCAAGGATTCGACCGCGGCCTGGCCGCCGGTGAGCATTGTCATGGTTTGTCGCCTTTTGGTAGTGCCCAGCATGTGGGCGGGAGGTTTGAAAGAAAACGTAGGATCGGCATAGCGAAAAGCTCCGGCCGCTCCAACATACCCAAATGTTGAAGTTCGGGTACGACGACCGTCTGTGCACCTGCAATTTCTGCAGCGATGGCGTGTGCCATAGACGGCGTGCTGCCGCTGTCGTTTTCGCAGGTCATCACCAGTGTGGGCGCCGTGATGGGTGGAGCCGGCCGGATCAGTTCGATGACGCCGCTGGCTAGAACCCGGCGATGCAACGCAAAGTTATTGGAGTTGTTGGCCAGTACCCAGCCCTTAATCAGCGCCACGACATCTGGTTGACGCTCACGAAAACCGGGCGTAAACCATCTCTCTAGCGTGCTGTCGATCGTTGCCGCTGGGCCGCCTAAAGTGGTCTGTACCGCGCGCTCCTCGATCAGCCGCTGTGCCTCGAGGCTGCGCTCGTGTGGCGAATTTAGGATAGCGAGCGCAGCCACCCGGTTTGGGTGGTCGATCGCCAAGCGGCGGCTGATCATGCCGCCCAACGAAAAACCGATGATGGCGCAGCGCTGGATGCCAAGCAGGTCCAACAAGGCGCAGAGTTGGTCAGACAATACGGTCAGGCTGGGTTGGCGCGTGGGTAACGCAGTTTCTCCGTGACCGCACAGGTCATAAGTCAACACCCGGTATTGTCTGGCCAGCTCGGAACCCAATTGGTCCCACAATCGCCGCGATAGGCCAAGCCCATGTATCAACACCACGACCGGTGCGCCATGCGGGCCAGCGAGGGTGTACGCGGTACCATCACTGCTCAGTCGTTTCAAGGCCTAGACCCCCGCTGGATTGTCGATATCGCGGCCCATATCCCTCAAATCTTCGTAGCGATTGCCGATTCGGTGCAGTGGGTGCCCGCCAATCGATGCGCCTAGCGCTACGATGATCTCGTCGTCCGCAGGAGCATCCGGCACAGTCAAGTGGATGGTCTGGTAGTGCGATCTCCGCCCGCCATCGTCTTTGTCCATGAGGGGAATCATCATGGAGCAACCCGCTGAGCCACGGGTGTTTGTAAAGGCCAAGTAGGTCTTAGCCTGCACGGCATCCCGGAACTGATTGCCGAACCACAGGGAGTGTGTCAGCGCCTGCGCATGTTCGATTTCACCGCCCATACCCACTACCGATGCCTTACCGTAGCCCTCTAGCGTGCGTCCGGTCACATCGAGGACCATGTTAGTGAGCAATTTTCCAATTTCAGGACAGATGTCCCTGACCTCTGGCTGGAGATTTTCAACCCATCCGCGACCAAACCACGGGTTACGGATGATGGCAAGCGCGGCAACCAACCGGGTCGGAATGGGGACTGCCTTGCCGCCCTCAATTCGGGTGGTCTGTACTTGCAACAAAGTGCGGCGAATTTCGGCTGGCATGCTGACTTTCTTTTAGGAAAAAGCTGGCATGACTTCATTGCAGAAAAGCTCCAATGACCGTTTTTGTTCGGCCAGGCCCAAGCCAAGGCTGGCGTAGTACATAAAGGCATCCACGCCACGTTCCTCGTAGGTCTTCAACTTGGTAATTGCCTGATCCGGAGTGCCGAACATCAGATTTCTGGTCAGCATGTCAGTGTCATATTCAGGGCGGTTACTCAGCTCTTCGATTGGTATCCCACGGGTGAAACCGTTTACTACATCGCCGCTGTTCTTCATCAGGTTTTCGAACTGACCCAACTGGCGACGCACGGCAGCTAGGGGCACGTCGCCCTGAGAGGCGGTGTCGTAAATGGCTGTGTGGCGCATCATCACGATCCTTGGCCGCTCGGCACCGGGATGCTTGGCCATCGCGTCTTCCAGGCGCGAGAGGTAGAGATCCACCTCAGCCATTGGCCTAGTCAGTGGCCAAGACATGATGTTATAGCCATGCTCAACGGCATAGTCGAAGGTCATGGGCGCACGCGCAGCGACCCAAACTGGCGGATGAGGATGTTGGAGGGGCTTGGGCACCGACGTGGATGTTGGGAAAGACCAGTACTCGCCCGTATGGGCATAGTCTCCCTGCCAAAGTGCCAGCACTGCGGGTAGTAGCTCGTGCATGTACTTCCATGAATCCGTTTGTTTTAACCCCGGATGCATCCTGTCGAATTCGCGTTGGTAGGCACCAGAGCCGATGCCGAATTCAAGTCGACCGCCAGTAATCAGGTCGGTCATTGCCGCTTCCCCAGCTAGCCGTATTGGCGACCAGTAAGCTGCCGCTACACAAGCAGTACCCAGCCTGATGCTGTTGGTATGGGCCCCCCACCAGGTTAAAAGCTGAAACGGATTGGGGGCGATGGTCATTTCCAGCGCGTGATGTTCGGCCGCCCAGACGATCTCGAAACCACCGCGTTCCGCCATCTGCACCATTTCAAGGGTGTGCTTAGCCACTTCTTTCATGCCGATGGAGGCGTCCATGCGCTCTAGATTGATTGCAAGTTGAAACTTCATGTTTTTTCCTGTGTTGAAAATGTGGTGTTGATGACTCAGCCTACAGCGTGTACGGTGATTAGCGGGCGACGAATTGACTGCCCAATGGCTGGTCCGAGGTGTTCATCCAGACGGTTTTTGCGCGGGTGTAGTCCTGTACGGCTTGGAACCCGCTTTCGCGACCGTACCCGGAGTTCTTTATTCCGCCAAATTCGGCGATCGGAGACACTGCCCGGTAGGTATTGACCCACACAATCCCGGCTCTCACCGCCTTGACCATCCGCAACGACCGTGCGCTATCTCGCGTAAAGATGCCAGCAGCAAGTCCGTGCTCGGATTCATTCGCCAAGCGAATAGCATCCTCCTCGTTCTTAAAGCGCAAAACGCTCAGCACCGGTCCGAACAACTCGGTATCGAGGATTCGCAAGTCTGAGCGCGGGCAGTCGATGATCGTCGGCTCGTAGAACTGGCCAGCCAAACCTGCAACGCGCCTGCCGCCGCACAGTACCCGGCCGCCCTGGTCGATTGCATGCGCTACCTCCCGCTCGATACTCTCGAGCTGCCCAAGCGTGCAGATCGGCCCCATCTCGGTTTCCTCAAGCAACGGATCCCCGATCTTTATTTGAGTTACAAGCGGTACCATCCGAGCCAGAAACGCATCAGCAATTGAGTCTTGCAGCAAAAGCCTCGAACTTGCCACGCAGCTTTGTCCGGCCGCGCCATATATGCCCGAAATTGCGCCGTTTACCGCACTGTCCAGATTTGCATCCTCAAAAACGATTAACGGCGACTTTCCGCCTAATTCCAGCGATACCTCGGCAAAGTTGTGGGTGGAGTTAGTGAGGACGTGGCGCGCCGCCGCTGGGCCGCCGGTAAATGAGATTCGAGCAACCATTTTGTGCGAGGTCAAAGCCCGGCCGCACGGCTCGCCATGCCCCGTCAAAATGTTCACCACGCCATCTGGTATTCCTGCGAGCGCTATCAACTCTCCGAACTCCAGGATCGCGGCCGAGGCGTATTCCGACGCCTTCAATACAACGGTATTACCTGCAGCCAGTGCTGGGCCAATCTTGACTGCTGACAAAAACAATTGGGAGTTCCATGGCACCACCGCGGCAACCACTCCTAAAGGTTCGCGCAGCGTAAAAGCCAGCATGTCCGGTTTGTCGATTGCTAACGTCTGCCCATGGATTTTGTCGGCGCAACCTGCATAGAAGTGGTAGTACTCCGAGATGTATTTCGCCTGCCAACAGGTTTCTTTAAGTAACTTGCCGGTGTCGACTGTCTCGGTCGTACCCAGCGCTTCGGATCGCTCCACCAGCAGGTCGCCAAGCCGACGTAGGCAATGCCCTCTTGCAGTAGCGCTCATGCCAGACCAAGGGCCTAGGTTGAACGCCCGATCCGCAGCGCGTACAGCGCGGTCAACGTCACCTACAGTTGCCTCGGGGATGCGCGCCCAAATTGCACCGGTACTAGGGTTAAAGCTGTCGAATGTTTTTCCATCACTGGCCTCAACCCACTCTCCGTCAATCAGCATTTGATAACTCTTGATATCGGTCATAAGCGCCTTTGTGCTCAGGATGATCGGAAGCTCTGGCCGCCGTGGGGTTGAGTCGCGTGAGGCGTGACAAAGTGGTAGGCACCGTTCAAATAGGTTAGCGGTGCGTTGTCTCCCTCATTTACCATCCCCACTTCACAAATGAAAATAATGTGACTACCCGAAGTAACTGCGCGCACCACTCTGCCGGAGAAGCTTGTTGAACCATTAATTTCGGGAGGTTCGCCCTGAACACCGCAAACGTCAATGCCAGTGAAACGATCCTGCAGACCACCGTCATCACGACCTGCAAACCGACTGGCTATGTCCGATCGTCCTTCAGAAAGAACGTTGACACAGAGCTTGTTGTTTTGGGCTACTGCACGAGCAATCCGACTATCACTTCGCAAACAGACCAAAACCGTTGGCGGGTCCGCTGACACCGACGAAAAGGCACTGACCGTCGCTCCATGGCACCCGGCGGGGCCATTGGTTGTGACTACCGCCACGCTGCTTGCAACTCGACGCATCGCATGGAGGTACGACTCTCTTGAAACCAACGCGCCATTACTGTGATCTGGCATTTACGACATCCGCCTCAACTTAAAATTTGAATCATGTGAATCTAGCAACCTGGTAAATATTTGTATATCAAATTATTTAGATGATATAAATCGTAAATTCCGAATTTGGGTGGTGTCATGAATATTATTTTTCTGCAGACATTCTTGGTAATCGTGGAGACCGGCAGCCTTGTGCGTGCATCCGAGCGTTTGCATGTGACTCAGTCCACGGTGTCCGCTCGTCTGCAAACACTGGAGGATGATCTTGGCCAGGTGTTACTCAACCGCTATAAATCCGGAACTACGCTGACCCCCGCTGGAGCGAAGCTCATGCGGTACGCCGAAATCATGACCGGGCTTTGGCGGCAGGCACGCCAGGAAACGTCGCTTCCAAAGGGCACTAAAGCGGTTTGCAATTTCGGCTGTCCCGTAGATCTGTGGATCGGCCTAGGAAGCACTTTTTTCGAGAGCGTCAACACGCAACAACCACTTATGGCGCTCTCGGTATTGCATGGCGAGCAGCACAATTTGGAAGAGGCGTTAGGGGTCGGACTTTTAGACGCCGTCCTAACCAGCCGTTTGGCGGCGAAAGGGGATCAAAAAATTCACGCATTGAAGCCGGATACGCTAATTCTGTGCGCGACCGAACGTGACCGTCCTATGCGTTTTGATCCGGGGTACATCTATGTGGACCATGGAGAGGATTTTCGCCAGCAACATGCCTTGGCCTACGCCGATGCGGGCACTGCTCGAGTAACCCTCGGCACCTCTGCATGGGCCCTAGAGTTTCTGTCAAGTAACGCTGGATCAGCCTATCTTCCCGAACGCTTGGCTCGTCCGTATTTAGCCGACCAGCGGTTGTTCGCAATTGATCACGCACCCAAATTCATGAGGAACATCTATCTGGTGGTGAATAATTCTGCGTCTGAGCTCTGGCCATGGCTGGATGATCTGATCCACCACTTGTCAAATTGAGGTGATGCGAAGGGGGCAGTGGTCATTTCCAGCGGTTGATGTTTGACCAAAAAATTGGCATCGATGATTCGTAAGCCCAAGTGCGGGGCACTCCATCAATTGGTGTTGATCCGACAGGCCATTCCTAGTCGCGTGGCCTGGAAGTCACCGCCCGACATAGCGAACTTCACAAGGGCCGCCTGTGGGCCGCTCGATGTCCCAGTCTTACAGCACACCGTCACGTTTTAAGTGAAACTTTAGTTTTACATCACCGCATTGGTCGCGGGTGTTAATCAAGACATCATCGGCAATTCGCTGTGCGACTTGTCAGAGCATTAATGACCGCACGGTACGACGATAGGCCCGCGCGCAGCACCATTACTCGGACGGAAGTAAGAACAATGCTCTGTAGCGAATCGACACGTGCTCGGTTTTCAAAAACGCACCGAGCTCTCTTTCGGAGGGCCCAGTCCTGCTGAGGGTTGGGGCGTCGTAAATTGGTGACGGGCCGTTTACACAAAAACGCTATCGCGGCAGACGATTGGGCGAGCCATCAAGAGCGGCCTGATCCGCCTCGTCCAGGGATCATCGAATTTCACGCCTGCTGGGCCATCCAGTGAACTATTGGTGAAAAACATACCCTTGCTGCTAAAGCTTAGGGAAAACCCCATGCGAAACACAGCATCCACTCAAACTCCATCCCATTGGTCAGACATGGTAAGTGCAATTAAGTCGAACATTCCATTCGTTAAATTTCGTTATGAAAATAGTAGTCACGCTTGTAGCATTATTTGCGGTTGAGGGCACCAACATTTTCACTGAAAGGTTTTGTTGGTAACTTTTCCCCAGCTGAAAACATTCCGCAATTACTTGTACTAAATCTATCCTGATTGAAAGGCCTGCATTATGAAAAATTTGAAAAACACAACCCAGTTAGGCACGATGGTTGACAGACGCCAACTCATCCTCGGGGCCTCTGCGGTCGGCCTGTCCGCTATGGTCGGTGCACCTCCCGTCATGGCACAAGGTGCTCCCAAAAAAGGTGGAACCTTGCGCTTGGGCATGGAAGGTGGATCCCCATCAGACAGCCTGGATCCCCGCACTTGGGCAGATTCCATTCCGATTGCCGTAGGCTCGATGCTGTGGAACGGTCTTGTTGAAATTGCGGACGACGGCAGCGCAACGGGCGAATTGTTTGAAAGCTGGGACGTCAAGCCAGGTGCCAAGGATTGGACATTCAACATTCGTAAAGGTATCAGCTTTACGTCCGGCAAAACTCTAGACGCAGACGATGTCATTTACTCGCTCAATCTGCACCGCGGGGACACCAAGTCGCCTGCAAAAGCAACTATTGCAGATATCACCGATATAAGGAAGATAACCCCAACGCAGGTTCAGATCTTGATGAAAAACGGTAGCCTGGATCTGCCCTACAACCTATCCGACTATCACATCATTGTGGTACCCAACGGAACCACGGATTTCACCAAGCCAGATGGTACGGGCGCATTCACGTTGGAGGAGTACCGCCCAGGTGTGCGACACACATTCAACCGCAAGCCTGGCAGTTATTGGAAACCTAACCGCGGCAATTTTGACCGTGTCGAACTAATTTATATCGGTGATGCAGCAACGCGGACGCAAGCATTGGTAACCGGGCAAGTCGACGCCATAAATCGTGTCAATCCCAAAACAGCCGCCTTGTTGGAGAAAAATAAAAATATTCGCATATCACGTACACCCGGAATGGGTAATCGCTTTGCGTTTGTCGCGCACACTGATCGTGACCCCTACACCAGCAAAGACCTGATGTTGTCTTTGAAGCACGGTATCGACCGCAAAAGTATCGTCGACAATGTGTTTTCTGGTTATGCCTCTGTCGGCAACGATCATACGGTTGCCACCAAGATGAAGTACTACGATAGCCGTCAAAAGATGAACACGTATGACCCCGATAAGGCGCGGTTTCACTATAAAAAATCCGGTGTCACTGCGCCAATTGAGCTACAAGTGTCTGAAGGTGCCTTCTCGGGTTGCACAGACTCGGGTCAGGTGTTTCAGGAATCCTTGTCAAAAGCGGGCATTAAGTTGGACTTGAAGCGCGTTTCGGGTGACGGTTACTGGTCGAACGTGTGGCTGAAAGTGCCGTTCTGTGCGGTTTATTGGGGCAATAGACCTACGATCGACGACCAGTTGACCAGCGCCTTCGCCAACGGCCTGCAAAACCCATGGAACGACACACACTTCATTAACGCGGAATTTAACAAAACATTGGTCGCTGCACGGGTGGAGATGGATCAGAGTAAGCGTGCAGAAATGTACGCTCGTTGCCAGGAGCTAGTCAGCCAGGAAGCTGGTATGGTGTGTTTTGCGGTGCAAGACTACATCGATGCGACCAATACCAAGGTCATGGGCTTGACCATCTCTGGTCGCTTCGACCTCGGCGACCAGCGGCTAGCTGAAAAAGGTTGGTTTGCCTGATTGCAGGTGGATAACACACCGGGTTTTTAGCCCGGTGTGTCATTTTGCGTACAAATACTGTGCGGTCTTCGTAAAACGTTGGGGCCTACGTTGGCGCCAGCGCCAGTCGTGGGTCGTTTGCCCTAAGCGTCGATCCGCAACGGAGTGAACGCAGACCGAGGAGTCCTCGGACCGTGCAATAAGCGTGTAATAAACTGGCTCGGCACGGGGGTAAAGAGTCACCAAAAGGCTCTGGCAATGACAATTTCCGCCGCCAAAAGTGGGAAAAGTACTGAGAAAAATCAGTGCTTCTAGTGCTGGAACAACTGTCTGAGGCTTGTATCTGATTTTTTCGGATTAACAGAAAACCTGGCTTCTGAAAAACCCTTATAAATCAATGACTTATACGGGTAAAACGGCACCGTGTAACAAGCCATTTTGTTGCATTATTTAACAAACTGACTTTTTGCCGGGTTTTCACTCAGGTCGGATTGAAAAGTCAGGCGGTGCAGGGCGATTTCCCTTCGGCGG
>Ga0214921_10010049_pt1 | contig 11789 bp, 14 predicted proteins | sample LL1505_MetaG_FD_177992 | JGI IMG/M metagenome (GOLD analysis project Ga0214921, IMG submission 177992) | Freshwater microbial communities from Lake Lanier, Atlanta, Georgia, United States - LL-1505 | ecosystem: Environmental > Aquatic > Freshwater > Lake | place: USA: Georgia | collected...
GTCCGTTTCTTCTAAAAGATTTTCATATCTTTTTTCATCTTTTAGTTCAACAAGAAGTTTATCTGAGGTCATATTGACACCCATAATGCCAAAGAATTTGCCTTTGACATTGGCCATAATTTCTACATTGGGAGTTTCTTCTTTTAATCGGTAGTATGGATAAACTACTTCTTGGTCTTGGAAATTTTCCCATGTTATAAGTAATGCTTTCATTTCAATCTCCTAATAATTTTCTTTTCAGTTTAACTGTTTTGGTATCATTCAATTCATCAATTGCTTTCTGACCAAACTTTTCTTTCATCAACTCTAAATATTTAGGACTCTCGTGGTAGCTGTCCCATGCTTTATCTCTAAACGCCAATATTTCTGCCGCTGTTAAATGTTCATTGGCCAAGTTAAGTGTTTCATATGAGTGTTGACTATAACCTGCATATGTGTCTGGTAATTGTGTACCAAAGATACGAGCCTGATTATGTAATGGGCTACCTGGATATGCCATGGCAGAATAGAAATTGGCCATCTCAGTAGGATTCTCCATTGCAAAATCTAATGTAGCTTGCATAGATTCTTTTGTATCATATGGCAGACCAAAAATATAATTACCGCCTACATTAATACCTGCATCACGAATGGTACGAATTAAATCTAACACTTTAACATCCTGAAAACCTTCTTTATGAATTTCTTTACGCAACTCATTATTAGGGTTTTCAATACCTAAACCTAGCCATTTCACACCAGCTTTAGCTAACTTGTCCAAATACTTAGGCTTACAGGTATCAACACGAGAGTAAGCCCAAATATTAAAGTCATACCCTCGTTCAATAATTAAATCACAAATGGCTTCAAAGTGCCGTGGGTTCAATACAAACAATTCATCCGCAATTTTAACATTGCGAACACCTTGTGAGGCAATATAATCAAATTGTTTTATAATAAACTCAGGCGACCACCAACGAAAGATATTACTATCGGCCGATGATACATTTGATCCTTGTTTTGTCCTGTTGATAATGTTAATCATACAGAAAGAACATTTGTAAGGACAACCTAAACTTGTATAGAGAGCTGCGAATGGTTGTTTTTCAGTATCGTTTGACCACGAATGCCAACCTGCTGTGCGATACTGTGAAAGAGATGGCAATAAATCCCATGCCATGCCAGGTAAATCAATTTCTAACATGTCTTTAGGCACAACTTGTGATGGTGCATTGAAGATAATATTACCTTCACCATCTCTAAACACCAAACCACCAACTCTCTTTAAATTATAATCATCAAATGAGGACGCCCGTAATAGGTTGCGAATAGTATAAACGCCTTCATTTTGGCAAACAGCATTAATGTAAGGTTCTTTTTTAAGTGTTTCTTCTGGTAATGCCGCCACATGGCCACCAACAAAAAGAATAAATGTGTTTGGTTCTAAATTGCGTAACTCTTGTGCGGTTGCCGTAGCACCTTCCATATTCTGTGAAGATGCCGATGGTTGTTGGCCATATACAACAAAGCAAACAATCTTCGCTTTGTATTCGGTGATTCGTTTGGCTGAAGTTATGTAATCTAAATGTTCTACTTCGGTATCTAAAATCTCTGTGCTATATCCTATTGAACGAACACTATTTGCCAACATGGCTGCCCAAATTGGAGGCTCAATGGCAGAATTTTTATTTGCTAATCCTTGATAGATTTTTTTAGAAGCATTGGGGTGAACGAATAGTATATCAATCATATTTTTTTCCAATCAGTTGTGACCAATCATGTATGTTTAATGCATCAACACATATTACATTATCTTTTAATGATGCAAAGTTTTTAAGGTTATCATCGTAAAAAACAATTTCATTTTTTAATACATCAATGAAATTAGCTTTGTTAAATGTTTTATATTCTAGTACCTGAAATCTATTGAGATATTGGGAGATATTAAATAATTCTAACATCTGTATTGATGGTTGTTTTGAAAATGCCATACCAAAATAAGACCCAACAGAAATAAACCCTAGTTGATTGTTTTCGTGGTGTAGGTGTTCTAGGTACTCTCTGACACCTTTACGCAAACGACAATATGAAAACACATCATCGGTCACCACATCATCTTTTATTTGATATGGCGGGACTAATTGTTTTGCCCAAATAGGATTGCCATTTTTATCAAAAGTATCCCATAATGTATTGTCTAAATCAAAAAGATAAATCATTTACTCACATATATCATAGATGTATTAGGTTCAAATTCAAATGCTGTTGCTAAACGATGTAGTGTTTTACCATCAATCACATCACCAGGCCATACGACCTTCTCATTCTTTACAGTAACAATGCCGCCTTTTGTAACAATGAAAAGTTCTTCTTCACTCTTATTTAGGAGCTGTTCCTTGTCTATAATGAGAAGATGTTTTACTAGGCAACCACGAATATTGTATTCTGTTGGGTTCTCAGATGATTCTGTAATCCAAAAACAATCTTGGTCTTTTGGTGAATGAGCATTACTACCTTCATATTCGGTACCTGCACGGCCATAATTATCCTCTAGGCGAACTAGGTCGTGTTTATCTTCAGGCGTTTCTATCTCAAAAATAAAACTATCGGTGATTGCTCGTGTAGAATGAAAGCGAGAACGAAAGATATGAATTTTATCCAAGCCCTCTAAGTTCATTGAGTTACGCAAAAAAGACAACTCTGCTTTACCTTCTAGCACCACAAAACCGGTGTTCTTGTTTGGATGACAATGCATGGAAGTTTGCTTGTCTTTTTCAATATGCAAATACCAAATAGCAACTTCATCATTACGATAACAAAGATACTCTTTACCCCATGGTTTTTTCACAATCACATCAGTATAGTCCATTAGTGTAGCCTTTTGTTTTTTTTCTCTCTCATTAGGTCAATGATATCTTCAACCTGTAATTCTTCTTCATCATCATCTTCATCTTCTTCATCAAAATCATCATCATTAATACCACGAATTTTTTTCTTTTCCATGATTTCTTGGGCTTCAAGCACCGCCTTACCATAGTATTCAATTAAGTCCTCTTTTGGTTCAATGACTGTAAGTATGTCTGTGCCGTATATGGTAGCATTGTTTTCTTTGATGATTTCAATTGGTAACCAAGGCATCATCATCATTACTGTTTGGCCTGTAGGCATTCTTTTAAATATAATGTGCATTGGATGGTCCAATACTATGAGTTCATTCTCATCGTTTTCCATAACATCTGCCATAATATCTTCACCCGATTGTAAGCGGACTATTTTAATATTATTGTTTGTCGTTTGTTCCATTTTTTAGCTCTATGTTATAAAACTTGTAATTGAATTTTTCGTCATCGTAAATTTTAACTCTTTCAATAAAATGTTTGAGTGTATAATTCACAAATTTACCTATGCGAAAATCATCAGCGATATCAAATAAAACCGCTTCTTCTTTGTTATCTCCTTTTCTTAATCCCCGGCCGATTGACTGAAGATTACGGATGCGGGATTTGGAAGGACTGGCAAATATGATATTGTGAAGGTTACGGATATTAACACCAGTGCTAAAAGTGCCGTAAGAAGCAACAATGATTGCGTCCCTTTCTTTTTCAGTAATTGCTCGGACCGATTCTCTAACCTCCACATCAGTACCACCAAAAACAAAAAATACATGCCGATCCTTGACTGAATCTTTAATAATAGTGTATAAATCTTTTCCATGTTTCTCCACAAATTGAAATAATATAAGAGTGTTGCCATTTAACGACAAAGCTAAATTACGAATAAATTCGTTTCTTGCTGGATTTTGAACTATATAATCTATCTCTGTGTTATAGTCCCAATCTCTTGCTTGTTTACATACTGCCTCATTGTGTTTAAGTATGAGGCATTTAATTTTAAAACTAGCTAATTGACCTTTATCAATTAACTCAGATGTTGTTGTTGCTTTATAAACTGGCCCAAACAATCCTTCCAATACAAGGCGATGGGTCTGTGTACCATCTAAAGTACCAGTTGTTCCTATCCTATATTTAGCGTTTGTGCAACCAGATAGTATCGTTGTAAGTGATTTGGCCTTAAATTGGTGTGCTTCATCACCCATTACAAAATCAAACTGTTCAAAGTAATCGGCATCATTCTTATAGATGGATTGCCATGTAGTAATCGTCAGTAGTTTGTTGGTGTGTTTTTCTTTACCAGAGTATTGACGATGACAGTATTTTTCAGAATCATATCCATACGATTCAAAGTCGGTATACATTTGTTCTACCAATGATGTGGTTGGAACAATCAGTAAGCCACGCTTATAATCCGACTCTTGTAACCAGCGGAGTATCACATAAATTATTAATGATTTACCTGATGCTGTTGGTGATAGAAGTAACAGGCGTCTATTACGAACTGCCTGAACAAAAGCATTTAATTGATAATCTCGTATCTCATGTGGCAAATCTAGTGTGCGAACAAAATCAACTGCCTCAACTAACGAAAAGCTTTCAGTAATGCTTATTTCAGAATTAACCTCACAGGTATAGTTTCTTTCAGCACAAAACTTCTCAATATACGGAACAAGACCATGGTAGATTTGATTTGTTCTGAGGTCATACAATCTTATGAAACCATCCCACAATTTGTTTTTGTAGGCAGGAACAAACTGATAACCTGGTACTCTGAAAGAAAAGTATGAGCTTAACTCCTGTGAGATAGATTTCTCACATTCTACTTTAATATAAGCTTCGTTTAGCTTATGAAGAATCACATCACTCATTAAATGCCTTGTATAAATTTTTCCCAGTCAATGAATGATTTTAATTCCCATGCACGATTGTTTAATTCTTTGAGAATAGATTGGCACACATCAACAATCTCATCATGCATAATTTTTGCGGCCATGTGTTTACTTAAATCGTCATCACTCTCCAAATATATAGTGATATCAGATTTCAATACAAATGGAAACGGAGACCATCCATACTTGGCAAGTTCATCATCATCTAACTTACCTGTGTAATATTCCCACTTTATTTTTTTCCATTTGTTATACTTAAACTCAGCCTGTTTTGCCAACAAGCGATGTTGTGAAAGGGTATTTAAGTATTTACTGTGAAGTTTGGGTATGTTAATTAATGCTTTGCCTGGTTCCGTTCTGTCAATCTCGGAATCTTTCCGCCATTCTTCCAATAGTTCATCTAGTTGCTTCATGCTGTAAATCCTCCTCACGCTATGTTACACTAATGGTAACAATTTGTCAAGCTATATTAGAATGTTTTTTCAATGTCGTAGTAACTATACCGAAATGTGGCATCGGCAGTAATGATGTTATCCGGCCCGTCTTGTGTGTTCATTACAAAGGTAGATATTGATGTTGGGAATACCTGATGAAACTTAAATCGGTAAGATACATTGTTTGAAGATGACAATATGTTAATAGAGGCATCTGAGAATTGTGGGAACTTCTTATTGAGGTCGGTGGCTGCCGAATTGTATTTGTTTAATCTAGGCAATCTTTGATATTCTTCAAACTCCACAGGAAAAGTCATAGCACGAATCCAATCATGTATCTCTTTCCATGCAGTTAAATCTTCATCAACCATAAAAGTAACATTCAATAAATCGTAAATGGCCTTTTCGCCTGGCGAATAGATGTCAACAAAAGGGTTTACAATTACGGCCTCTGATAATGAAATACCAGGTACGCTTACTGATTGGCAAAAGTATTGAACATTTGGTACTCGTCCAAAGCTAAGTATAAACCGACTACCAATGAGTGGATTTGGATTTGTTGGGTTTCGTGTGATTGCTGTCATAATGGTATTTATAAGATAAAAAAAAGAGGCACCGAAGTGCCTCTTTTAACAGTCCCTTTTTATAATTATTATTATAGGACTTGTTTAATTACATCAAGTTCTTAACTACAAAGCCACGATAGTAAACATTGGACTGAGCGGTCAATGCACCTTGTGTTGCAGCGGTAGTTCCATCAGCAAAAGGATTGGAAACGAGACCGTAACGGGTCTTAAATCCAATTTTTGGTTGGAAAGTACCGGTGTCAACTGCACGAACCATTTGCAATGGAACATATGGGCAATAGAACAGACCAGCGTCATATGCATTTGAACCCTTGTAACCAACTACAGCGAATTCATTTGTAGAACCTGCTGGGAAGTATGGGTCAATATACACTTTGATACGGCCAAACAATGTACCAGCAAATGTATTACCTGTGTCATCAACAGTCAAATTAACTTGACCTTGTAATGCAGATTGATAATCCAAAATACCAGCCATTGCCAATGCGGAAGCAACATCAGAAGAGCAAAGCATGATGTTGCCTTTTCCTCTACGAGTTTGCTTAGCGATTGTATTAGCTTCACGCTCAATTTGGAACGCTAAACCTTTAATCTTCTCAACCATCCAACGACCGTTAGAATCGGTGTCAAGGTCAAAAATACCACGAGTTGTAGTACCTACTTGTGCGCCTAACTTAGCAACACCATAGATGGTACGAATAACTTCACGGTTGATTTCAGCAAGAATCTCTGTTGAGAGAATGTTTGCTAATTCGGTTTCTGCATCTAGACCATGAACTGCTTTGAGGTCTTGTGCAAGTTCCATGGAGTATTCTGCTTTGAGAGCACGGGTCTTTGCAGTAACCGTAACTTTCTCAATAGAGAATGCCATTTCTTGGAATGTGTTACCAGCGGCACCATCACCTAAATTTTCACCTTGGTTGGTGGTCATAGCACTAACAGCAAAAGCGTTAGATGTGAAAGTTTCTGTGGTATTAGCAGCGAGTGTCAAATTCGTAATCTGTGCCAATTGAGCAGCAGTAATAGCTGCATTGGAACCAGAGAAGAATGTGTTAGCTTCGTTGTAGAAAGCTTCTGTACCGGTTTGTGAGCTATAGCGTGAACGCATAGCAAAAATCAAACCAGTTGGGCCTGTCATTGGTTGAACACCGCAGACATCATAAGCAATTAGGTTTGGCAACGAACGGCGAACCAAGCTGATTAAGATTGGGTCAAAGTTTTGAATTGCAGCACCAGTTGTGTTGCTTATGGTTTCTGTAATCATACCAGCTTTTTGCATCTCTACGGCTTGGTTCTCAAGCACGACAGCTGTTACAGCTTTACGGTATGGGTCAGCAATTGATGGAAGGTCTGGATGATCCAGAACGCCATTCCATTTTTGTTGTAGTGGTTCGGACAAATACATTAAGTTTCTCCTTTAGTTTTACTTAAAATTTGGTTTTAGAAATTGCGTTAGATACTGCGGCAACAAATGGATCATTAATCACTTTTTGTTCACCAGCATCTTCTACTTTTTCGTGCAGTTGTTGCTCATCGGCCTTTTTAATGCCAGATGGGAAATAGTTCTCACGAATGGTTTCAAGCTTCTCTTTGTATTCTTCCTCTGTGGAGAATTCTACACCCTCTGCGAGTGATTTGATTTTTTCAGCTTGTGTCGTTGTGAGACCTTCACATACTTCACGGGATATTTCATTCTTGCGGGATTCTACAAGAGCTTTAGCATAAGAAATGCCACGCTCAATTTCTTCGTTGAGTTTGCTTTCTAGTTCTTCAACTTTACCAGCAAGTTCATCAACGAGGTCAACTTTCTCAGATGGAACATCAATATAATGTTCTGCAAAGAGATTGCGTAAACCAGCAATGAATTCTTCGGTGAGTTCAGCACGAAGGCCGGACTCAATTGCAATTTCGTTATCTGTTAACCATTGTTCAACGACATAGTTTAGGTAGTCATCTACTTTGTTGGTTAAATCAGTTTTGATGTCATCAATAGCTTCTTCAAGCATTGATGTATATTTGGTTTCAATTTCTTCTTCAATTTGCGATACTCGGTCTTGAACACGAGCTTCAAAAATTGTAGAAACTTTTTCTTTGAATTCTTCAGAGATGGTAGAATCGTCAGCAAAAAGAGCATCAACATCCTCTTTCATCTTTTCTTTCATTTTCATTTTCTTCATCATTTCTTTATCTTCTTTCTCATCGTCATGCATTTTTTCAGCAATGACTTCTTCTTCAGATTCAGTTTCTTCCATTTTGGCAGAAGCAGCTGAAGCCTTCATTTTGATAGAAGCGGCATTCTTAGAAGCTGCAGAACTATCAACCGCCTTGGTGGTATCCAATTTAGCAGAGTCATCGTCCGGCTTATAATTCTCTGGTGTTGGTCCGCCCACATCAACGACTTGGGTGGACATTTTATGCATTGGCTCGCTTGGAGCGGATTTCTTACTTTGAGTAAGAATGTCTGCTGCAGCTTCCATTAGTTTATTTGTTGCCATTAGGAATCTCCTTATGATTTCTTATTTATAAAATTAAAGTTTTCTGAGGTAATTTTCAAACAGTTTTAGAGCAGTAGCCTCTATTTGGCTACGGGAAGCTCTCTGTATTGTTGTTTTAGCGATGTCAAAGTCCTTCTCTACGAAGTGACCCTCTACAAACATCCACTCTTTGTTCTCCATGATGCCGTTAACGAAAGCGCCTGGTGCCGATGGATCTGCTACAATATCGGCCGCAGTAGCAAGCTTTAGGTCGTCCTGAACAAGGTTATAACCCTCTTTAGTTTGCACCAAAGAACCTAAGGCTCTAGATGACACCCCTACTTGAATATCGTTATCAATAAAATTCTTAACGATTTGGCCATAAGGAGTTTCTAAAATTAATGCTTTGCCATAATAGGTACTTCCATCTTCTTTTAGAGAAACAATTTTGTGGGACACTCTTTCTAAATTAATAGATGGTGTATCTGGATGCCCTAGTTCACCAAGCGCTCTGTTGGTGTTAATAAATTCTTCTGTATAACGATTGACTTCATTGCGAAGTGTATCCATCTTATACATGCGATTGTTTTTATTGACGGCATCACCCACCAAAAAGGTGCCTTCAATGTAGAGTTTTTTCTTACCATCTTCCGTTTTCTCGGTAAGATACTTTACATTTTCTACTGATTCTCTAATAAGTTTCATGTTACATTCCTGTGAGTGCTGGGCTATAAGTAGCCGTTTTTGCTAGTTGCATCACCAAAGTTCCTGCTGTTCCTGTATGTTCAACCCAAACATTAGCTGTAGAGTTATTAGCAAAGGTAATATCATATTCATAAAGAACAAGGTTAATAGGAGTTGAAATCTCCAAAATTAAAGTACCTGATGAATTATTACCTCTATAAACCCTATAAATGCCGTTTGTTGATGCCGATACTTGTGCGATAGCCGCAGAAGTTACAGTTTCTTCCGTTTGTGCAGAAAGCGCAGATAGATTGATTGCTGTATTAGCGGCACCACCAACAATGCGAATTGTTGATTTTGCTCTAACAGCGTTTATGATTTCAAATGGCATTTTATTTTAGTCCTATTGATGCTCGCCTACGCATTGACATTTTTCTCTTTAGCAATGACCGGCGAAGTTTAGCTCTTCTTGTTGTTTTCCATGAACGCTTCAATAAGCGTTGTTTTCTTAATCTTTCTACAGCAGAAATTCTTCTAACTGTATTGCCTACAATTCTATACCCTTTAATGCCTGAGCGTCTGCGATTCTTTTGAACCACAATTTTGCCTTTGGCATTTCGTCTAATTCTACGGCGAATCTTGGTGATTCGTCCTTGTTTAATGAGATTTGGATTTCTTTTCTCATCAAGTTGTTCTTCTACAAACTCAAACATATCCGCTTCTACATAACGCTTGGCTTCTGATAAGCGTTTTGCAACTATCTCAGTTAAACGATTAACACTATATTGTTTAGCTTCGTTTAGTTTACCAGAAATAATTAATTCAATTAAATTCATTTTACTTTACTAACAGCAAACTCTGCTGCCTTTTGCATGTGGTGTGCAGACCTTGACACCATATCAGCAAACTTTTTTTTATTTTCATCGTTCAAACTCTTATGTACCATCAATACTGCTCGTGCAGTTTGAGCATCAACCTTACTGGCAGAACCATCTTTATGTCTTACAACACCATTAAGTTTTTTTAAGATTGGACCACTAAAATGTTGGTGTGTATCCTGAATCTTTTGTAGTTGACCAATTGCATCAACTGCCTCTTCAATAGTTTCTTCTGCCTGAAGTGGAGCATCAACACCTGCACCATAAGGAATGGTAAAATATTTATCTAATTGTTTATTGTAGTATAGAGCTACTTTTGCTTTATTTGGATACAGGCGAATAGCCTTGCGTTTTAACATCAAAACAAAAGGCGGATCTTCTTCTATATCTTTTGTAGCTTCTACAATTTCAAAATCTTCTTTAATATCTTTATCTTTGCCGTAAGCTAAATCACCAACTTTAATTCGGTGAGCTCTTACTTTACGACCAGAAGGAGATACTTTAATATCGGCAGTATCTAAAATACCTTCTTCTAGTTCTTCTTTTACCGCTTGTCTAGCACGCATGAAGATTTGTTTATTATTACTAATTAAATCTACCATGCGATTAAACAAATTACGCATGATTTCTCTATCAGCATTATTGAACTGTGGACGCTCTTCAGTCATCTTGTCCATAATGCGATGAATTCGTGCTAGTTGTGCCTTATTGGCCAAACCAGCACGAACAAGCATGTCAAACTGTTTATAGTCCGACTTTTCTTCTTCTACAAGGTTTTTAAAATCTTGTAAATTTTTCATTCTTCTTCTACTGGTGTATCCGCTGTGTCTTGAACTTCAACATCTAAATTTTCTTCACCACTATACAATGCTTGTGCTAATTCAATTTTTTTGGCATCTAACATATCAAAAGCTCTAGATGACAAAAGGTCATTTAATGCTTCTTTAGCGCCGGCTGCATCACCAGTAGCCACTTGATTAATAAAATTTTGTGTGTCCATACTATTCTCCGTTTATCGCTTATTTAGTAGAGATGAATACTTTTCTACTTCCGCATCTAACATTGGCGTCATAGATTCAGAGGCACCATTCTCTTGTGTATTATCTTCAGGTGGGTATTGTTCAGCACTTACTTGCTCTTGTTCCATACCAGGCTGTTGAAGTGGTTGGCCAACACCTTGTTCAGATTCTTCGGCCATCTGTTTTTCCATTGCTTCTACATCTTCATCTGTTTGTTGTAGAATATTCTTTTTAACCCATTTAGCAGAGAAGTATCTGCCCATATATGGATCAACAGTTGCTAACAATTGAACTCGTGATGTAAGTAATTCTGAATCTCTTAGCTCCGTGAAGTTATTATCCTTCATGTAGTCATAATAGATATCTTCTCTAAACTGGCGCCATTCTTGTTGTGAACATATGCCTTTTAAAACTAATTGTTTTTCTAACGCATGGTCAAATATCTGAGAAAACTTATTACGCAATCTGGTAATAAATTTCATAAACTTAACTTCGTCACGGGTTACTTCAGTTGTGCGACCAAGACCAATCATGCCACCTTGTTGTGGTTCTAATCTTGAAATTGGCACATTTAGTGATTGTAAAAGCTTCTGTCTAAAATAAACCACATCTGCCAATTCACCAAGGTTTTGGCCTGCAGGTAATGTGGTAATCTCTGTGCCTTTACCGCCTTCACGGCGTGGTAGCCAGAAATCTTCAAGCATTGACATGTGTTTGCGGTCATCACGCAACTCACCAGTGTTGGCATCATAAACCATTTTGTTACGATACTTGACCATAATATCTTTTAGATATTGCTCGGCTTTACCTCTTGGTAAATTACCTACATCAATATAAAATATACGGCGTTCTGGTGCTCGTGATATACGATAGATAACTACCGCATCTTCAATCATGCGTAACTGATTAAGTGGTTTAATGGCTTTGTGTAGATAAGAAATCACAAATGTG
>Ga0214921_10010051_pt1 | contig 11787 bp, 13 predicted proteins | sample LL1505_MetaG_FD_177992 | JGI IMG/M metagenome (GOLD analysis project Ga0214921, IMG submission 177992) | Freshwater microbial communities from Lake Lanier, Atlanta, Georgia, United States - LL-1505 | ecosystem: Environmental > Aquatic > Freshwater > Lake | place: USA: Georgia | collected...
TCATGACGGCTTAGGGGGAAGTAAGGCCCTTCCCACCCATTCAACCTCATCCTGAGCCTGTCGAAGGACGAGCTTGTTCCACGAACGATCCGGCGGTGGGCAAGGGTCTGGGTCCCAGCCTGCGCGGGGAAAGTGGAAGTGGGGGAGGAAATAAGGCCCTCACTCAACCCCTCGCCCGTCCCATCCCGCCGTCTTCCCCGCGAAGGCGGGGATCCAGACCCTTTCGCTCCGGCGGGACATGGCCCGCAGGGAGGAAGCCTTAGCGGGGAAAGCGGAAGAGGGAGAAGAAACAAGGCCCCCTACCCCGGCTTCGCCGGTACTTCCCCCAGAGGGGGAAGATCACGATAAGAAAATCTTCCCCCTCTGGGGGAAGTGGCGCGCAGCGACGAAGGGGGTCTTGTTTAAGCCTTCGGTGCCCTGCGAACCTCAACAACGCGCGCGCGGGTCCCATCCAACACCAACGCCAGCTCACCGCGCTTCAGCTTCAGTGCATCCGCACCAAAGGCGTCATAGCGCCAGCCCGTCAGAGCCGGGCTATCGGCATTGTCGTCATTTGCGATCTTTTCGAGGTCCGAAACGGTCGCGATCAGCTTGGACGCCACACCGGCATCCTCGGCGCGGGCCTTGAGCAGGACCTTCAGCAGTTCAACCACAGCCCCAGCAGCGGGCGACGGCGGCGTGCCGTTACGCTCGATCACCGGCGCATAGCCGTCCGGGGCCGACAGCCCCATCTTGATCGCCTCGAGCAGTTCGGGACCATAGCGCGACCCAGCAAAGCCCTTGGGCACAGAGCGCAAGCGGTTCAGGCCGTCAGCATCGGTCGGGGCCTGCGTCGCCAACTCGTCGATGGCGTCGTCCTTCAAGATGCGCCCACGCGGCTGATCGCGATTTTGCGCGGTCCGTTCGCGCCAAGCGGCCACGGCCTTAAAGACCGACATATATTTGGCATTGTGCTTGCGCGGCTTTAAACGACGCCAAGCCTTTTCGGGGTCCACATCATAGAGGGCCGGATCGATCTGGGCGGCCATCTCTTCGGAGACCCACGCCAAGCGACCTTGCTTTTCCAGACGGGACTTCAGGTCGGGGAACAGTTTGGCCAGATGGGTCACATCGGCCAGCGCATAGTCCAACTGCGCCTCGCTTAAAGGGCGACGGCTCCAGTCGGTAAAGCGGCTCGACTTGTCCAAATCGATTCGCAGCATGTGGCGCACGAGGGCGTCATAGGCGATCTGCTCACCAAAGCCCGCCGCCATCCCGGCGATCTGGGTGTCGAACAGAGGCTTCGGCATCGCGCCCAGATTGTTGAAGATCTCCACATCCTGACGGGCGGCATGGAAAACCTTCTCGATTCGCTCGTCTCGGAGCAGATCAAGGAAGCAGGACAGGTCCAAACCCTCGGCCAGCGGGTCAATGACCGCTGAATCCTTTGGCCCCGCCGCCTGGATCAGGCATAACTTAGGCCAGTAGGTTGTTTCACGCATGAACTCGGTGTCGACGGCGATAAAGGGCGCGTCAGCGAGAAGCTTGCAGAAGGCTTGCAGTTCGGCGGTGGTGGTTATTGGCGTCATAGGCTAGCTATAGCCCGGCCAAGCGCCCTCCGTACAAGGGCGACGCGAAATATTATGTGTTTTTTCCGCTGAAAAGCGGTTCAGGGAATGTTTGAACCATGAGCGAACGGCCCAATGGCCTTACCTACGCCCAAGCTGGGGTAGATATTGATGCTGGCACCGCCCTTGTCGAGGCCATCAAACCCTTGGCTAAGGCGACTCGCCGGCCGGGTGCGGACGCGGCGCTGGGGGGATTCGGCGCGCTATTTGACCTCAAGGCCGCAGGTTTCGTGGACCCCCTGCTGGTCTCGACCACGGACGGCGTCGGCACTAAGCTGAAAATCGCCATTGAGACCGGTCGTCACGATACGGTCGGCATCGATCTGGTCGGCATGTGTGTCAATGATCTGCTGGCCCAGGGTGCTGAGCCGCTGATGTTCCTCGACTACTTCGCCACCGGTAAGTTGGACGTCGTGGCCGCAACCGCTGTGGTCAAGGGCATCGCAGAAGGCTGCAAGCAGGCGGGTGCGGCTCTGGTCGGCGGCGAGACGGCTGAAATGCCGGGCATGTATGCGGGCGGCGATTATGACCTCGCGGGCTTCTCTATCGGCGCAGTTGAGCGCGGCGCGGTCCTGCCCCGTCTGGAGGACCAGAAGGCCGGAGACCTGCTGATCGGCATCGGCTCTGACGGTCCCCACTCGAACGGCTATTCGCTGGTGCGCCGCGTGGTCGAGCGTTCGGGCCTGGGCTGGAACGACGCAGCCCCATTCGCCCCCGGTCAGACGCTGGGCGAGGCCCTGATGACCCCGACCCGCATCTATGTGAAGAGCGTCCTGCCGCTGATCAAAGCGGGCCTGATCAAGGGCGGCGCTCACATCACAGGCGGCGGTCTGATCGAAAACCCACCCCGCGCCATTGCTGAAGGCCTAGAGCCGCAGTTCGACTGGAACGCTTGGCCCCTGCCCCCAGTCTTTGCTTGGATGCAGGAGGTCGGCGGCCTGTCCGATCACGAACTGCGCCGGACCTTTAACTGCGGTGTCGGCTTCATGCTGATCGTCGCGGCGCAAGATGCCGAGCCGGTTCTGGCTGCCCTTCTCAATGCGGGTGAGAACGCCTTTGTCTGCGGGCAACTGATCCAGCCATGAGCAAGGCGCGCGTCGCTGTCCTGATCTCGGGTCGGGGGTCGAACATGGCCGCGCTGATTGAAGCGGCCAAGGACCCGGCCTATCCGGCTGAAATTGTGTTGGTTCTGTCCAACATTGCCGATGCGGGCGGCTTGGATATCGCCCAAGCCGCAGGGATCGAGACCGCTGTTATCGCCCATGCGCCCTTCGGCAAGGACCGCGAGGCCCATGAGCGGATGATCGATGCGCGTCTGCGCCAGTCCGACGTCCAGATCGTGGCTCTGGCGGGCTATATGCGGGTCCTAACGCCCTATCTGGTCGAGACCTGGGCGGGCCGGATGATCAACATCCACCCAAGCCTCCTGCCCGCCTTCCCCGGCCTACACACCCATCAAAGGGCGCTAGAGGCTGGCGTGGCCAAGCATGGCTGCACGGTCCATCTGGTGACCACAGGCGTCGATGAAGGCCCGATCCTTGGCCAGGCCGAGGTCAATGTGCTGCCCGGTGATGATGAAGATCTCTTGGGCGCGCGGGTGCTGGAGCAGGAACATCAGCTCTATGCGCGGTGTTTGGCGGATTTGGTGAGAGGGTTGAACGGGCCGGACGAGATCCGATAGGCCTACAGTATCAGCCCATCGAACAACCGAGACCCACGCTCTCACAGCCGCGTTCCCCGCGAAGGCGGGGATCTAGATGATGAATTCCGACCTGTGCGCAAGGTTCTGGGTCCCCGCCTGCGCGGGGAACACGGATGTGGAGTGGGCTTCAAGTCGTTCTTTCCTGCGTCATTGCGAGGCACAGCGCGGCGAAGCAACCCAATGAAACATCAACCAAGGTCCGTATCAGCCCCCTGGGTTGCTTCGCTACGCTCGCAATGACGCGGAAAAACAAAGCCCTCGCCCCCTTAGGGGAGAGGGTTGGGTGAGGGGGTGCATCCACCCCCTATCCGTTTAGCCAACAATTTCCAGACCGCTGAAGAACTGAGCGATCTCGAGGGCGGCGTTTTCTTGGCTGTCGGAGCCGTGGACGGTGTTTTCACCGACTGATTCTGCGAACAGCTTGCGGATAGTGCCCTCGTCGGCATTGGCAGGGTTAGTGGCGCCCATCACTTCGCGGTAGCGCGCGACGGCGTTTTCGCCTTCGAGCACCTGAACGACCACAGGACCCGAGGTCATGAATTCCACCAGTTCGCCGAAGAACGGACGCTCGGAATGGACTTCATAGAACTTGCCGGCCTGAGCCGTGGTCATGTGGATGCGCTTTTGGGCGACGATTCGCAGGCCAGCGGCCTCGATCACGGCATTGACGGCGCCGGTCAGATTGCGGCGGGTCGCGTCAGGCTTGAGGATGGAAAAGGTATGTTCGGTCATGATTTCGCGTCTGCTCACTGAAACGTTGGCTTTGGGAAGGTGGCGGGCTTATAGCCCTGCGCAACAGATCCGCCAACCTTTGGAAATCAATCTGTTCGATTGATTGCAGCGTCCGCGCCCAAAACCGAACCAAAAAGACCGAACGCTTCCATGCTTCAGATTAAAGATCTCAACTATACGGCCTGGGGTCGTCGCTTTTTTGACGATGCCACGGTCAGTCTGCCCACAGGGTCCAAGGTCGGGCTGGTGGGTCGCAATGGCGTGGGAAAGTCCACCCTGTTCAAGCTGATCCTTGATGAGCTGGAAAATGGCGGCGGCAGCGGCATCACCATGCCGCGCAATGCCCGCGTCGGATCGGTCAGCCAAGAGCATCCCGCCACGCCGGTCACCCTGATCGACACCATCCTCGAAGCCGATGTCGATCGTCATAACCTGTTGCAAGAGCTGGAAACCGCGCCGCCGGAACGTCTGGGCGAAATCTATGGCCGCCTGATCGAGATCGATGCCGACCGCGCGCCCTCTCGCGCCGCAGAAATTCTCTCAGGCCTTGGCTTCTCCACCGCTGACCTGACCCGCACCATGGCCGAGTTTTCCGGCGGCTGGCGGATGCGGGTCGCCTTGGCGGCGGCGCTCTTTGCTGAGCCTGACCTGCTGCTCCTCGATGAGCCGACCAACTATCTGGACCTTGAAGGGGCCCTCTGGCTCGAAGCGCGGCTGAAGAAATATCCCCACACCGCCCTGATCATCAGCCACGACCGCGAACTTTTGAACAATTCGGTCGATCACATTCTGCACCTGACCGACCGCAAGCTGGAAATCTATACCGGCGGCTATGATGATTTCGAACGGATGAGGGCCGAAAAGCTGCGGCTCCTCTCCGCCAACCGGGTCAAGCAGGAGGCTGAACGCGCCCACCTTCAAGCCTTCGTCGACCGCTTCCGCGCCAAGGCCTCCAAGGCCGCGCAGGCCCAGTCGCGCATGAAGCGTCTGGCCAAGCTGCAGCCCATCGGGGCGACCATCGAAGAGCGGGTCGCGCCCTTCACCCTGCCCTCACCGCCCCGGCCCCTCGCACCGCCTCTGGTGCGTCTAGATAATGCCTATGTCGGCTATGACGGTAAGGCGATCTTGCGGAACCTCAACCTGCGCATGGACATCGACGACCGCATCGGCCTTCTGGGCGTCAATGGCGCAGGCAAGTCAACCTTTGCCAAGCTGATTGCGGGGGCCTTAGAGATACAGCAAGGCCATATCCACCGGGACAAGCGCATGCAGGTCGGCTGGTTCCACCAGCACCAGATCGAGGCCATGGACCCCGACGATACGCCGCTCGAAATCATGCGCCGCGCCATGCCGGACTCCAGCGAAGCGGCCCGCCGATCCAAGCTGGCTCAGTTCGGCCTTGGCTATGACAAGTCCGAAACCACGGTCGCCAACCTGTCGGGCGGCGAGCGGGCACGGCTGTTGCTGAATATGGTGGCCATGAAGGCCCCCCATATGCTGATCCTTGATGAGCCGACCAACCACTTGGATATTGATAGCCGCCGCGCCCTACTTGACGCCCTCAATGACTATGAAGGGGCCGTGATCCTGATCACCCACGACCGCTCCCTGATGGAGATGGTCGCCGACCGGCTGTGGCTGGCCGCTGACGGCTCTGTGAAGCCCTTTGACGGCGATATGGACGACTATGCCAAATTCGTGCTCGACCGCGCCCGAGTGGCCGCCAGAGCGCCAACGCAGGTTCGAGACGAACCGGCCAAGGCCAAGTCTGCGGCACCCACAGCCCCTGCCGCACCCCCTTCCAACCGGGACGCTCAAGGCTTGGTCGCACCGCTTAAGCGTAAGATGGAATCGGCCGAGGCGACGCTTGCCCGCTGCACCAAGTCGCTTGAGACCCTCGATGGCCAACTATGCGACCAAAGCTTTGCCGCCAAACATGCCGACCTGACCCGCCAACGCATCAAGGCGCAGGAAATGCTGGACGTGGCAGAGGCCCGCTGGATGGAAGCGGCGGAGACCTATGAAAAGGCCAAGATCGCGGCGGGGCTCTAATCTGCCCTATTTCTCCGCGTCATTGCGAGGCGCATCGCGCCGAAGCAACCCAGGGGATCATTATTTCAGGTCGCCGTCAGTCCCCTGGGTTGCTTCGCTGCGCTCGCAATGACGCAGATAGATCAAAGCCCTTTCCCCCCTTGAGGGGGAGAGGGTTGGGAGTGGGGGGTCCGGTGGGCCGCTTTCAGTCTGCGTGTAAGGGTCTGGGTCCCCGCCTGCGCGGGGAACATGGATGGGGGAGCTAAAGCGCGCCTGCATCCCTTAACCGCTCGAACAACCGCTCCCGAGGCGCAGGCAGAGGGCGGTTCATGGCGGCAAAGACGAACTGGTCGAGGAAGTGCCCGGTCAGGGCCATGCCCGCGCCTATATCGCCAGGGTTCAAGCCACCCTGTGCCGACAGCATGAAGGGCGGCAGGATCAGCATCTTGTCGTGATAGGGCTCTCCAGCAGCACGGCTGACCGCACGGCCTGTGCGAGGGCTGACATAGACCAGATCGTCAACAGCGCCGGTGGCCGCACAGCGCGACAGGTCCAGTCCAAAGCCAAGGTCCTGCAACAGCCCCGCCTCAAATCGCACATAGACCGCAGGCCAAACCTCGGTCAGGGGCAGGCAGCCAATCAGAGCTTCAAAGGCAAGGAAGGCCCCCGGATGGGCTTGGCGTTCGGGCAAGGCCCCCGCCGTCACCGCTGCCGCTGACGATAGACCGGCCAAGGCTAGAGGGTCATCAAACAGGGCTGATGGCCCCTCCCCGATCGGCTCGAGTGTCGCTGAGCCAAGCTGATCGGGCACGCGGGCACGATAGTTGACCACCACCCGTGCCCCGGCTTGCAAAAAGGGCTTCATCCGCCGTGAGGCTGCCCCAGCCACATGGGCCGCATGACGGCCATGGGTCTCGGTCAGGAGGTCCACAATCGCACCGCTCTCGCCGTGAGCGCGGGCGGACAGGACATAGGCGTCGTCTTCCCATTCGGTCATGGACGAACCTTTGAAGCCTTGAGCCTATTCCGGCGCGCGGATGAAGGGCTCGACCGGGCCTTGCAGCTTAATGGTCATCGGATTGCCCTTGCGGTCCACGGTGTTGCCAACGCTCAACCGCACCCAGCCTTCGCTGACGCAATACTCCTCGACATTGGTCTTTTCGACCCCCTTGAACAGGATGCCGATACCCTGCTGAAGCAGGTCCGCATCGTAATAGGGGCTCTTGGGATTGACGCTCAAGCGGTCAGGGAGGGTGTCAGACATGGGAGGCTCTCTTGGTCGGCAATAGGGGGATAGAAAGGATCAGACGTCGAAATCAAGGCCGAGATCGGCATAGAAGGCGCGCTCCTCTTGCCAGTTTTCGCGGACCTTGACGTGCAAAAACAGGTGAACCGGACGATCCAATATCTCAATCAGGTCCTTGCGAGAATTTTCACCAATCCATTTCAGGGTCTGGCCACCCTTGCCTAGGATGATGGCCCGCTGGCCTTCGCGCTCGATATAGATAGTCTGCTCGATGCGTACCGCGCCCGCCTTGGCTTCCTTAAAGGAGGTGGTTTCCACGGTGGCGGCATAAGGCAGCTCTTCGTGGACGCGCAGATAGACCTTCTCGCGGGTGATCTCGGCGGCCAAGAGGCGCACGGGCAGATCGGCGGTCTGGTCTTCGGGATAGAGCCACGGCCCCTCGGGCATCAGGCTCGACATATGGTGCTTCAGGTCATCAACGCCCGAACCATTATGGGCCGAGATCATAAAGACCTCCGTATAGACCCCCTCTTCGAACAGGTCGTTGGTTAGGGCCAGCAAGGCGTCGCGCTTGACCAGATCGATCTTGTTCATGGCCAAGATTGCCTTGCGTCCGCTGGACTTCAGTGCAGCGCGAATGGTGGCCGTGTCGTCCGCGCAGCGCTTCTCCGCCGCCTTGGCCGTGCCATCCTTGACGGCGATTTCAGCGTGGGCGTCGACCAGATGCACGACCGCATCGGCATCCTCAGCCCCGTTCCAAGCCGAGCGCACCATGGCCCGGTCCAGGCGGCGGCGGGGCGTAAAGATACCCGGCGTATCAACCAGAACGATCTGGGCCGCGCCATCCATACAGACGCCGCGCACAGGAAAGCGCGTGGTCTGAACCTTTTGGGTGACGATCGAGACCTTGGAGCCGACCAAACGATTGACCAGAGTCGACTTGCCCGCATTGGGCGATCCGATAATGGCGACGAAACCGGCTCTTGTTGGCGCGGCAGTTGAGGTGTTCATTGCAAACCTTCCCGGCTCAGCAACAGGCTGGCCGCGGCCTTTTCGGCCTCTTGACGTGAACGGCCCTCCGCTTTCGCTGGGTCAAGGCCGTCAACCTGTACCTCTACCGTAAAAACCGGCTGATGGTCAGGCCCTGATCTTGCGACGACGACATAGGTGGGGATGGGCTTTCGTTTGGACGCCGCCCACTCTTGCAGAAACGACTTGGGATTACCCATAGCCGCGCTGCCGATGGCCGACTGCCCAAGCGTCTCGATCTCATCGGCCCAATAGCGCAGATAGACCCCGCGCGCGACATTAGGGCCGCCGTCGACATAGAGGGCTGCAAGGACCGCCTCACAGGCATCGGCCAAGATCGTGTCATGCTCGCGACCGCCGCGCTTGGACTCGCCGCCTGCCAGCCGTAAGGCCGGACCAAGGCCCATACGGCGCGCGGCACGAGCGCAGGCCTCGCGATTGACCAGCATATTGTAACGCTGCGAGAGGTCCCCTTCGCGCGCCGTTGGAAACTGGGCCATCAGCACTTCAGCCGTGAAGAGCCCCAGCACCCGGTCACCCAGAAACTCGAGCCGCTCATTGTTCAGGACCTTGCGAGCGCCCTCACCGACGCTGGCATGGGTTAGGGCCTGCTCCAATAGGTCTGGCGATGCAAAACTGTGGCCGAGCCGAACCTCAAGCGCGGTGACTTCCGCCGCCCTAGCGTTCATCTATTTCAGCACATGGCCAAAGCGGCTCAGGCGCGCTTCGGTGAACCATGTCCAGGGCTTGAACAGCGACACGCCCCGGTTCCAAGACAGCAGAATGATCCGTGCCCGACCAACGAAATTCTCAGCGGGAACAAAGCCTACGCCAATCTCTTCGGGGAAGCGGCTGTCGAGCGAATTGTCGCGATTATCGCCCATCATGAAATATTGGCCTTCAGGCACGACATAGACACCGGTATTTTCAGCGTCGCCTTCGGTGCCGAAGCTGTAGGTGACATATTGCCGACCCTCAGAATTGGTTTCCTTAAAGCGCTCTGCGGGCTGACCAAGGCCGCCGCCCATATCGAGCACGACCTTGCCATCGCCGACGCGTGGCAAGGGCTTATCGTTGATGTAGATTACGCTCTGCTTGACCTGTACCCGGTCGCCGGGAAGGCCGATTAAGCGCTTGATATAGTCGGTATGGCCATCACGCGGCAGCTTGAACACGACAATATCGCCCCGCTTGGGCGGCGTGGCCAAGATCCGGCCCGAGAACAGCGGCGGGCTCATCGGGATCGAATGGTGGCTGTAACCGTAGCTATATTTGGAGACGATGATGTAGTCGCCTTCCAGCAGGTTCGGCTCCATCGAGGCCGACGGAATGGTGAAGGGCTGGAACAGGAAAACCCGCAAGACCAAGGCGATCAGCAGGGCATAGACAACGGTCTTGACGATCTCGACAAACTCGTTGGCAGGGGTAGAGGGCTGCACCATTTGCGACTGATCAACAGAACTCATGAACTTGGGTCTCTCATCGAACCAATGGATATGGGACGCAGGGCGACCCATTGAGGGTTTATACACCAGCATCCGGTGCGCCGCCCATTAATTTGCTGTCATCGGGCAAGGCCTCAATAATCACAAAGGCTTGGGCATAGGGATGGTCGTCCGTCATGGTCAGGTGCACAACGCCCTTCATGCCCGGTGGCAGCATCTTGGCTAAACGGACTGCGGCACCCCCGGTGAGGACCAGAGTTGGCTGGCCGCTACGCAGATTAGCAACGCCCATATCGCGCCAGAACACGCCTTGGCGAAAGCCGGTTCCGAGGGCCTTAGAACAGGCCTCCTTGGCGGCAAAACGCTTGGCATAGCTGGCGGCGCGGTCGGGCTTGCGTTCAGAGCGTGCGCGCTCGGTCTCCGTAAAGATCCGATGGGTGAATCGATCGCCAAATCGGTCGAGCGAGCCCTGAATGCGGCGGATGTCGCACAGGTCAGAGCCAAGCCCGATGATCACGAGGCCGTCCTCGCCGCCTGCATCAGGCTGCGCATCTTGGCCATGGCCTCACCCAAACCGACAAAGATCGCTTCACCGATCAAGAAATGGCCGATGTTTAACTCGACGACCTGCGGGATCGCAGCTAGGGCGGTGACGGTCTCATAGTCGATGCCATGGCCCGCATGGACCTCTAGACCCAAATCAGCGGCCAAGGCGGCACCGTCGCGCAGGGTCTGGAGTAAAGCGTCTGCCTGATCGGCCCGCCCCTCACGCAGCGCATCGCAAAAGGCTCCGGTATGAAGCTCGACGACCTGCGCGCCCATCGCGGCAGCCGTGGCGATCTGGTCGGGGTCGGCCTCGATAAAGAGCGACACGCGAATGCCTGCCTCGCGCAAGGTCTTGACTACGGGCGAGATGGTGTTGTGGCCCCGAACCACATTGAGCCCGCCCTCGGTCGTGCGTTCTTCACGCTTTTCCGGCACGAGGCAGGCAGCATGAGGGCTGTAGCGCAAGGCGATGTTGCGCATCTCGTCCGTGACGGCCATCTCGAAATTCAGCGGACGGCCGAGCTCGCGGCAAAGGGCCGACAGGGCCTCAATATCGGTATCGGAAATATGGCGGCGATCTTCGCGCAGATGGGCGGTGATGCCATCCGCGCCACCATCAATGGCCAGCCTTGCGGCGCGCAGAGGATCGGGATTGAGCCCGCCCCTTGCATTTCGCACGGTCGCCACATGGTCGATATTGACCCCCAGACGAAGCGGAAGGCTCACTTGGAAAGCCTGCGGCTGCCTGGATCGGTCGTCGGAATCGCGGCCAGTTCTGGCGGTAATGCATCGGCGGGATAGGCCGGGACATCCAAGGTCGCCAAGGCGATCAGCGGGACGCCAACGTCAGCCCGGCCACCAGAGCGATCAACGATACAGGCCGCCGCAACAACCTCGCCGCCCGCCTCTTGGATGGCTGCGATACATTCACGTGAGGACAGGCCGGTCGTGACAATATCCTCGACCATGACCACCTTCTGGCCCGGCTCAACGCTAAAGCCCCGGCGCAGTTTGAAGGCCCCGCCCTCGCGCTCGACATACATGGAAGGAACGCCCAAGTGACGGGCGGTCTCATAGCCGGGAATGATGCCACCAACCGCAGGGGATATGGCCACATCGACCGGTCCGACCGCCGCGACGATCTTGGCTGCCAGCGCCTTGCAGAGACGCTCGGTCCGCAAGGCATCCATGAAGACGAGGTTTTTCTGCAGGAAGACCGGGCTGTGCAGACCAGAAGACAGCACAAAATGGCCCTCTTTCAGCGCACCCGCGGCGCGGAACTCTTCCAGTACGTCTTCGGTTGTCATGGCTTTACTCACAAAAAGGTTGGGCCGTTTTTGCGCTGGATTCACCGGCAGACGCAAGCCCTGCTCTAGGCAGATGGATCAATCCTGTGCCCGGTCAACGACATCCACTTCCGGACAGGCCCTCAGGCCCGCCGCGACATGG
>Ga0214921_10010052_pt1 | contig 11785 bp, 7 predicted proteins | sample LL1505_MetaG_FD_177992 | JGI IMG/M metagenome (GOLD analysis project Ga0214921, IMG submission 177992) | Freshwater microbial communities from Lake Lanier, Atlanta, Georgia, United States - LL-1505 | ecosystem: Environmental > Aquatic > Freshwater > Lake | place: USA: Georgia | collected 2015-05-28
TTATTGTATTTGCTGATTTAGACGATCTAATATTATCTAAAGTTTCTATTTCTATAGAACTAATATCTTTGACTATATTTGACATAAATTTCCGATAACCATTAATTATCGGAACTATTAATACAACTATAAATTGATGTCAATATCTAGCAAAATAGTTATTTATCATCAGTAATGCTTCTTAAATTTGATAACTTTGATATTAAACTTAATCTAGATAACTCTCAAACAGCACTCAAATTAGCCAAATTAAGCTCATTTAAGGCTCAAATAAACACCTGGGGCGATGAGATATACTTCGAGACCACTAATCTAGGCATTAAACCAGATAAAAACGCTAGAGATATAGTCATTTTTGGCGAAGTTGCTTATTGGTGCGAAGGTCATTCAATAGCAATTGGCTTTGGAAAAACCCCAGTTTCTGTTGATAATGAGATAAGACTAGTCTCAAAAGTTAATGTTTTCGCTACTTTTAGCACATCCACTAAAATCCTTAATAACCTCAAAAAACTTAATAATAATGATAAATTAAGTATCATAATTTAAATAATTAAGTTTATATAAAAAGCTATATAAAACATATATTTAATTATAATACTTAAAGTATCACTTTATATTATAGTAACTATTTAAATACAGCTAATAGTAATGCTTTTTTGGCTTTTCTATCCTCCATTCCTGAGTACTTCCTAATCTGCCCTTATTGATAGGCTCAAAAGGATTAACCCAACCTCCATAAATAGACCAATCTTTCTTAGGTGTTATAAAGTTGAATTTAATCTCTTTCTTCTTTAACTTTTCTCGCTCCTTTTCAAGTTGAGCCTCACGTTCAGCTTCACGCTTCTTTTGGTAAGCATATAAATCATCATAAGAAGTATCGATCTTTTTAACTTCTTCCTTTGAATCGGAAACTTCACTGACAGGTTTTCTAGCTTTTTTACCAGTCATTGATTCATATAAAGATGGATCATTAACTTCCATATAAGGTCCCCATTTTTCAATTAATTGATTATGAGTATATTTTATGAGCTGATTAAAAGTTGGCTTTGTTTTGATACGGCCACTACTTTTATAGCGAGAATTAGAGAGAAAAGTCCTTTTATTTCGCGCATAATAACTGATTTTAGAGTCAGAAATATTTCTCATTTTTTCCCTCCTTTTCTTCTTCTTTTTTGTACTTTTAAAAGAAGATCTTCAAACAATTGAACTCTACTAATTAATCTTCCCTCAATTGTATTCAGTTTCAACAAGGAACTTCCAGCATTGGAATCTCTTGTGAATGCAACACCAATTAAGGATTGATTTTTTAGAACTTTATTCTGATCACCTTCTTTAAAATCAGAATGAGTTATTTTATTTGAGGCCTGAGGTTTATAAGTGTCTGCATCATATTCCAGAATTTCATTCCCATAAATTCCTGTTTCGATAACGCCTACCCTTCTTAATCTCCATAATAATTCTACAAGCTTTATGAAGATTTCTTCTTCGTACGCACCAAAAGGTTGGTACACTTTAAACATGCTATCTTTAAAAGTATTAAATTCATCAATACTTTCGCCAATAATCACATGTTTTTCTGCAGTTAAGCCATGAGTTAAAGCGTTGCCACTAACCTTCTCTTTTCCAGATACAGTTCTAGGGCCAGTGCTCTTCTTGGCGTTTTCTCTATTAGCCCTAACCTTATTGTTAGAAACTATCTTAAGTTTGCGAGTTTCTCGCATAGTCATAACTCCTTATTTAAAATTACTTTTAGTTAACGCGCAGCAAAATACTGAGTGCTAACACACGATATTTATTGAGATGCCCACCAATTGGCTTTATTTAAGGGCGCGTAATTTTAAAGACTTACGTAACTTAAGAGCTTAGAGCTCGCAGGAATTAATCCTGAATTATTAATATAACAAAAGAATATTATTGTGTCAACCCCTAGTGGTAGTTTAGATTTACTCAAAATTACTTTGAATTACTTTTAAAAATTAATTGAATTTTTTATTTAAATCTAGATCTAAATCTTTAAAAATTTCAAAAAATAATTTGAATGTGGAAGGTTTACCTTCTAATTTATTAAATTTATCTTGCAACACATACAAAGTAGTAAATTTGAGCTTATCTTGTCCTTCATTTATTTGTTTAACTTTATTTTTTAAAGCTTCTTTTTTTAAGGGATCGTTAAGGTATTCCGCTCCTTTAGTTTCTAAAATACAATAATTGTTATCACTTAATTTTATAAAAAAGTCCGGTATATAATGAGACCATATACCTTTCGAATTTTGATATGGTATTTTTATAAAACCCATATTTTTGATACAAGACTTTACATCTATTAAACTTTCTAAATAAATGTTCATTTCTTCTTCGTACGAATTAGCTAAAAAATGCTTTGTATAAACACTTTTTTCAGGCTCAAAATAAATTGCTGTCTCTACGTCTTTGACTTTAGCTGCCTTATCATCACTAAACTTTAAAATTTTTGCAATTTTTTTTTCTGTTTTATCACTTATAATGACTTTTTTAATTTCACTAACCATTATTTGAACTAAAGAACGTCTTGTTTCAATAATACATAAATTTGCTTTTGTTAAATCATTTTCAAATTCAATTTTTTTTCCAAATAAATAATTTTCAATTAAATCTTTAGTCTTTTCACAAATAATATCAAAACCTAATCCTTGTTTTAATTTTAATTCATCCATAATCTCTTTAGCAAAAGCTCCTAAAATATTATAAACATCCAAAGCGTAATTCCTTTCATATTCTTCAATTCTAGTTGTTTCTCCACTAACAATATCTTCCCATTCAATTTTAATTTTTTTAATTAAATCTAAATTTTTGTATTCAACTGCATTAAATTGAAATTTACTAACATCAATAGTTTTTATTAACTCATCATTTCTAAAAATCTTTTCAATAATCTGGGGGAATTCTATATCAAATTTATTAATAACTTTTTGATCATCAACTAATTTTGAAGTTATAAAAAAAGGAGAAACATTTTCTCCCACATCTATTTCTTTGACCTTGATTCCTTCTTTTTCTAATTCTTTAGCAAATTCCATAAAATTAGGAGTTCCAATAACTGTTAATCTCTCTCTCATATCCTCGCCTCTGTACATTCTTCTTAATCCTCTTCCTAAAGTCTGTTCGGGTAAAATTTTTGGCTTAGTAAATGCTCTCAATCCAACAATCGTAGTAACATTATTTACATCCCAACCTTCTTTAAGCATCAAAACAGAAACAACAACGACATTTTTATTGTCCATGCTGTCAATTGTATTAGCTTCAATTCTTAATTTTTCTAATTCATCTTTTGTTTTTTTTGGTGCATTTTCATTTTCAACAATTTCACCATTATTATTAGTGTGTATAGTCAAAATTTTCCCTTTTAAATCATCATAATTATTCTCTAAATAATTTGATACATCATCGCAATTTTTTGTATCATCTGTCATTATAAAAAGAATTGCTTTTTTGCCTGTTTCTTTACAAACATTAAAAGTTTTTTTCCATTCCACATAACCTAAATTAATAAAATCTCTCCATTTTTCAGAATATTTTGTTGAAGGATAAATTTTAAAATCATCCATATAAAGTTTTTTCGGAACTTCGATATTTTTAACTATATTTTGATGTATTGCTTCAGTTAAAGGATAATCTGAAACTGTTTGAACAAAGATTGATGAGTCTTTATGTTTTGGAGTTGCTGTAAAATCTAATTGTAAAGCAAGTCTACTCTCATTTGTTAATAAGCTGTTATGAATATTCTGTATGGTCTTATACCAAACTTGTTGTTCGTCATTAATATGGTGTGCCTCATCATTCAAAATAATTAATTCATTTACCTGCTTAATTAGCTTTAATAAATCTATTGTATTTTCAAGCTTAGATTTAACTTTTTTTCCAAAAAAAAATTCTGTCAAATTCTCATCTTCTAAACTTAATTCCTTTTCTTTACCAACATATATTTGTTGTATATTTGTTAAAAAAATATTTCCTTGCTTATCTGTAACTCTAGCTTGCTTCTGTATATGAACTTGTGCTTTATTTAAAAAATCACTTTTCCAATTTTGATTATTAATGCCGTCATCGGGTAAACAAGGATCATTTCTAAAAATATTTAAACCTTCAAAATCGGTTTTTAACCTATCAAGTACAATTATATTAGGTGCAATGATTAAAAAATTTGAACTTAATTCATTATTGTTCTCATAAATTCTATTAAAATAACTCCATAACAAAAGTAGAGACATTACTTTTGTTTTTCCGCTTCCCGTAGCCATCTTCGTTACAAGTCTAAGCCAACTTTCAGTAAAGTGTTCTAATTTAACATCCGTTAAAGAATTATAATTATAAAATAATTGTTCCTTGTCTCTTATCTTAGCAACTTCAAACAAGTAAATGACAGTTTCAACTGCTTCACGCTGTGCAAAATAATATCTAAAGTTTTCGTGTTCTTTAACAAACCACCATTCCAATAAAGCTTTTGAAGTTTCACTAACACCATCATAATTTTTTGTTCTCCACTCATAAACTTCTTGTCTAATTTTTGTAACTAAAGGTGGAAGAACTTTAGTTAAATCTTTATCTTTTAATGAAGGTATATAACGGTCATTAGGATTTATGATTTCAAATGGTGAAGTTGTTAATGGCATTATAATTGTAAAATTTTCATTGTATCATTGCCAAAAATATCAACTACCTTAACAGCAATTTTTTTACCTTTAACTATTTTTCTAAAAGGAGTTTCAAATTCAATTTCGCTATCACGTGTTGTAAATGACTGCCATTCATTTTCAAAAATATAATCATTAGTCCATTTAGAAACCCCATCTTCATTAATAAATTCTTTCTTATTTTCAAAATCAAAATCAACTGCCCAATAGTCAATCCAATCATTCCAATTCATTTTAATTACTTGTTTTTTAATTTTTCCATTTTTATCTTTTTCAACTTTAATAATTGAGTTCTTCATTAAAATTTCTCTCTTCTCTCCTTTGTCCAATTCGCTTAATGCTTCATCAAATAATGTATCACTATCAAACACAATGTAGCCTTTTAATTTCACACAAAATTCATCTTTTTTTGTAACAATTTGTGCGTCAATGAAAGCTGTGTTGTAAAAAATAATTTGATGTTTTTTTACTGCTTGCTTATCAAAAATGTCGTTGGGAATATAAAGACAATTTAAATCAACACCTTGCTTTGCAGCCACATCTCTGATGTTTGGGAATAGTCCCATTTCAAACTCAAAGCCTAAAATATCAACTGCTAAAATCTTTTGCTGTAAACATTCATTTATAACAGCCTCAACAAACATTCTTGTTACTTGTAAATTAAATGGACCGATAGCTACTGCTCTACTATTTTTAGTACCTTGCATAGTTGTAAAGTTGGTATCTTTTTTAGCTTTATATGCTTTTAAAATTAAATCGTAATAATGTGCTTCGCTTTGCTCATTTTTAATATTTCTTTCATTAAACAAATAATCTTTAAAGAAAAATTCACGCTGATATTTTCCTAAGTTTAAAACTTCAAAAGGTCTAAAATGCTCTCCTTTTTTCTCTTTATCTCTCTGTACCTTTATTAATCTTTTGCGTGACGTATGGATTGCAAATTTACCTAAATCGCACCCAATCCATTTTCTATTTAATTTTTCAGCAACAGCTATTGTTGTTCCACTTCCGCAAAAAAAATCTGCTATTAAATCATTTTCATCTGTTGTCATTTCAATAATTCTTTTTAGAAGTTTTTCTGGTTTTTGAGTTGGATATTGCAACATTTCAGAACTGGAGCCTTGTAGATTTGCTATATCATTCCATAAATTATTTGCTAATCTACCTTCATTTTCTCTTTCATTCCAATAAGCTTTTTCTGATAAAGTATTTTTTCCAAAGTTTAATCTATTATCTAATTCTAATTTTTTTAATTTTTCAAATTTCATTCTCCAGCCTTTTTTAGGACAAGGCCAAATTCTACCTTTTTCGTCTTTATAATCGTAAGTTGTTTCTGGTCCTGGCCCACCAGTTTTTTGCAATGGATATAACCTATATTTTCCTCTCCCATCATTATCATCTTCTGAATACATCTTAATTGTAGTGTCTGATAAAGGTTGAAAAACATTATTAAATTTATATTCACTAGATTTTGCGAACCATAAAATTGTATCTAAATCTTTTGGGAGATTTTTTGATATAGTTTTTCCGCTCGAGCTTCTAAGCCAAGTGATTTCATTAATAAAACTTTTTTCACCAAAAATTTCTGATAAAATAAATTTAATAGCTGAATTAAGTCTTGAATCACAATGTACAAAAATTGATCCATTTGGAGCAAGTAAACTATAAATTAATTTTGTTCTTTCATATATCATAGACAAAAAACTATCTTCTCCCTTGCCCCATGTATCGCTGAAAGCTAATTGTTCCAGTGCATTCCTTTTTTTATTTAATTTTTCTTTACCTATTTCTATCTCAAATTCAAAATCGTCGCCCACGTTAAAAGGCGGATCAATATAAACTAATTTTAATCCTCCTTGCTTTTCAATGTCTTGTCTTACTGTTCCATTAATTAAACTAGATAAAATTAAACTATTATTTCCCCAAATTAGTTTGTTAGTCCAACCTCTTAATTTTCTGCCACGCTCATCAAACAAATTACCTTGTAGAGAAGGTTCAATTTCTTTACGTGGTTCATCGACTTGCTCAATAATTTGAAATGGGAGATTTACATTAGTAATTTCATTACTTTTTCCATTCCAAAGCAATTCTATCTCATCGCTTTTTTCAAAAAGTCTAAATCTATATTGATCTGGTAATGGTTTATTAGACTCTATAAGTTTTATAAGATCACGTTTTTCACTGTCTGATAAATCCATATATTTAAAGATATTTAATCATTTTTTTCTTCTTTATAACCTAGAATTTTATAAAAGTTATTGAGTAATTTAATTTGCTCATACGTTGTAGGGTAAAGATCTAACAAAGCTGGGTTAAATAAAATAATAGAGGCGCATTGAGCTCTTGATATAGCTACATTTAACCTGTTGCGATCGAATAAGAATTCCTTATTTCTAGGTATAGAATCTGAATCAGAAGTAACCATAGAAATAATATTAATGGCAGCTTCCTGACCTTGAAATTTATCTATCGTTCCCACTCTTGCACCTTCTTCTAAAATTGAAAGTAGATAATTAACTTGTGCGTTATAGGGACTAATAACTAAAATATCTTCTATGGTTAATTTTCTGGTTTTATTATTAATATCTGTAAAATCTCTACCTATAATTTCTTTTAATAATTTAATAATAACTTCGCCTTCTTCTTCTGCTTTTTGACCGTTGTCTTTATGATCCATAGGTAAGTAAGTAATGCCTTCCCTTGTAACCATGCCTTTTTTATTAAAATCTATTTTTCTTTTTTCAGTACTTTCATCAAAAATTAAACGAGACTCATAAAAATTATCTGACGTAAATTCATTTATCTTTGGGTGTAATCTAAAAGTTTTATTTAAAAATACTCCTTTATTTTCAGGAATAGTATCTTGATCTTCTAATAAAAAGTCTAAAATTGAAATTCCTGAAATCCCAGGGTGGGTTCCTTTAATGGGTTGTCCTAATTGATTTTGATCACCAATTAAAACTATATTCTTAGCCGTAGAACCTATGACTATTAGATCCGCCAAACTTAACTGACCAGCTTCATCAATAAAAATGTAATCTAATTTTTCTTGGTAATATCCTGCTGATAAATGATATTTAGTACCTGCAAATAATAAAATATTTTCCTTTAATCCATTTATAAAATCTATATCTTTATTTGAAGTTTTTACATGAGCACTTGAATAGGTTGTTTCTGGATCGTCCAATCTTCCTGCTTTTAAACCCCTAAAATTTATTCCTTTTTCCTCGGCCCATTTTTCAACCCTATCGATTACGTTATGAATAACTTTATGTGAGTTTGCAGTAATGCCTACTTTTTTACCTGCTTTAATTAATTCTATGATGGCATTACTGGCTTGGTAAGTTTTACCTGTTCCAGGTGGGCCTTGAATATAAATGTAACTATTATTTAAATTTAATAATAATTTTGGAATTTCTTCTATAAAATTATTAGTTTTAATTAATTTTTCGCCTGCTTTTATTCCTTTAATATTTGGGATTTCTTTTTTTAATATTGAAAAAATTGCGTTAAACTTATTTTCTTTATTAACGTAACTTCTTATAAATCTAGCATTACTCGTCTCTAATTTACTAATATCTCTAGGCTTACCAGGACCTATTGAAATATTTTCTGTTAAACCTGATTTAATACCTTTTTTTAATTTTAATATTTGCTTAGTTTGATCTAATTCTACTATGGTTGCGGTTTCTGTTTCTTCTGGGTTAGTTGAATTATTAAAAACCGAAACTCTTGTACCTTTTTTTAATTTATAATCCTGCTCATCAAAAGTATAAGTATAAACCTTTGATCTATCTTCTGAGTAAGGAGTTCCTTTTAATTTTAAATCTCCTATGGCTTCTAAATCGTCAACTAGCTCTTCATTAGTCATATATCTTCTTTCAAAATATTCACGCCACTGTGGCTTAGCTTCTCTTCTGAAAAAACCTAATAAATCTGCTATAATTTGTTTAACGTTTTTATCTTCGGCTTTAAAATCTGAAAGTTGTTTAAAACTTTCGTCCATTTCTTTTTCAAATTCTCTATCTTCTATTTCACCAATAGCAGGTACAAACCAACTAGCACTTTCAGGCCTAATTTTTACTAACCAATTTCTAAGATCATAAGTAGAGTGACAGTCTTGTTTATTATAACTTTCTATTTCGTCTAGTAATCTTTGCTCTTTTGTTTCTATGTATTCTGAATAATAATCTCCTGAAACATTAGCTTTTTTAACTTCACCGCTTCTTTTAAAATCATAAAACTTTTCTATTTCTTTTATTGAATAACTATTTTCTGAAACTTGAATGGCTTGTTTTATAACTTGGAATAAATCTACAAATTTTTGTAAATTTAAATAGTGATCTAATTCTTTTCCTTTAACGTGGTATTTTGAGGTAAGACGAGTAAGCGCGCTTATTTCATACTTTGCGTAATGATAAATTTTAGCTTTAGGATATTTTTTAAAATGATTTTTAGTAAATTCAAAAAACTTAATTAAATTTTCTTTTTCCTCCTTTTCATTGTGGGCCCAAAAAGCTTCAAATTTAGTTTTATTATTTTCAACATAATAAATACCAAATAAATATTCTAAACCATCATTAGGAAAAACATAATAAGGAACAGATTCTAAATCAAAAAATAAATCACATTCAGAGGGTTCAGGGAGCAAATTAAAACCTCTTTGTGGCACTAAATTTTCTTCTATAATTTTAAATACTGGGTTACCTGTAGTTTGATATTCTTTTTGGAGTTTGGCTTGTGTTACTAATTTCTTAATTACTTGTGGCTTTATATCTTTTACTTTTTCAGTTTCTTTTAATTTTGAAAGTTGAGTTAGATTTTTAATACCGTGAGCTTTTAACTTTTTTATATAATTTTTATTAATACCTCCAACTTGATTTAAATTATCTTCTTTAATCCAAATATCTTCACAAGTTTCAGCCCAATCACAAAGTTTACAAAAGTTACACTTTTCAGGTTTTACCTTTTCAACATCTTTTTTTAAAAAATTTTCGTACTTATTTTTATTATATTTAAAAAATTCATTTACATATTTAATAGGTACCGTCTCTACTTCTAGTGTTCTAAGAACGATGTGAAAGTTATCTGGTAATATTCCTTGAACTTGCTCTAATAAGTAGGAATACATCGCCACTTGAATAACGTGATCTACTTTAATTTTTAAACTATTTTTAGTATCAGTAACTTCATAACTATAATCACCTAGCTTAGATTTAGAATTTTTAACTTTAATTAAAAAATCAAATTCCCCTAACCAATCATCATGAACCAAATAACCCCCACGAATAACATCAAAGCCTCCTTTCATAGACTCTATTGTTTTTTTAAACTTTTCTTGCTGAGTGAGTTTTAAAGGCTTTATGTTTATGACTTTTGAATACTTATCTTTTAAAATTTTAAAATAATCTTCTTCGTGAACGTTACCTTTTTCTAATAGTTTTAAATCACTAAAACCTTTTTCTTTTCTTACTAATTTTAGTGCTTTTTCGTTTATTTCATTAAAAATTGTATACTTACAATTTAAAAAATTCTTAAGCATTGATGGTGAATAAAGATTTTTAGCCATTCTAATTTAATATTTTCTGTTTTTTCTTATGCGTATTGGCTTGATCTAAAATTCTTGCAATTGCTAAACGTAAATAAACAAAGAAATTTGCCCAGTCCTCTTCACGATCTTTACGAGTTGAATTTAACCAAGGTAAATCAGACTGTTTAATATTAAATTCACGAATAATGAAGTCATCGATGAAATTCATAAGCTCCTCTCTTTCTTTATGACTATATCTTGCGAAGATAAAATTGATTATTTCTCCTGATTTTACTGTGGTATTGCTATCATTTTTTTTAAAATTATCTTTAAAAAATTGACCTATTTTTGAACGATCCATAGTTTTTTCCTTACTAGTTAGTTTACTAGAAATTTGAAAACTTTGAATGTCATGAGATATAAAAGTATTAAGACTTGCTACTTAAGACCAATCCAACATTACATTACAAGGTTTATGTCAAACGTCTTGAATTAATTATATTTGTATTTGGGTGGTAAAGGCAACTAAAATTAATATATAATTTTTATACTTAATCTTTATTAGCAAAACACAATAGATTGATTAAAACGTTCCACAGCCACAATTTGGGTTTAATTTAAATTATATGAAGTTTTCGAATCTTAATAACCTTAGTTTAGTGAAGTTACTTTTTAAGATTATATTTTTTGTAGCAGTAATCTTTAACGTTAATGCTGCAGAAATAGATTTAAAGAAAATATTACCTATGGACTCTAAAATAACCTACGGAAAACTTGATAACGGAATTACCTACTACGTAAAAAATAATCAACTTCCTAAAAACAAAGCTTATGTGGAGTTAGTTATTAAAACAGGTTCTCTTCATGAAAATAATGAACAACTTGGATTGGCCCATTTGTTGGAACATATGGCCTTCAATGGTTCAAAGAGTTTTCCGAAAAATAAAATAGATGAATATTTAAGATCTTTAGGTCTTTCTATTGGAGCAGATTTTAATGCAACCACTTCTTATGAAAGAACTGTTTACAAATTTCAAATTCCGACCAGTGATGAAAAATATTTAGATACGGGTATTCATTTCCTTTCAGAGATCGGCAGCGAACTAACTTTAGAAGATGAAGCATTTGATAGAGAGCGAAAAATTGTTGAAGAAGAATGGCGAAAAAATCTTGGCAAGTTAGATAGAATAAATGAATTACAAAAACCTTATCTATTTAAAAATTCGAAATATTTAGAGAGAGATCCGATAGGGACTATGGATGTTATTCGTGATTTTAAGTATGAGACTGCAAAAGAATATTATAGGCAGCATTATAGACCGGAATTAATGGGAGTATTTGTTGTTGGCGATGTGGATCAAAAAAAAACTGAACAAATCATAAAAAAATATTTCACTTCTCTTAAAGCCAAAACACCAGCAGTTGAAAGACCACTTGGTACAGTACCTAAATATAATGAGACAATATTTGCAAATATCACAGACCCTGAAATTAGTGGTCTTTATATTCAAATCCTTAATAGAGAACCTAAACTTTTTATAGAAACGGGAGTTAATTATAAAGATTATTTAATTAGATACTTAAC
>Ga0214921_10010054_pt1 | contig 11782 bp, 9 predicted proteins | sample LL1505_MetaG_FD_177992 | JGI IMG/M metagenome (GOLD analysis project Ga0214921, IMG submission 177992) | Freshwater microbial communities from Lake Lanier, Atlanta, Georgia, United States - LL-1505 | ecosystem: Environmental > Aquatic > Freshwater > Lake | place: USA: Georgia | collected 2015-05-28
TGAGTAACACCACCGGCCGGAGCTTTGAGGGGCGCTATCACGGCAACGGGGCGCTTGATAGTAGTGGGGATCCTAATGTGAGCACGTGGCCGGGAACGGGTGCCGGGGGGTCGGGTTGGCGCGGCGGTGGTTGGCGCGACGGTGCTACTGACGCGCGGCTCTCGGATCGCAGCCTCGCGAAGTTTATCGATGCCTTTGGTTCGAACCTTGTCGGGGGCCGCGGCGTCCGCGTTGCGCCCTAGTTAGGTTGGTTCTTGGTGCTTTGGGGGGTAAAGGGGGGTAGCCCCCCTTTATGATTCCGAGCGAGAGATCGTCCCCCGTTACTCTCTTTATCTTTCAGATCAGATCCCCGAGAGATCTCCGAGGGGAACATCATACGGACTCTCTATGACTATTCGCTGACCAGTATTTGGGTGAGCAAACGACACTGAAGCCGCATGGAGAAAGAATTCGCGAGCGGGGCCGCGCTCAAGTGGGAGCGATCGCTTTGAGCCGTACAGGGCATCTCCAAGAAGAGGATGACCGAGGTGCCCGGCGTGGAGGCGAACTTGGTGGCGCCTTGCGGGAGAGGCTGAGGCGATGAGAAGCGACGCGTCGTGGTTGGGAAAGTACGAGAGAGTCCGGTACGAGGTTGTCCCATAAAGCGCGCGAGCCCAATCCGGGGGAGCGCTCTCGTACACCTTCATCTTCTTCGCGCCGCGGTTGGGTGAGCCTATAAACGAGGAGAGCGTTTGGTCGCGTGAGAACTCTCCCTCAACTAAGAGGACGTAGCTCTTCTCAACAGCGCCATTCATCACCCCCTCAAAGAGCTTCTCCCAAACTGGTCGAGTCGTCGCTCCAAGTAAAACTCCGCTCGTATCGCGATCGAGGCGATGCACGAGCCCTGCGTCCCCTGGATTCTTGCTACTTAAAGAGAGCTCCGGATGAAGCGCCAAAAGTTCATCAGCCACTGACTCACCGCCACCCGCGGGGAGACGCACGGAGTGAACGCCGGGGGGCTTATAGACCGCAAAGATCTCTCCGTCGTTGTAGAGGTAGGACAGTTGCATGGTGGGCATGGTAGCATGGTTTCTTTAAAAGAGAGGAGCGGCGATGGCGCGGAATAATCTCGTATCGGCGGTCCAAACTAACCCCAGACCCTATTTTTATGACCCCAGGTAGCCCGATCGCGCAGATCGATCGCTTGATCGCAAAGGGCGTTCCCACCACAGGCGATTTTCAACAAACCGTGCTCTCTTACTTTAAAAAGCACGGACGAGATCTTCCATGGAGGAGAACGAGAAGCCCTTATAAGATTCTCGTCAGCGAGGTGATGCTTCAGCAGACCCAGGTTGAGCGGGTCCGCGAGAGGTATGGCGAATTCTTGCACGCCTTCCCCTCGTGGCGGGCGCTTAGCGAGGCAACTCCGCGCGAGGTGGTGAGCGCGTGGATGGGGCTCGGATATTATCGTCGCGCGCTCAATCTTCACCGAGCCGCGCGGGATGTTTGCTGTGCCCACAAGGGGAGGGCTCCGCGGTCGGTTGAGGGGCTCCAGAGGCTTCCAGGGGTTGGGCCCTACACAGCGGCGGCGGTGGCGGCGTTCGCCTACGGTGAGCCAGCGCCGATGATAGAGACGAATATTCGAACTGTATTCCTCTATGTTTATTTCTCCAACCGAACGCGAGTGAGCGATCGAGAGGTGATGATTAAAGTGCGGGAGACCTTGTACGAAAAGGACCCACGCGCGTGGTTCTACGCGCTCATGGATCTTGGCGCCGAGATTAAACGCCACGTTAAGGGGATAAATAAAAGGAGTCGGCACCATGCGAAACAATCAAGATTTGAGGGGTCTCAGCGGCAGGCAAGGGCGAGGATCTTGCGACTCCTGACGCGGTTGAAGAGCGCCAGCAAAGCGGATCTCGTTCGTAAGGTTTCCGGCGGCGCCGGTCAGGCGGAGCGGGCGCTCCTCTCCTTAGAGCGAGATGGGCTCGTTCAAAGAGACGGGCGAGGGCGCTTTGTGGTTGGAAGCTAACCTAGCCAACCAAAGTCTTTGTCGCGGCGTCTAGGTTCAAGGCGTATTGGGTGAACTGTCGAGACCAATCCCTGTGAACAGAGAGGATCGTTTGAGCGTACATGAGCGTATTCTGCGGAGGAGTTGACGCGCCGAGGAGCGATTGCGAGAGATTGGCCGGCCCCCAGTTGTACGCGATTAAGGCGTGTTTGCGGTCGCCGCGGAATCTCTTTTCAAGGTATTTTAAGTAAGCGATTCCGATCCGAAGATTCGTGGAAGGGTCGTGCAGATCCTCTGCCCGTTTGAGGGCGATCTTCTCTCTCTCAGAGACGTAACGACCGGTGGCGGGCATGAGTTGCATGAGACCTCGCGCGCCTTTCGATGAGGTGGCGTGCTGGCTAAACCTGCTCTCTGATTTAATTACGGCGGCGACAAAGAGGGGGTCGATATTTGCGCGCGCACTCTCTTTAACGATGAGCTCAGCGAGGTGCCGTGAGGACGTGCTCCCAGGAGTATGTAACTTAATGATATCAGCCATGAAATCAGCTTGCCGGGACTCCTGAATGGAACCGAACGAACCCGCGCCCACCGTGGTAGCAATCGGTTGAGGGGTATGTGAGGCGAGGTTTTTTTGAATCAGGAGGGAAACCAAGGTAACGTAAGAGGTAAAGCCTACTCCCGCCACCAGGGCGCACAGACCGCTTCTGATTAGAGTTTTTGAGAGAGGTAAGGGTCGCTTCATAGTGGCCCCCTCGGGGCAGGATCTCTTCGGCGCCAGGGGGGGACTAAAACCCCCAGGGGTAAACGAAAGACCGAAAGCCTATCGGTGGCATAACGGTATCTGGTGCCTCTGTAAGTGAAGATGAGGGTGGGGTGAAAAACGGTTCGCCCGCTCGACCTAAACATGGTGAAACCGAGGATAACGCCTTGATAACGCAGAGAGTCGTTCGTGGTAGTGGGCTTTTCTGCTTCGAGAAGGTGCTGAACTAAAGATGGCAGACGAGAGAAAAAACCAAGTTGTTGTCGTTGGCGGAGGCCACGCCGGAGTTGAGGCGGCGTATGCCTCGGCCCGACTTGGCGTGCCAACGGTTTTGATCTCGTTACGGAGAGACGGCATCGGTCAGATGTCGTGCAACCCCGCCATCGGGGGAGTGGGCAAGGGACACCTCGTTAAGGAGCTCGACGCTCTCGGTGGCTTGATGGGGAGAGCGATCGACGCGACCGGTATTCAGTTTAAAACTTTAAATTCGAGTAAGGGCGCCGCCGCGCAAGCTACTCGGGCGCAAGCCGATAGGGATCTCTACAAAGGGTGGGTTCAAGATTTTTTAAAGAGGGTGCCGAACCTTACCGTTGTTGAAGGCGAGGCGGTGAGCGTTCAGGTTTCAGGCGAGCGCGTCACGGGAGTAACCCTCGCTGATGGGAGCGCCATTGAGGCGAGCGGGGTTGTACTTACGACCGGCACCTTCCTTCGAGGGTTGATGCACACAGGCGTATCGCAAACGAAGGGAGGTCGACTAGGTGATAGAGCCTCCAACGATATGAGCGACTCCTTACGAGCGCTCGGATTTACCCTCGGGCGTTTAAAAACCGGCACGCCACCGAGGCTACGTCGATCGACGATAAACTTCTCAGGGATGTTGGAGCATCCGGGGGATACTCCGGCGCCGGCGTTCTCGTTCACTACCCAAGCGATTAATCGACAACAGATCTCGTGTTGGCAAACCACAACGAACGAGGAGATTCACGATCTGATTCGCGCCAATCGCGAACAGAGCCCGATGTTTAATGGGCAGATTAAATCGGGCGGGCCGCGTTACTGCCCGTCTATCGAGGATAAGGTTTTCCGTTTCGCCGACAAGAAGAGCCACCCGGTATTTCTTGAGCCGGAAGGATTCACCTCAGACATCGTCTATCCAAACGGGATCTCTACCTCCCTCCCTTTCGAGATTCAGCAATCGTTTATTCGAAAAATTAAGGGGCTTGAGAACGTAGAGTTTTTAGCTCCGGGATACGCGGTTGAATACGACTTTATAGATCCTCGCGAGCTCTCGCTCACGTACGAAACGAAGGGGATCTCCGGGCTCTATTTGGCCGGTCAGATTAATGGAACGAGTGGATACGAGGAGGCGGGCGCCCAAGGTCTTATCGCGGGAGCTAACGCGGCGTTGCGATCGCTTGGGCGAGAGCCCCTGATAGTAACTCGTGGGCAGGGATACATCGGAGTGATGACCGACGACCTCACCGCGAATGGCGTTGATGAGCCGTACCGAATGTTTACCTCGCGAGCGGAGTACCGCCTTATTCTCCGAGAGGACAACGCCGCGACCCGCCTCTGTCCGATCGCTATACAGCACGGGTTGCTTGACGAAGACCAGAGGATCACCTTTGAGAAGCGCCAATCCTCGTACGAGAGGGCGGCCCGATGGCTCTCCTCAACCTTCGCGAAGCCGAATGAATCCACGAACGATTGGCTCGCTCGAAAGGGGACCGCAACCCTCAAAGATGGAGCATCTCTCGCGCAGCTTGTGAAGCGACCGCAGCTCTCACTTGATGATATTCTGGAGCAATTTCCTTACGAAGAGGATCTTCCGTTTGACCTTCGCGCGGCGATAGAGATCGAGTTTAAGTTTCGTGGGTACCTCGATCGCCAAGAGGATGAGGTGAAATATCTCAAGAAGATCGAGGGTGAATCAATCCCGGCGGACTTTCCATACGATCAGATTGCGCAACTGAGGGTCGAAGCGCGGGAGAAGCTCAAGAAACACCGACCAGCCTCTATCGGTCAGGCAACGAGGATCTCGGGAATAACACCGAGCACGATAGCGATCGTCGCGATGTATCTTAAGCGCTACCGCGAGGGATCCTTCGGGCAGGGCGAGAGCGACCCCACGATCGTGACGACGTGAGCTGGGTTACGACGAGCGAGGCTTGGAGGATGCAAGTGACGATCTTCGAGCCTTCTCCCACCCCGCCTTGTTCTCTTGCTTAGCTCTCGCTATACCGAGGGCGTCAGGGGGTACATCCTGGGTTACCACGGATCCAGCGGCTATCAAGGCACCGCTCCCAATTTTAACGGGGGCCACGAGGGCGGAGTTGCTTCCGATAAATACGTTCTCACCGATCGAGGTGGTCGCCTTTCGGTACCCGTCGTAGTTGCACGTTATCGTCCCAGCGCCGATATTTGTGTCTTTTCCAACGGAGCAGTCCCCGAGATAACTTAAATGAGAGGCCTTCGCCCCGTCTTGAAGGGTAGCGTTCTTAGTCTCTACAAAGTTCCCAACGCGCACGTGCGCTCCAAGCTTTGTGCCCGGTCGTACGTGGGCGAAGGGGCCTACTGAGGTCGCTTCGCCGACCACGGCGCCCTCAATGTGGCACCCAAGCTTTATGATCGCCCGAGAAGCGATAGAGGAGTCCTTGATGATAGCGGTGCCTTCAATACAAACGCCCTCACCTATAGATGTCGCGCCCCGCAGCTGAACATTCGGTCCGAGGGTTGTGCCGTTTCCTATCTTGATCCCCGCGTCGATGAAGCAGCTTTTCGGGTCTACAAAGTTAACGCCATCGCCCTGAAGACTGTGGATCTCTCGCTCCATAAGGACGGTGTTTACAGCCGCGAGTTCTTGAGGGGTGTTTACACCGGCGGCTTCGGTGGCGTTGGCTAGAGCGAACGCTGCAACCGTTTGGCCCTCTTTCGAGGCTTTTTCAACGATGTCGGTGAGGTAGTATTCACCTTGCGCGTTGTTATTGGTGAGCGCCTCAACAGCTGGCTTTAAAAAACTGGAGTCGACAGCATAGAAGCCCGAGTTGGCCTCCGAGACTAGAGCCTCCTCGGGGGTGCAATCTTTGGCCTCGGTTATCCTTAGGACATTACCGCCACTATCTCGAATAACTCGACCATAGGAATTAGGAGGGGAAGCCTTAAACGAGAGCATCGTCACCGTGGCTTTCTTAAACGCGTGGTAGCTAGCGAAGAGGGCAAGGGTATCAGCGGTAAAAAGAGGGTGATCGGCGTATGTAATAAGGACCGTACCCTTAAAATCTTTTAGCGCCGGCAGAGCACACCGAACCGCGTGGCCGGTGCCTAGCTGTTGATCCTGGATAGCTATCTCGATTGAGTGTCCGGCGGCGCTCGGGGAGCGAGAGAGGTGATTCTTAAGAAGATCTTGTTGATGGCCAGCGACCACAATTGTTCTAGCTGGTTTCAGGGGTTGAAGGGCATCCAGGAGGTGGTCAATAAGGGCCTTCTCGCGGGTTTGAACGATAGCCTTTGGAAGATCGCCACCCATGCGCTTACCAGCGCCGGCGGCTAAAACGATGCAGCAAATCTTATCCATAGTTCTTAATACGGTAGCACGGACCAGTAAACCTCAACATAGGGATGTAGGACGCCGTTATTGCTAGAGAGTTCTGATCGAGACCCTTTTACCTACGGCGCTTCCTTGCTATTGATACATGCATCATAGAGAGGAACTTATGACAGTAAAAATTCATGTTGAAAATCCGGTAGTGGAGCTTGATGGCGATGAGATGACCCGCGTCATCTGGCAGATCATCCGCGAGAAGCTCATCCTTCCCTTCCTCGATATCGACATTAAGTACTTTGACCTCTCAATACAGAACCGCGACGCGACAAATGATCAGGTTACGGTCGACTCCGCCGAGGCGATCAAGGAGTTCGGAGTGGGGATTAAGTGCGCCACCATCACCCCAGACGAGGACCGGGTAAAAGAGTTTAAACTCAAGAAGATGTGGAAGTCGCCAAACGGCACGATCCGAAACATCATCGGCGGTACGGTCTTCAGAGAGCCGATTATCTGCAAAAATGTTCCGCGCCTCGTCCCAGCATGGACCGAGTCGATAGTTGTCGGTCGACACGCGTTTGGCGATCAGTATCGCGCCACCGACTTTAGGGTTCCCGGAAAAGGGAAGCTTACCATGAAGTTCCAGCCAGCGGACGGCGGCCCTGCTATGGAGTATGACATCTTTGACTTTCCGAGCTCCGGTGTCGCGATGGGGATGTACAATCTTGATGAGTCGATCCAGAGCTTCGCGCGAAGCTGCTTTAACTACGGCCTCTCGAAGAGGCTTCCGACCTACCTCTCAACAAAAAACACGATCCTTAAAGCCTACGATGGGCGATTTAAGGACATCTTTCAGATCGTCTTCGACGCTGAGTTTAAAGAGGCGTACGCCGAAGCCGGAATTGAGTATCAGCACCGCTTGATTGATGACATGGTCGCCTACGCGATGAAGTCAAAGGGCGGATTCCTATGGGCGTGCAAGAACTACGATGGCGACGTTCAGTCGGATTCGATCGCGCAAGGATTCGGCTCTCTTGGCTTAATGACCTCTGTGCTTATGACCGAGGACGGGAGAACGATCGAGGCGGAAGCCGCGCACGGAACGGTGACGCGACACTTTAGGCTCCACCAACAAGGAAAGGAGACCTCAACAAACCCGATAGCTTCGATCTTCGCCTGGACAACGGGACTCAAGTTCCGCGGTCAGTTCGATGGAAATCACGCTCTCGTGAGCTTCGCGACAGCGCTTGAAGAGGTGTGCGTTGACGCCGTAGAGAGCGGATCGATGACAAAGGATCTCGCTCTATGCGTTCACGGAGAGGGGCTTAAACGAGAGCATTACCTGAGCACAGAGCAGTTTCTAGAGGTGATCGCGCAACGCCTCTCGCGCCGCATCGCGCACTAAGGCTAGAGCGATTACCGCCCCTCAACGAGCCCGGCTATCATCTCAACTGGTTGGGCGGTGTCCCATCTGCGACCACCCTCGAACTTGGCCGTCACCGCGCCGGTTTTGGGATCTTGGAACTGAAGTGGGCGCCCCTCTCTATCTAAGATGAGGGTCACCGGAAGCTCCTTGATAGAGAAGAACTGTTTCAGCTCGCCAGCGGGGTCGAGCAGGACTGGGTAGGGAATTTGAAGCCTGGAGACAAACTGTTTGGCGTTGACGGGATCATCAGAAACCGCCACCCCCACGACCGAAAAGTCCGTTCCCTCAAAAGAAGTGGCGAGATTTTTTAAACTTGAAACCTCGTGCGCGCACTCGGCGCACCACGAGGCGAAGAAGTTAACGAGCACTATCCGACCCTGAAGATCCGAGAGGCTCTTCTGCCCACCAGCGCTTGTCGCGAAGTTGGTTTGGAGGATCTCTAGAAGGGCCTGGGAATTGGCGTCTGACTCACGGGGCGAGTTCGTTGCGGAGCAGCTGGCGAGAGAGGTCAGCGTTAGGGAAAGAACGGTCAGCCGAAGAGATCTAATGAGATATCGATAGGCTCCGATCATGTGAGTTACACCTCAGTACGCAAGGAGATCGGCGTCAGCGAAACCAGGAATCGCTCCGACCGTACAGCCGCCCAGACGCTTCCCCGCAGAATCTTTCGTACTCTGGACCACATGGTCATTTGGTAAGGGGCGGGTAGGATGGAGACAGAGACGAGTTTTTGGCGTGAGAAGCGGATCCGTCCCTACGCTCATCGGGGGCGCAGGGGGGATTTCAAAACGTCTCTGAAACTCCTCTAGGAAGGCTCCTACCTCAACGATCGCCCCGGACTCGCTCTCCTCCAGAGGTGACACGATAGGTGCTGGTGCCACGTCAGTTGAGCCGTATGTTGGTAGGTAACACAGAACGGTCGCTAGAAGGAGAGAGGGTAGGAAGAGGTAGCCGCGCATACGACTGGAATAGCAAGCCCCGACCATTCCATCAAGAGTTTAAGGTTCAGGGGGTGCCGGCGAGTACACACTCGACAGAGGCGTCACAGGTGTCGGTGTCCAGGCTCAACAGGAAAAGCCTATTTGATTGGCGAGCTACGCGGTCACTTGAGATTCTGACCGACTCTGCCCCAAGAGAAGCTCGTTCGAAGGGCTCCGCTACCACCCTGCCGCCGTTTCTGGAGATAGACGACGCGGTAGCGACGCAGGGAAGGGCGGAGGGATTGGATAGTATCAAGGAAGCTCTTGAGGAGGGGGGAGCGTAGAACGGACTTGAGTTGGCGGAGCGAACGGGGATGACGGGGCGTATTCTCAAGAGAATACTGCCGTCCTCAAACTCGTTCGAGCTCTCTATGTAGGGAGGGCTTGATGCGAGGCGGCTCTTGAGCGAGTCTCGCTGTTCTTGATCCAGCAGGCTGGGGACGATCACGACCCACCTCACACCACACACTCGACCGAGGTGATCCATTCCTCGTTGAGAGGGGAAGCTCTCAAGCGCGCGCGGAAGCTCTTGCATTAGTTTTGAGCGCTGACCGCTGAATCCATTTACTATCGGCACCTGAAGCGGGGCGGCCCAAAGGGAGTACTTTGTGTTGAGAACCGCGAAGTGCGACCAGCTTTTTATACGGCCATCGTTAAGCGCACCGGCGAACGGGAGAACCACCGCGGCCTCGCCCTGAGATCTTCGAGAAGCTAGCTCACTCAGGGCTTGGGGCGCTTCCGGCGGCACCTCCATCGGAAAGAGAGGTGTATAGTTTTCAACTACCACGATCGCGGTAGTGACCAGGCACACAACGAGGTAGGGAAGATTTCGACCCAACTGGAGAATGCGGGCGAGGATGGCGGCAATAGCTATATACATCCCCATAACGACCACACCGCCGCACCGACTCACGGCCCGGATCGCGTTAAAGCCAGGCAATATCGAGTGGAAAAGTGTGAAAGGCGCGAAAGCCGGCTCGTGTTTCATCGGATCTCCGCCCGGACCAAAGGAGAGTACGAAAAAGATCCCAACGAGCCCGTAGAAAACGGCGAATGGCGTGCGAATATGAAGCATCAACGCGATCGTAAGAAGAAGCGTTCCCCAGGCGGCGAGACATGTGAGCCATTCGCTCGCGTTTCCCTCATCGGCGACACTCGATGAGGCGGTAAGAACGATTAAATTCAAGAGAAGAAGGGCGGAGAAATTGCGCGATAGTCGAAGTGAGGATACTCCACCGTATACAATCGTGATTAATGTGGCAAAGAACCCGGCGCATAGGGTGGCTTCAGGATGCGTCCATGAGCTTGTTGAGCCAAAGAGGGGATGAAAAGATGAGAAGGAGAGGTAAGAGATCCCAGAGGCGGCGAACGCGGTCGCCTCATAGAGAGAGCGATAGCCAAAGGTGCTCGCCACAGCGAAGTAATCCGGGAGCCAGGGGGTGACAACGCTGATTCCCAGAAAAAGCGAAAGGCATCGACGAAGTGTTTGTCGAGAGGAGAGTTTGTGGGTAGCTCGAGCGAGCGCGAGAATAATGACAGCGCCGGTAGCGCAGAAGAGCGCGTGGTACACCGAGCTGTGAAACGCAGCGGCAACGACGAGGCCCGCTAGTGCCCATCTCCACGGGGAAACCGCGGGCTTAATAATCAGGGACCAGCACAGAGGGACCCAGAAGATATAGAGGAGCTGAGGATGCCCAAAGTTACCAGTGAGGTACGAGGAGTTCGCGAAAGCGACTCCGGCGCACAAGGAGGCGACCCAGGGAAGCGCGAGGGATCGCGAGAGGGCTATGATGCTTAGGCCGCTCGCCATCAAGGCGCAAAAGCACGTCAGGTTATAGGCTACGATGAGGGAGCATCCCAATACCATAAAGAGATGAGAGAGCGCCGAGGGAAAGAGAAAGGAGTCGCTCCATGCGCGGCTCACTGGATAGGGGTAGAGAGCGGTCGTTTCGAGCGCTAACGCCCGGCTAGGATCGGCGTGAAAGTCGGCGGTGAGCCAAACATAGAGACCGCCATCGCCTTGAGCGCCGCCGATGATAGCTGATGAGAAGTTGGTAATGAAAGCTGGATGGCACGCGACTATCGAGAGCCCGACGAGCACGAAGGAGATCAGGACCGGTATGATGAAGGGGCGGGAAGCTCTCACTAGAAGAAGAGGTTATCGCTTCTACTATGAACGAAAAATACCAGAACGTAGGGCCGAAGAGGGCGCTTTTTAAAACCGCGCTTTATTTTATTCTTGGAGCGGAGCGTCTAAGCGCTGGTGGCCGGAGAGGTTTGAGCTTTTATCGAAGAGAGTAGGAACCCAACGTCCACCTTAATCATAAGGGAGGATCCGTGAACGAGTGAGCTTAATCTCCTAACCTCCCTAAAATCTCTCCGAAGAGAGGCGGCGGATAATTGAGAGATTAGCGCTCTCTGCCGGCGGACTATCTCTCTGTATGCGGAGACGCGCGAGGCGATAAATTCATCCGGCGACCCCTCGGTGCTTTTAACTATCGATTCAACGGCGCGCTCAAGCCGATCGAGTGAGGAGAGCATGTGTGAGAGTGAGCGATCGGGCATATCAGACAGTTATAAACAGAACCTTCTCTCCCTTATCCGCACTCTCCGTAGCGGTGCTTCAGAGAATAAGGGGCCGGAGTGAGCTTTTCACGGACTAAGGATTTAGAGGCAAAAGCAGTAAATAACCATTTGTTTCAGCTTTTTACCCCCCCCCTCAGGCCTAAAGGAAATTACCTTGAGAAACCCCTTAAAAGAGCCGTTAATAGAGGTGATGAGAAGGCTCGTTACCCTCTTTCTTGTGACCCTCGTTACACTCGCTCTTGCAAGCGAAGGCTTCTGTGCGAACATCAAGGTCACAAGTCCTACCCTCGGAGCTCTCAGCGGTGGGAGCACTACAGTAACGTTTAATGTCTCCTGGCAGGCGTCATGGCGTAACGCAACCGTGATAGGCAACTGGGACGCGGCGTGGGTCTTTGTAAAGTTTAGAACCACAACTGGTGGCACCATCGGAGATTGGAAGCACGCAAGCTTAAACAACTCCGGGCACTCAGCCCCCGCAGGAGCGACCCTCACGACCGGA
>Ga0214921_10010056_pt1 | contig 11781 bp, 10 predicted proteins | sample LL1505_MetaG_FD_177992 | JGI IMG/M metagenome (GOLD analysis project Ga0214921, IMG submission 177992) | Freshwater microbial communities from Lake Lanier, Atlanta, Georgia, United States - LL-1505 | ecosystem: Environmental > Aquatic > Freshwater > Lake | place: USA: Georgia | collected...
GAAAACAGTTTTATATTATATGAAAAAGCACTGGTTCCATTGGTGAGCAGATAATTTTTAGTAGTAGCATCTGAATAATTATACATAGCACCTACACTTAATTTCTCTGAAAAAAAATGTTTAAATCCAACATGTATTGGCCCTGTTTGTTCGTTTACATCACTCAATCCTGCTGCTGCAAAATTGGGTGCACCCCATCCCAGAATTATTCTTGTTTTTCCTTCGCTTGTTTGTGCAATAACTGCAAGTCTTGTGATTACCATAATGGCAATTAATGTAATTGATTTTTTCATTTTGTTTTTTAGTTATTTTAAAATTTTAGTGTGCTTATTTTTTTGTGCAGGTAGTTACTATTAGTAAACCATTAGCTGAATTTGTTACTTTGTATGCAAATGATAATGTATTTAACCCTGATATAAATGCTCCGTGGTATTTTGTTGTGCCAATAGTAAAGTAGTTATAACCTTCTAATGTAATTGTATCAATTGTTTGAGGTTCAATATCAAATGTAAATCCATTGGAGCCAACTCCTATCTTAGACCCAGTGGTAAAAAGTCGGCCGGTTGATTCTTTAATTAGGATTGTAGAGTTAGCGGCATCCTTTTCTACTTTCAAGCTTCCCGTTGAAGAGTCTACAGGGGTAATTACATCGTTTACTAATACATTTGCGACCATTTTGTAGTTATAATTACCTACTGCTTGGTCTCTTGGATCTGCTGTTGTTGTAGTTTTAGTTTCTTCTTTGCTACAAGAAACGGTGGTAAGACTGAAACTTGCTGCAATGCAAGCCATAATTAATAATGTTTTTTTCATCTTTCTTTATTTTTAGTTTTCCTACTCGTTGGCTTTTCGGTTCCGCCTTTAATTTACAAAAAAATACATTAAAATGATAATATCAAAATAATTTTATAGACATCACATGTTAATTTTTTATTACTTAAATATTTATACTTTTAGTGTAAAGTTTATCATGGCGCATACACTTAATTATCTAAACTAAAGACTAAGTAAAGGACTTAAGCAATAAGAATAATTGGAAGAGTTGATAAATCCCTCCCTCTCAATGGCTGTTTTGAACAAATTTGAAAAGCTAAAAGATGATTAACACTTTCATCGTTTTCCTTTCCTTCCTTGACATCTAGCCGAGCATAATTCTGTTTAATACATCTTATGAATATAATTTTATATTGCATGCTTTAATATGAAGAACACAATCAAAATTCACTTTCTTTTTTTGCTATCGATTTTTCTAATAGCAAATTTGACAAATGCCCAACAGACATTCCCTGTTAATGGTCCTCATGATGATAAGCCAGAATATTATGCACTCACCAACGCAACTGTTTTTGTGGATGCCCAAACCAAACTTATTAAGGCTACGCTTATTATTAAAGATGGAAAAGTGGAGAGTGTAGGAATTGGAATTTCTGTGCCTAATGAAGCAAAAATCATAGATGTAAAAGGCCACTTTATTTACCCTTCTTTTATTGATTTATATAGCAATTACGGAATCAATTGGAAGAATGATTTGCAAGCACGAGGCCAACAATTTATCTCCAATAAAAAGGGAGCATATAATTGGAATGAAGCCATGCGTGCTGAATTAAATGCAGCTGATTATTTTAACTATGATGAAAAGAAATCGAAGAATTACCTTGAAGCTGGATTTGGTGCTACATTAAGCAGTGTGCAAGATGGCATTTGTCGAGGCAGTGCCGCATTGGTCTTAGTTGGAAATGGTAGAGAAAATGAGTTATTGCTGAATGCAAGAGCTGCCGCTAGTATGAGTTTTAACAAAGGAACATCTAGCCAAGATTACCCTGGATCAATGATGGGCACCATAGCTTTAATACGTCAAACATACTATGATGCCAAATGGTACAAAAGCCAAAACAAAGAAAGCAATTTAAGCCTTGAGGCTTTCCAAGCCCTCCAATCATTGCCACAAATTTTTGAGGCAGAGAATAAATTATCTGTATTGCGTGCATATAAAATTGCTGCTGAATTTTCAAGCCAATACATCATTAAAGGTGCGGGTGATGAATACCAAAGAATCAATGAAATTGCTGCTACTAAAACACCACTAATCATTCCTGTTAACTTCCCAAAACCAAATGATGTAGATGATCCTTTTGATGCCAATTATGTATCCTTAGCAGATTTGAAACATTGGGAATTAGCTCCCGCAAATCCTAAGTTTCTTAGTCAGGCAGGTATTGATTTTGCATTAACTTCTTCTGGTTGTTCTGATGCCAATGAGTTTTTAAAAAATTTACGTAAAGCGATTACTTATGGCTTATCTGAACAAGCTGCTTTGAAAGCCTTAACTGAAACACCCGCTAGATTTATTAAAGCAAGTCAGATTGGTTCGCTGAAGAGGGGCATGCTTGCGAACTTTTTTATTAGCACAAAGAACATTTTTGATAAAGAAGCCATCATTACAGAAAACTGGGTAGCTGGAAAGAAATACAATATCAATGAGCTTCCTGCCTTTGATGCAAGAGGCGTTTATAAAATGGATATAAAGGGCTATGAAAACTATAGGCTCAAGATTGATGGAGAGACCAACAAACTACAAGTTAATATCTTAGGTAACGATACGTTAAAAGGAACCTACCAAAACCAACTTAATCTTATTACCATTACTTTTAAAGAAAATAAAAAATCAGAAAACAATATTCGTTTGACTATTTGGCCAGATAAAATTGAGTCATATGGTGATACTCTTCAACAAGTGAAAACGCTTGTAGGACAAGCTCAGATGAGCGATGCTAGTTTTCAAAATTTCAAAGCAATATGGATTGAATCTAATAAACATAAAGATAAAAAGGTTGATAGTGTGCCAAGCATTTCATTGGGTGATATTATCTTTCCCTTTACCGATTATGGAACTAAAGAACTAGCCAAAGCAGAGACTGTTATTTTTAAAAATGCTAGCATTTGGACCAATGAAAGTGAAGGGATTTTAAGCGAAAGCGATGTGGCTATTAGCAATGGAAAGATAGTGGCCATCGGTAAAAATATTTCAATAAAAGATGCTAAAATAATTGATGCAAAAGGCAAACACCTTACCAATGGTATCATTGATGAACACTCCCATATTGCTATATACAAAGGTGTGAATGAATGTACCCAAGCCTTGACAAGTGAGGTAAGAATAGGAGACGTGATTAATTGCGATGACGTTAATATTTACCGCCAATTGTCGGGTGGCGTTACCTCTGCACAGCTGCTACATGGCAGCTGTAACCCTGTTGGTGGTCAAAGTGGATTGATAAAACTGCGTTGGGGACTTGCACCTGAAAAGATGAAAATCGAACAAGCAGATGGTTTTATAAAATTTGCCCTAGGCGAAAATGTAAAGCAGTCCAATGCAGGAGACCGCAGCACATCACGTTATCCTCAAACCCGCATGGGTGTTGAGCAAGTTTACTATGATGCTTTTATCAGAGCTAATGAATACGAAGCCAAAATGAAAACTAATCCAGCATTGACTAGAAAAGATTTGGAACTAGATGCATTGGTGGAAATATTAAATAAAAAACGTTTCATCTCATGCCATAGTTATGTGCAAAGTGAAATCAATATGCTGATGCATGTGGCAGATAGCATGGGTTTCAAAGTGAATACCTTTACTCATATTCTTGAAGGTTACAAGGTAGCTGATAAAATGAAAGCTCATGGTGTATGTGCTTCTACCTTTGCTGATTGGTGGGCTTATAAATATGAAGTGATTGAAGCCATTCCATACAATGCAGCTATCATGATAAAGGCAGGCGTAACCGTTGCGATAAACAGCGATGATGCTGAAATGGGTCGTAGGTTAAACCAAGAAGCAGCTAAAACGATTAAGTATGGGAACATTAGTGAAGTTGAAGCTTGGAAAATGGTTACACTAAATCCTGCTAAAATGTTGCACTTAGATAACAGATTAGGTAGCATAAAAGTTGGAAAAGATGCAGACCTCGTGCTTTGGACAGATAATCCATTGAGTATTTATGCTAAGCCTGCTTACACATTTGTGGATGGTATCTGTTATTTTAGTTTAGAGAAAGATGAAATCTTAAGAATCCAAATTAAGCAAGAACGTCAGCGCATCATCAATAAAATGATGGCAGCCAAACAAGCAGGCGAAAAAACCGAAAAGAAAATTAGTGCCATTGATGTGGATTACCACTGCGAGGACTAAACCCTATCAGACGATTGTGATTTGGCTATTGCTGAGGTAGGCGTCAGCCGGGTGAAATGATTTCCCAATTTTCCAATCAAAATACCCCTCCTCCCTCTTGCCTAACTCCTTATTCTTCTTCTTACTTCTTCAACTTGTAATCTGTCCTAAGTACCCTGATGGTAGTTCTTCTGTTTTGTTGGTGTTCCTCATCGCTACAATCTACCCCATCCGTACAATCGTTTACAAGCTTGGTTTCACCATAACCTACAGGCACTAAGCGGTCTTTGGCTATGCCTTTTTGTACTAGATAATCCACACAACTTTGGGCACGTTTTTTCGAAAGTTCTAAGTTGTAATCTGCAGGTGCACGGCTATCAGTGTGTGAAGCTAATTCAATAACGATATTAGGGTTGTATTTTAATATCACACTGAGCGAGTCTAATACCTTTTTTGATCCAATGCGAAGGTCATATTTGTCTAAATCATAAAATATTCCTTGAAGTGTAAAGTCCACTTCTGGTGCAGTTATGGGGTCTAGGTATAAAGTAATTTCAATTGTTGAATCTTTGCTAATTCCTTTGCTTGAAATGGCAGTAGTTGCGCTTGAAAAATACTTTTCTTTACTTGCAAAAACACTTAACAGATTGTTCAAAGGAAGCTCTCCGACAAACTCACCTTTTTCGTTTGATTTGATGCTGTATATATTTTTCCCCATGCTATCATTCAATACCACTATGGCACTTGTAGGTTGGTTCTCGTCACGGTCAATGGTTTTAACCTTTAGCATAAATACATAAGGTTTGATGGTAATGCTGTAAATATCATCATCGCCTAGGCCACCCTCTCTGTTCGAACTAATATAGGCTATAGGTTTGTCAGCTTGTCGTTTACTTTTGGGGATAAAATTGATACCAAAATCATCTCCACCCGAGTTGATGGGATATTGAATGTTTACAGCCTTTTTAAAGGTACCTGAAGAGTCTTGCGTTTTAAAAACATCAAGACCGCCCATTCCTATGTTTCCTTTGCTTGAATAGTAAATTACACCCTCTTCGTCAACAAAAGGAAACATATCATCTTCATTGGTATTTACATTGGGTCCAAGATTTACGGGTTTGCCCCATTTGTTTTTCACCTCATCATAAAAGCAATAGTATAAATCCTTTTCACCATAACCATCAGGCATATCGCTGCTAAAAAACAAACGCTTGCCGTCTGCACTTAATGCCGGGTGTCCACAACTAAACGAATCAGAATTGAAAGGCAATAAGGTAGGAGCTATCCAGGTATTGCTTTGAAAATAACTTACATAAATTTTGCAGTTCATTCCCTTACCATCTATGCCATTGCATTGGGTAAAATACATGGTGCTTGAAGTGCTGTCAATCCAAGCGGTACCATCATTGAAATTGCTATTTACTGCACCTTTCACATTGCTTGGTTTTGAAAAAGCATCGCCTACTAAATTGGCTTCAAAAAAATCACTGCACTTCTGACCAGTCCATTCAAATATTTCGTTGCCTTGAGCCTCTTTTCTTGAGGATGACCATATAAGTTTGTTATTGTTAAAAAATGGAGAGTAGTCACTAAATTCGGTATTGATTTCTTTAATATTTTTGATGGTAAATTTTTCTGGGTTGGCTTTCCAGCTTTGCGCCACTATGCAAGATTGTTGGGCTAGTTTACCTTTGGCATCAGTGGGTATTTCAAACAAAAAATCATAAAACTGCCTTCCTGCATCATCATATCGTTCAAAGTTTTTAAGCAATTGTCCGTAGCTGTATAGAATATTTGGGTCGGGGTATTTTGAATTAATGGTCTCTTCAAACCATTTGATGGCTTGCTTGTAATTATTGCTTCTTCTATAACTTTCAGCTATGTTGAACAGCGTTTTTTGTTTGAGTTCCTCTTCTTTTATTTTGGCAAAAGCTTTTTTATAAAAACCTGCTGCAGTATTGTATTTCTTGGCAGTAAAGGCTGCATTGGCTCTATCCAGATCTAAGGTATAGGCTGGAGCAGGCGCTTGGGCTTTTGCAAAAAGGCAGTATAAAATGCTTATCAGTAGAAAACGGTATCTCATAAATCTTATAACCATTCAAATTAAACGAAAAGTGAATATAAAATGGCATAAAATAATTTTAATCTTGGAGCCAATGTATCAGACACATTTTATTATTCATGGATAATGAATGAAATATTGGATTATCACTAAAAAAATAGGATAATTGTGTTATGCAAAAACCACATTTTTGGTAAAATCATTCAGTACATATAGCAATGAAAAAACATTGGTTGATGCCCTAAAGGCTGAAGACAAACAAGCGTTTAGCTATTTGTATGATAATTATTCAGATGCTTTGTATGGTGTTATCAATCGCATCGTTTTGAGTGATGAAATTGCGGGTGATGTATTACAGGAGGTATTTGTAAAAATTTGGAAGAATATTGATAATTATTCAAGGGAGAAAGGAAGCATTTTTACTTGGATGATGAACATTAGCCGCAATGTAGCTATTGATCAAATTCGTTCGAGGCAATATCAGAATGAGGCTCAAAACCAAAGCATTGAAGATTTCGTATATGATATTGACAAGAGTGAGCAAGTGACCTCACAAGTAGATCATATTGGTTTAAAAGAGGTTTTAACAATGTTGAAACCTGAGCATAAAATTTTGATTAATAAAGTATATTTTGAAGGCTATACCCAAGAAGAAATTTCGCAAGAATTGGATATGCCTTTGGGAACTGTTAAAACAAGAATTCGTGCTGCCATGCAGCATTTACGACAAATATTAAACGTGCAGAAAACGTGAATATAGAAGCATACATAGAATCGGGGGTTTTAGAAAGTTATGCCATGGGTCTTTGCGATGAAGCAGAGCAAATGGATGTTGAAAGGCTTTGTAAAATGTACCCAGAGTTGCAAGCGGAATTGGATCGTATCCAAGCTGACCTTGCCTTGTATGCCCAAAGCCACGCCAAGAAAGCCCCTGCGCATATCAAACAAGCTATTTTTGATGAAATAGATTTGCTTGAAAAACCTGTCGCTAAAATTCAAATTCATAGCAAAAAAGAAGTTTATCAGGAAGAAGAGAAGCCATCTTTGTTTAACAATAAATGGTTGATTGCAGCTTCTGTTACCATGTTTGTTTTAAGTAGCATCACCAATGTGATTTTGTATAGCAAATGGAAGGACGCCAACCAACAGATGATTGCTTTGAATGCTGAAAAAAGCCTACTTGCCGAGAACACCAAAAGCAATCAAGTTAAAATGGACTTGATGAAAAATGAGATGCAGATTATAAGTAGTCCTGAGGTAGCCAAGGTGATGATGAAGGGTATGGAAAAATCTCCTGAAAGCATGGCCATGGTATATTGGAACAAAAACACACGTGAAGTTTTTGTTGAAGTAAAGAAACTACCTCCACCTGCAGAGGGCATGCAATACCAGTTATGGGCCATCGTTGACGGAAAGCCAATGGATGCGGGCATGTTACCCATGGAGCCAACCGACTCAAGCCTAATAAAAATGAAGGATTTTGGCGAAGCCCAAGCCTTTGCCATTACTCAAGAAAAAATGGGTGGCAGCCCAAGCCCTACCATGACCGAAATGTTGGTGATGGGTGAGATATAGCAAGTGAAATGAAATTCCGAAATTAAAACAAGCACTTACCCTATTTTCAATCATTGCATTGTAAACTTGCTTGCATATGGAGCAGACCAAAAAGGTCTCTGAAAGCTTATTGGTCTTGTTTTATTCGTTTTAGCTGCTAATACATCCATATCCTACGCACAACGCCAACATGCTCAAATACCAGTTGACTCGACTGCTGTTTTGTTGAATTTTCAGCCTTTCTCGGTGCACTTCACCAACAAATATTTTCAATCAAGTTAAATAATTTTTTGCTGTGCACACTTTGCGCCAACAAGCAAAGGTTTTTTATTTATGGCTTATTCCTAAATTGCAAACGTGCTTAAAAAATATGCTTTCGTCTTATTGTATCTGATAGTTGCCATGCCCCTATTGGCACAAAACCTGCAAATGCCTACCAGCCCAAGATTATTGCTTTCGTATAGCCATTTGGGCAATCAAAAATATGATAGCAATGCCAACACATTTGGCCTGGGGCAAAGCAGCCTTTCTTTAAACTTACCCCTCTATCATAGCAATTATACCAAAAGCGAATATGGCCTAAAACGCTTCTTGTATATAGGTTTTCAGCCAAGCTTGGTTTTAAGTTCTGCCAATTTTGAAAACACAGCCTTAGACAGAAAACTCATCAATTTCTCATTGGGGTTTAATGGTATTTATTTTTCGAGTATTAAGAATTTGTATCTGCTTTCTTTAAGGCCCATGTTGAACGAGGATGAATACACCATCAGCAATCCTACATGGCGTTACAATGCGAGCTTTTTGTACAACAGAATGGTGAACAAAAAGTTTAAATACCGCATTGGCCTGACTTATACCTATCTGTTTGGTGAAGGTAATTTGCTTCCTATTGTGGGTGGAACTTATCGCTTTAACCAAAAAAACATTTTGCTTGTTAACCTTCCTTACAACATTACCTACCGACATGTTATCAATTCTAATTTGACTGCGGGTTTGTTCCTAAAACCCAACGGGAGCATGAACAGATTTATGAACCGCAATTATTTTGATAGTTCATACAATACCGTATTGTTTAGAAGAAGCAGTTATTTGTTAGGTGCCAATGTCATTTACAAAATTAGCCCCAAGCTCTTGTTGATGGCTGATTTGGCTATCAGTAGCAAACAGCAATTGCGTTTTACACAAGATGCAGAAAGAGATGGAAAATCATATTATGAAGCAAGCGTGAAGCCTACTTTCTTTTTATCCATCAAACTATTGTGGATGCCTTTTGCGGCCCCAAAAGCCAAGAAGAACGCAAACACAGAAAAGGAAAATGATGCAGAGGAATACCTAAATGATGACAACTTCCTATCGTTTTAAAATAATAAGAATAAATTAAGTAAGAACTTCGTTAAACTAAATAATTTTGCAATACCATGAAGCCCTTAATTAAAGTCTTTATTTTGTGTTTGGCATTATTTACCCGTCAGGCAAGCTTGGCACAAACAGAAGCCGACAGCTTACAATACGATGATGATGAAAAAATAGCGAAACCTGAACCCGAAGGAGAATATCGTCTAGGTGTGATTATGGGCTTTCAGATGAATACCCTCACAGGCAGCGAAGCCGATAGAGCACAAGCTTCCTATGGATTAAATGGTGGTATGTATGTGAAGAGAAAATTAGGTAAACATACCGCTTTGCAGGCCGAATTAACAGGCTCTTTCAGAGGAAGTAATTTCAAATACAATAATGTAGATACACAATACACGACCATTCGTTTGATGTATATTGATTTGCCTGTTATGTTTATGTATATGCCTTATAAAAACAGCAACAATGTAAGGCTTTTGCTTGGACCATATTATTCAACCTTAATCAATTCCTCATTATATTTAAATAACAATTCTTTGCCGGAGGGCAACAAACCCAAAGTAGCAGATTATGATTATGGCATTGCTGCTGCCTATCAGTATCATACACCTTTTGTGGGCTTTCAAATAAAGAGCAAAGTGGGCTTGAATAACCTTAATAATGGGGTGTATGCCAACACAAATTCTAATGGAAAAACATTGAATACTTTTGTACTTGAATTTAACTTAATATTTTAGCTGCATGAATCGTGAGCAGTTAATTAGTGAAATTCGCCAAAAGAAAAGTTTCCTATGTGTTGGTTTAGATACAGATATAAAGAAAATACCCACCCATTTATTAGACACAGAAGACCCTGTTTTTGAGTTTAACAAAGCCATTATTGATGCTACCAAAGATTATTGCGTAGCCTATAAAATCAATACTGCCTTTTTTGAAGCCAATGGAGCCAAAGGTTGGATAAGCATGGAAAAAACCTTGCAATACATTCCTAAAAATATTTTCACCATTGCAGATGCCAAAAGAGGCGATATAGGCAATACCAGCCACATGTATGCCCGTGCTTTTTTCGAAACCCTTTCTTTTGATTCGATAACCATAGCACCATATATGGGCAAAGATTCAATAGAGCCATTTTTTCAATACAAAGACAAGTGGGGCATTGTATTAGCCCTAACTTCAAACGAAGGAAGTAAAGACTATGAGCAAGAAAAAATGGGTGACGATTTCTTATATGAACGTGTGCTAAAAACCACCTCTGCATTTACAAATAGTGGCAATGCCATGTTTGTGGTAGGTGCTACCAAAGCAGAAGAGTTTTTGAGAATAAGAAAAATTGTACCTGATCATTTTTTGTTGGTACCTGGTGTAGGAGCCCAAGGTGGAAGTTTAGCGGAGGTAGTAAAATACGGTATGAACCCTGATATTGGTTTATTGATTAATGCTTCTAGAAGTATTATTTACGCTTCTTCCAAAACAGACTTTGCAGAAAAAGCCAAAGAAGAAGCCAAGAAAATGGCTGATGAAATGGCGAGTTACTTGTAGGATAAAAGCTTAAACCACTTTCAAATCCATGCTTTCAATCACCTGAAGCAGGGTGTCAAAATCGTTTTGGATGATGTCAAGATGCATCACAAATCTTACTTTGTTTTTACCCATACTCACTGCTTTGATATGATGCTGCTGCAATACTGCCAAGAAATTTTCAACTAAAAATTCATCTTTAATTTTAAAGATAACAATATTGGTTTCAACGGGAAGGATGCTTTCAATAAAAGATTTTTTCGATAAGGCTTCAGCAATTATTGCAGCACGCTTATTATCTATCTCAAGTCTATCAATATTGTTTTGAAGGGCATACAAGCCTGCAGCCGCTAGAAAACCGGCCTGTCTCATACCACCACCAAATACTTTACGAATGCGTTTGGCTTTGTAAATATGCTCCTTGCTTCCCAATAATAGCGAGCCAACTGGAGCCCCTAAGCCTTTAGACAAGCAAATAGAAATGGTATTAAAAATAGTTCCAAATAACCTTGGGTCGTGGTTTTTGGCCACCAAGGCATTAAACAACCTAGCACCATCTAAGTGCAAAGCTAAATTATGATCGGTACAAACCTGTTTAATCTTTTTAAGTTCATCCAAATCCCAACAAGCACCACCACCTTTGTTTACAGTATTTTCAATACAAACCAAGCGTGTTCGAGGAAAATGAATATCCTCTTTGTTGATGTTTTCTTCTACATCCTTGGCAGTGAACCTTCCATTATTACCTGTTATCAAACGTACTGAGCAGCCCGAATTAAAGGCAATTCCACCACCTTCATACAAATACACGTGCGCCAAATCATGACAGATAATTTCTTCGCCAGCTTGTGTATGAATTTTAATCGCTATCTGATTGGTCATGGTGCCACTCGGGCAGAATAAGGCTGCTTCCATTCCAAACATATCAGCTGCATAAAGCTGCAATGCATTCACTGTTTCATCTTCGGCAAATACATCATCACCTACTTTGGCCTGCATCATGGCTTCAAGCATGGCTGGGCTTGGTCGGGTTACAGTATCACTTCTTAAATCGATCATACTTCTAGTTCAATTCGTCTAATAGTTCTTTGGCCTTGTTCTTAAACGGGGCGTTTACATT
>Ga0214921_10010057_pt1 | contig 11780 bp, 12 predicted proteins | sample LL1505_MetaG_FD_177992 | JGI IMG/M metagenome (GOLD analysis project Ga0214921, IMG submission 177992) | Freshwater microbial communities from Lake Lanier, Atlanta, Georgia, United States - LL-1505 | ecosystem: Environmental > Aquatic > Freshwater > Lake | place: USA: Georgia | collected...
TCGCCGCTGAGCAGCATCCAGAAGTCCTGCACCGCCGGGCCGCTGCGGGCGTCGTCCAGGTCCACAAAATGTGGCCCCGGCCCGGCAGCCGCGTCCAGCGGCGTCCACAAAATATTGCCGGGGTGGCAGTCGCCATGCAGGCGTAGCCGCCGGATCGGCCCAGACGCCGGATCAGCCAGCGCGGGATGCGTGGCCACCAGCGCCAGGGCCTGCTGCGCCGCATCGGTCCACGCCGACTGAACGTCCAACGGAATTTGGTTGTTTTCCAGCAGCCAGTTCACCGACTCGGTGCCAAAGGTCGTCAGGTTCAGCGCGGGGCGGGCCACAAAAGGCTGCTTCGCGCCCACGGTATGGATACGGGCCAAAAAGCGGCCTATCCATTCCAATACTTCGAGGTCGTCCAACTCGGGCTGGCGTCCACCCCGGCGCGGGCTGACGCTGAAAGCGAAGCCGCCAAACTGGTGCAGCGTCAGCCCGCCCAAGACCAGCGGCCCAATCGCCGGCACCTCGGCGGCCATCAGCTCGGCGGAAAACGCATGCTCTTCCAGAATCTGCGCCTCAGTCCAGCGCTGGGGCCGGTAAAACTTGGCCACCACCTGGCTGCCGTCCTCCAGCACCGCCTGGTACACCCGGTTTTCATAGGATGACAGCGCGGTCAAGCGCCCGTCGCCGCGCAGCCCCACCGACTCCAGCGCGTCAAGAACCGTATCGGGCGTGAGGGATTCGAAGGCGTGGGTCATGGGGCGATTGTCGGCCCTGGACCCGAACGCTCAGCCCCGCACTTCCCCCTGCCCCAGCACCACGTACTTGAGCGAAGTGAGCCCCTCAATGCCCACAGGACCGCGGGCGTGGAATTTGTCGGTGGAGATGCCGATCTCTGCGCCCAGGCCGTATTCGAAACCGTCGGCAAAGCGGGTGCTGGTGTTGACCATGACGCTGGAGGAATCGACCTCGCGCAGGAAGCGCTGCGCGTGCATGTGGTCGCTGGTGAGGATGGCGTCGGTGTGATGGCTGGAATAGTGGTTGATATGGACGATGGCGGCGTCCAGACCGTCGACCACCTTGATGCTGATGATAGGCGCGAGGTATTCCTCAAACCAATCCTGCTCGCTGGCATCTTGCAGCTTTGCGCCGGGCACGCTGGCCAGGATAGTCTTGGAAGCGGGGCAGCAGCGCATTTCCACGCCTTTGGCGGCATAGATGGCACCGATTTGCGGCAAGAACTTTGCGGCCACACCGCGCGCCACCAGCAAGCTTTCGCTGGCGTTGCAGGGGCTGTATTTCTGGGTTTTAGCGTTATCGGCCACGCGAACGGCCATGGCGATGTCGCAGGGGTCGTCCACATAGGTGTGGCAGTTGCCGTCCAGGTGTTTGATAACCGGCACTTTGGCGTCGCGGCTGATCCGCTCGATCAGGCCCTTGCCGCCGCGCGGAATGATCACGTCGACGAATTGCGGCATGGTGATGAGTTCGCCCACCACTGCGCGGTCGGTGGTTTGCACCAGCTGCACCGCGTCGGCGGGGAGCGCGCTGTCCGCGAGCGCCTGCTGCACCAGCAGGGCCAGCGCTTTGTTGGAATCAATGGCTTCGGAGCCGCCGCGCAGGATGCAGGCATTGCCGCTTTTGATACTCAGACTCGCGGCCTCAATGGTCACATTGGGCCGGCTCTCGAAAATCATGCCGAAGACGCCGATGGGCACGCGCATCTGGCCCACGCGGATGCCGCTGGGCTGCTGCTTCATGCCGGTGATGTCGCCGATCACATCGGGCATGGCGGCGAGTTGTTCGCAGCCTTGCGCGCAGGTCTCCAACACTTTGGGGGTCAGGCGCAGGCGGTCCACCATAGGCGCGGCAAGTCCTGCAGCCACCGCACGCTCCAGGTCTTTGGCGTTGTCGATTTGCAAGGCTGCGGTGCTCTCCCGCAACAGGGCAGCCAGACGCAGCAGAGCGCGGTTTTTGGCGGCGGTAGACGCCTTGGCCATCAAAGCGGATGCAGCTTTGGCCTGCGCGCCCAGGCCCAGTGCGTATTCGGTGGTGGAAACTGCGTTCATGCGGGCATTTTCCCACGCGGGCCTGTCTGCGGCGTGTTGGCGTCACAGAGCGCGCATAGCTGCAGCGCCAGGCGTTGCAAGGCCTGCCATCCGTCCAACGGCCAATCCGCGCGTTTGAGCCCTTTGACAATGCCGTCCACCTGGTGCGCCGATTGCAGCAGATCGGCCAGCGCGGCTTCACCCAAACGCGGCAGCACGCGCGCAAAGTGGCGCTCGCGGTTGCCCCAGATGCGCTGCTCTTTGAGCGCCAGCGGCAGTGGCCGACCCTGGGCGGTGGCGTCTTTGATGCGCTTCAAGGCGCGGATGTCTTCGGCCAGGGTGTAGTGCACCAGCACCTCGGCCTCGCCTTCAGCGCGCAGACCGTCGAGCATGCGCTGCACGCGCTGGCGGTGACCGGACAACACGGCGTCAGACAGCTTGAACACGTCATAGCGCGCCACATTGAGCACAGCCGTCTCGACCTGCTCGGCGCTCAGCACGCCGCCGTTCTCGGGGGTGGGCGGGTAGCGCAAGGCGAGCTTTTGGATTTCCTGCGCTGCGGCCAATGAGTTGCCTTCGACCCGGTCGGCAAAAAACTGCAAGGTGTGCTGCCCGGCCTCGCCGGGTTCGACCCGCAGGCCGACTGCGGCCAAGCGCGTGGCCAACCACTGGGGTAAGGCGCTGCGCTCCATGGGCTCCACAGCAATCGATACGCCCTGCCCCTCCAGGGCCATGAACCAGGCGCTGGACTTGGACGCCTTGTCCAGATGCGGCAGCAGCACGATAGTCAAGTTGCCCTCGTCGCCCGCCGAAGATTCGGCCAGCTGTTGCAACGCCGTACTGCCCTCTTTGCCGGGCTTGCCGCTCGGGATACGGATTTCGGTGATTTGTTTGTCCGAGAACAAACTCATGGACTGGCTGGCGGAGAGCACCGCGCTCCAATCGAAGTGCGCGCCCATCACCGTGTGGGATGTGCGCTCGCCAAAACCCTGGGCCCGGGCGGCGGCACGGATCTGGTCCAGACTTTCCTGCTGCAACAGCGGGTCGTCGCCGTGCAGGACGTACAGGCTTTTGAGGCCGCGCGCCAGGTGGGCCCCGAGTTGCTGGGCACTGAGCTGCATGGGAGCCTAGGGCCCGAGGGTTTTCACCGCCGCCATGCGCCGCAACAACTGCTGCACGATGTCACTTTGCATATCGCGAAACAGCAGCGATTCCTCGGCTTCTTTGGACAGCACGGCGGCCTCGCTGAAGCTGATGTCCCGTTGCTGCGCAACTTCGGTATCTGCGATCAGTATGCGGCCCTGCGGCGTGCGCATGCGGAACTTCACGCGCAAGCGCAACTGGAACTCGCGGACCTGGCCCGACGAGTTGGTGCCGACGACCGACTTTTCCCGGCCCTCACTCAAGATGTCAACAATGACCTGGGGCGGCTCCTGGTCCTGCTTGGGCACCACCGGACGGATGCGGTCACCGAGTGTGCGGATCAGTTCGGGGGCTACCGCGCCACCCGTCTCCGGCGTCACGGCCACGGTGTTAAAAGCAAAGTCCATGGAGCCGCGCAGACGAAAGCCGCAAGCGGCAAGGCCTGCCGATGCTCCCGCAAGCAGCAAGGTCTGAAGATGGCGGCGGCGTGTGTTCATCCGCTCAGAGTACCAAATTCACCAAGCGCCCCGGCACCACAATGACCTTTTTAGGCGCAGCGCCTTGGGCCAAGGCCTGGAATGCCGGGCTGGCAATGGCAGCGGCCTCAATAGCCTCTTTGCTGGCGCTGGATGCGACCAGCACCGCGCCACGCAGCTTGCCGTTGACCTGCAGCATCAGCTCGATCTCGTCGCGCTGCAAGGCTGCGTCATCGGCTGCGGGCCAGGCAGCGTCCAGCAAATCACCGAGCACCTGCGTAAAGCCCAGATCAGACCAGAGCTGATGGCTGATGTGCGGGCACACCGGATACAAAACGCGCAAGAGAATGGACACGCATTCGGCCAGGGCGGCGGCGTCGCCTGCCGCGTCTGAAAGGCTTGCGTCTTCCAGGGTGTTGAGCATCTTCATCACCGCCGAGACAACGGTGTTGTATTGCATGCGCTCGTAGTCGTAATCGGCCTGCTTGAGCACCGTATGAATATCCAGGCGCAAGGCTTTGGCGGCTTTGCCCAGGTCAGCGGGAACGGGTTTGCCAGCCGCGCTGCGCAGGCCGGCTTCATGTTTGGCGGCGAAATTCCAGACCCGACGCAAAAACCGGTAGCTTCCTTCGACCGAGCCGTCGTTCCACTCCAGCGTGGCCTCGGGCGGCGCGGTGAACATGGTGTACAGGCGGGCGGTATCGGCGCCGTATTTTTCGATCAGCGCCTGCGGGTCCACACCGTTATTTTTGGACTTGGACATGGTGCCCACGCCCTCGTAGTCAATCGGCGTGCCCACCGGCAGATTGCCCACCGCTTTGTTCAGCTGCGCGCCTGTGACTTTGCCCGCTGCGTCGAGCACATGCTCCACATCGTGCGGCCAGAAATAATCTTTGCCGCCCTTCTCGTTGCGACGCGAATAAATATGGTTCAGCACCATGCCCTGGGTGAGCAGCTTAGTGAAGGGCTCGTCCACTTTGACCAGTCCCATATCGCGCATCACCTTGGTCCAAAAACGGGCGTAGAGCAAATGCAAAATCGCGTGTTCAATGCCGCCGATGTACTGGTCCATAGGCGCCCAATACGCCGCGCCGTCGGCCACCATGGCCTGGCTGTTGGCTGGGTCGCAGTAGCGCAGAAAGTACCAGCTCGAATCGACAAAGGTATCCATGGTGTCAGTTTCACGCCGCGCGGGTTTGCCACAGGCCGGGCAGACCACGCCGTGGTGAAAACCTGCGTGCTTGTGCAGCGGATTGCCTGAGCCGTCGGGGATGCAATCCTGCGGAAGCACCACGGGCAGGTCTTTTTCCGGCACCGGCACCGCGCCGTGTTCATCGCAATGGATGATGGGAATCGGCGTGCCCCAATAGCGCTGCCGGCTCACGCCCCAATCGCGCAAACGCCAGGTGGTTTTTTTCTCGCCCAGGCCTTTGGCGGCGAGTAAGGAAGCCACTTTGTCCGCAGCGACCTTTTGACTCAGCCCATCGAGGTCACCGGAGTTCACACACACACCCGCTTTAGAGGCATACCAATCCTGCCAGGTCCTCACATCAAACGCCAATGAAGCGGCATTGGCGGATACGCCGGGCGCCGATTTGAAGCTGGCGTATGAGGCGCCCGGCGTATCCGCCGAGGGCGCTGGACCCCGTTCAAGGCCCACCACCTGCCGAATCGGCAAGTCGTACTTCAAAGCAAACGCAAAATCCCGCTCATCATGCGCCGGCACCCCCATGACCGCGCCGTCACCATACGACATCAGCACATAGTTACCCACCCAAACAGCAACCTTCTCGCCCGTGAGCGGATGGGTGACAAACAGCCCGGTCTGCATGCCCTTCTTCTCTTGCGTAGCCAATTCCGCCTCGGTAGTCCCACCAGTTTTGCATTCCTCAACAAAAGCGGCCAGCGAAGGGTTGGAGCCAGCTGCGTGCGTCGCCAACGGATGCTCGGCGGCGACGGCGCAAAAGGTCACGCCCATGATGGTGTCGGCGCGCGTGGTGAACACGTACATGCGGCCGTCCTGGATCAGCTGCCCGGCAGCATCACGGATGTCGTGCGGGAAGGCAAAGCGCACACCCTCGGACTTGCCGATCCAGTTCTCCTGCATCAGCCGCACCTTGTCGGGCCAGCCGTTCAGCGTGGCTTTAGGGTTGCCGATCTGCACATGGTCCAGCAGTTCTTGGGCGTACTGGGTGATGTTGAGGTAGTAGCCCGGGATTTCACGCTTCTCAACCAGCGCGCCGGTGCGCCAGCCGCGCCCGTCGATCACCTGCTCGTTGGCAAGCACGGTCTGGTCCTCCGGGTCCCAATTGACGACCTGCGTCTTGCGGTAGGCGATACCTTTTTCCAGCATCTTCAGGAACAGCCACTGGTTCCATTTGTAGTAAGTGGGGTCGCAGGTGGCGATTTCGCGCGACCAGTCGATGGCCAGGCCCATGGCCTGCATCTGCTGCTTCATATACGCGATGTTCTCGTACGTCCATTTGGCGGGCGGCACGCCGTTTTTCAGCGCTGCGTTTTCAGCGGGCAGCCCGAACGCATCCCACCCCATCGGCATCAAGACGTTGTAGCCCTTCATGCGCAGGTGCCGCGTGAGCATGTCGTTGATGGTGTAGTTGCGCACATGGCCCATGTGCAGCTTGCCGCTGGGGTACGGCAGCATGGAGCAGGCGTAGTACTTCGGCTTGCTGGCGTCCTCAAGGACGCGGTAGGCCTCGTGGCCGCTCCACAGAGGCTGCGCCCAGTGCGCGCGGGCGGCTTGTTCAATAGCGGATGGTTGGTATTTGTCGTGCATACGGAGAGCGTCGGGAGGTAGCGCCCGCTGCCGGTGTGGGCTCCTAGGGCCGCGGGATTTTAGGTCTAGGGCAGGCTCGGGGGCGCGGCCGCGGTCACAAAGCCGATACGCGCTAAACCAGCGGCTTGCGCCAGGGCCATGAATTCGGCAACGCGTCCGTATGGCACGGCTACGTCGGCACGCAATTGGATCTCGGTATTAGGGTCCGCGACGACAGCCAGAGCGAGCGCAGCGCGCACTTGCGTGGCATCCAGCGGGAGATCTTGGACGAATACCTGCCCGGTCTTATCGATATGGACCACCAGGGGCGCAGGAGATGTCGGCGCGCGCTCGGCCTCGACTCGCGGCAGCGCCACGCGGACCGCGCTGACCATGAAGGGCGCTGTAACCATAAAGATCACCAACAGCACCAGCATCACATCAATCAACGGGGTCATGTTGATGTCGCCCATCGGGGCAGCCGAGGAAGGCGTGGCGCGGGGAAATCGACCGAAAGCCATGGGCGCGTCCGGTCAGCCAGCCCGAGGGCTGTGGTGCAGCGCGTGCAGATCGTGGGCAAAGCCCTCCAACTGGGCCTCCACGCGCCCGATCCAGCGCCCCAGCAGGTTGTAGCCCAGCACCGCGGGTATCGCCACCGCTAGACCGGCGGCGGTCATGATCAGTGCCTGGCCCACGGGCGCGGCAATCTGCGGCAGACTGACCTGGGTCGCATCGGCAATGCCCAGCAGCGCCAGATAGATACCCCACACAGTTCCCAGCAGGCCCACAAAGGGTGCGGTTGCGCCAATCGTCGCCAGCACCACCTGCCCGAATTGCAAGCGGCGTGTCACAGTGTCCAGAGCAGCGCGCAAATTACGCGTGTGTTGCTGGTCCGGCGTACCGGACGCCGCCAGGGTGCCGGGAAGGGGGGTGTCCCCAGCGGTCAAAAGCGGCTGCAGCAGTCCGCTGGCATCAAAGCCAATGGCAGCACGTGCGCCCACCTCCCAAGCGGGGGCCTGCCAGAAGGCCGCGATACCCCGGCGCAGGTTCTCGCCAGCCCGCCACAGGAGCAGGGTTTTCAAGACCATGAGACACCAACTCACAAGCGACATAGCCATCAAAACCAGCGAGACCGCTACATGGACCGCGTCACCCTGCAGCCAGTTCGCCCAATGGCTCATTGCAGGCCCAAGACATCGAACATATTGAACAGACCGTGGGGCTTGTCCGCGAGAAAACGCACAGCACGCAAACTGCCTTGGGCGTAGGTGGAGCGGCTGGAGGATTTGTGGGTGATTTCGATGCGCTCGCCGGTCCCGGCGAACAAAACCGTGTGGTCGCCCACGATGTCGCCGCCGCGGATGGTGGAAAAACCGATGCTCGATGGATCACGTTCTCCCGTGATGCCTTCGCGGGCGAATACCCCGCATTCCTGCAAATCGCGGCCCAGCGCCTGCGCGATCACCTCGCCCATGCGCAACGCGGTACCGGAAGGCGCGTCGACTTTGTGACGGTGGTGCGCTTCAATGATTTCGATGTCGTAACCCGTGGACAGCGCCTTTGCCGCCATTTCCAGCAGTTTGAGGGTGACGTTCACGCCCACACTCATATTGGGGGCCATCATGATCGGGATCGATTGCGCCGCCTGGGCAATCTGCGCCTTTTGGGCCTCGCTGAAACCGGTTGTGCCGATCACCATGCCGATTCCTAAACGCGTGCACACCGCCACATGCTCCATGGTGCCTTCTGGCCGGGTGAAATCAATGAGGAAGGCGCTGCCCGCGAGCGCCTGTTGCACGTCGGCGCGCACCACTACGCCCGCCGCTTTGCCGCTGAAGGCGGCTGCGTCTTCACCCAGGGCGGCGCTACCAGGAATATCCAAGGCGGCGCTTAGGTGGCAATCATCGGCTTGGGTAATGGCCTCCACGAGCATACGCCCCATGCGCCCGGAAGCGCCAGCCACGGCAATGCGGTAGGGGGGTGCGACGCTGGAAATGGACATGGTGAACGTAAGGGCCTATTGAGAAGAAGGGGTTTCAAGCGGCGGGTAGCTGCTGGGGATGAACCGGGGCGCACTGGCGGCACTGGCCCGCGCCGGGGCCGGGAAACGCTGCAATTGCTCGGGCGTTGCCTCCAATACGGGCATGGGCCCGGGCACGCGGGCGCCCTTCAGACCCGCTACAAATTCGGCTTCGCTGGGGAGTTCATCGGCTTCAATGCGCGCGACCCTATCGGCTTCAAACCAGAGCGTGACGCGGCGCGACTCCATGGCGCCGCCTTTTCGCTTGAAGCTAAAAACATAATCCCAGCGGTCTGCATGGAACACGTTGACCAGCAACGATGTGCCCAATGCACCGGAAACCTGCGCGCGCGACATGCCGACCTGCAGCGTGGCCAACTGCTCCCGCGTCACCACATTGCCCTGCACCACGTCGATTTTGTAAGGCGTGACCAAGGGCTTGATGTAGGGCTTCACCGCGGATGCAGTTTGGTCCGCCAGGCTGATCGCCGTCTGGCAACCGGACATGGAAACAGCGCTTGCCAGCAGGGCCGCCAGGCACACAGTACAACGCATGGGGGGGGACATAGACATCGCAGACAATAGGGTCAAGCCATTGTAACGGCAGGCTTTTTTCAGATGCGATGAGGGTCAAGCACCATGAACAGCACCGATGGGTTAAAAAACTCCGGCCTCAAGGCGACAGTTCCACGCCTGAAGATTTTGGATATCTTCCAACGCAGCAAACAAACCCATATGTCTGCGGAAGACGTTTTCCGTTTGCTGATTCTGGAAAATTTTGACATCGGCCTGGCCACGGTCTACCGGGTGCTAACCCAGTTTGAGCAAGCCGGTCTGCTCTCCCGCAGCCAGTTTGAAGGGGGCAAATCCTTGTATGAGCTCAACGATGGCCAGCACCATGACCATCTGGTGTGCCTGGACTGCGGCCATGTAGAGGAGTTTTTCGACACCGAAATAGAAAACCGCCAACACGCCATCGCCCGCCAACTGGGTTTTGAAATTGCCGACCACGCCCTGAGCCTGTACGCCACCTGCCGTAAGAACCCCTGCCCCAACCGGCCCTCCACTCAGTAGCCGCGCTCCATGGCCTCGCGGTGCCGCTCCAAAAAGTCCTGGTAGGTATCGATCCCGCGTAACTGCAAAATCGTGTTACGCACTGCGGCCTCCACCAGCACCGCAATATTGCGCCCGGCAACCACCTGAATCACCACTTTGCGCACCGGAATCCCGATGATGTCCTGGGTCAGGGGTTCGTGCGGCATCCGTTCGTAATCGCGCTCCAGCGTTTCTTTGCGAACCAGGTGCACGATCAGCTTGAGCCGCATCTTGCGCCGCACGGCGGTCTCACCAAAGATTGCGCGGATATCCAGTAGTCCGATACCGCGCACTTCCAACAGGTTTTGCAGCAACTCGGGACAGCGGCCCTCAATCGTGGCCTGGTTGATCCGGTAGAGGTCCACCGCGTCATCGGCCACCAAGCCGTTACCCCGCGATATCAGCTCCAGGCCCAGTTCACTTTTGCCCAGACCGGACTCACCGGTGATCAATACCCCCAAGCCCAGAATGTCCATGAAGACGCCGTGCATGGAGACCCGGTCAGCGAAGTGTTTGGAGAGGTAGGCCCGCAACACATCGATCACAAAGGCCGAAGAATCGCGGGTCGCGAACATCGGGATTTGCGCTTCTTCGCACATGGAAATCAGCGCTGCCGGGGCACTTTGCCCATCCGCCAGCACAATCACCGGCGGCTGCAGGGTGACGATGCGAGCGATCCGCGACAGGCTGCGTTGCGAATCCGCGTCCTCGCCACCCGAGATGTAGGCAATCTCCCGCTCGCCCAGAATCTGCACGCGGTAGGGGTGTATGTAGTTGAGGTAGCCTACCAAATCAGCCCCCGAACGGGCGGCGCGAACAGCCACCTCATCGAAGCGCCGCTCGGAGGCTCCCAGTCCCGCTACCCACTGCCAATGCAAGCGGTTACGAAAGGCCTCAAAAAGGACATCAGCACTGACAACGGTAGGTTTCATGCGCCTTGGCTACCGGATGATGTGCGGATGCGGGGAAATGCTAAGGGTTCAGCGCTTGGAGCTGGCCGGGCCAGTCCCGGATCAGCGCGTGCAGGGCAGTGGCGGTCCCGCTACCACGCATGGCCTCCCGGCGCGCTTCGTCGCTAAGAAGCGCGGCAATTTCGGACAGGAGTTCGAGGTGTTTTTGGGTCGCGGCCTCGGGCACGAGCAGAAAAACTAACAAGTCTACGGGTTGGTTATCTGGTGCGTCAAAGCCAATGGCCTGATCGAGCAAAAGAACCGCAGCCAAAGGCAACTTCAAGCCCTTGATGCGGCCATGGGGCACTGCAACGCCATTACCCAAACCGGTGGAGCCGAGCCGCTCACGGGAAAACAAGCTGTCGGTCACCAAGGCCCGACTGAGCCCATGCCGGGACTCAAACAGAAAGCCTATCTCCTCAAATGCGCGCTTTTTACTGGCAATATTGGTCCCGGTCAGGACCTGCTCCAAGGGAAGAATGGCGGCTAGGCGGTTCATAGAGTGCGCGGATTATGCATAGAAAAGCCGCCCGTAGGGCGGCTGAAAGGGGGAGGTCCGCGCCCCCCCCCTGGGCGACGGGTTTACATCAGGCGCTTAGGCGCTTCGTGCTGATGGTCCTGCAGCTTATCTTTGTAGCGCACCACCTGGCGATCGAGCTTGTCGACCAGGGCGTCCACGGCGGCGTACATGTCTTGGTGGGCCGATTGGGCGAACAAATCACCGCCTTTGACATGGATGTTGCACTCCACCTGCTGGCGGGTTTCCTTGGCCTTTTGCTTCTCGATCGACAACAGCACCTTCACGTCGACCATCTGGTCAAAATGCCGGATCACGCGGTCGAGTTTATGAATTACGTAGCTACGCAGCGCCGGGCTCACATCAAGGTGGTGTCCACTAATCGTCAGGTTCATACCGATTCTCCAAGTCTTCCAAGTTGAAATCCCCCGGACTGTCCCGGGGGCACAAGGGCAAAAGCAGGACAGTTGGGAGCGACCTTGGAACCGGTTGCGCACCGATTTGCCCGCCTTGCTGCCCCCTTTGTACCCAATTTTCTGTAAAACGCCGGTGCCATAATCCGAGGCTGCGTCACTTCCGGGAGCGAGCCCCTTGAACCCCTACCCCTTACGGTAGCTTTCACACTATTGCGGGCCAGAGTCCTGTCGCCAGAAAGCTACACCCTCCTCTCAATGAATCGTGTTGAATCATTGGACTCTGGCCCGCGAACGCTCAGCCCATGCTCAACATATTCACCCTGGCCAACGGCCGGTTATTCCAAGAAGAAATTGATTCGC
>Ga0214921_10010058_pt1 | contig 11779 bp, 9 predicted proteins | sample LL1505_MetaG_FD_177992 | JGI IMG/M metagenome (GOLD analysis project Ga0214921, IMG submission 177992) | Freshwater microbial communities from Lake Lanier, Atlanta, Georgia, United States - LL-1505 | ecosystem: Environmental > Aquatic > Freshwater > Lake | place: USA: Georgia | collected 2015-05-28
CGAAATCAGCATAATCTCGGTGGGCGAGAACACCCTTCGTTGCAAACACCGTCTCGACCTCGCTCCCCGTCAACCAGCGAACGAGGTCGAAATCGTGAACGAGCATGTCGCGAAAAATCCCACCGCTGCCGGCGATGAACTCACGAGCACTCGGCGTGTGATCGTGCGCCGTCATCGTGAGGGAATATATCGTGCCGATTCGACCCGATTCGATGGTGTCGTAAACAGAGCGAATCGCGTCATCAAATCGTCGCTGGAATCCGATTTGAAGCGACGAGCCGTGAGCCATCGCCGTGCCGATTACCGCTTGGGTCGCGGCGAGAGTTAGGGCGATCGGTTTTTCACATAACACCGGTATTCCCCGAGGCAGGACCGCGTTGAGAACTAGTTCGTGGGCATCTGTGCCAACCGCGACGACCGCCGCATCAGCATCGGTGTTGGCGATCGACTCCCACGGAACGACGCTGGCACCGAACTGGGCCGCAACGGCGTGCGCTCGCTCGTCATTCCGATTGGTGATTGCAACGCCACTGACCCGAGGGTCCGCGACGAGGTCCTCGACGCGAATGGACCCCATGCGACCTGCCCCGACGACGAGAACTTTCACGGCGGACTCCCTCGGTTTGTGTTCGGTGTATTGCGGTGCGAACTTTTAGTCTGCCATACTTGTTGGAACGTTCCAATGAAAGGTTTGTCGTGTCCGACTTTCTCTCCCGCGTCGCTTCCGCGCCTATCTCATGGGGCATCTGTGAAGTTCCCGACTGGGGAGCCATGCTCCCGAAAAGCCGCGTCTTGGGCGAAATGTCAGGGTTGGGATTCACCGCAACTGAACTCGGTGCGGCGGGTTTTCTTCCTGACGATCCGGTCGAACTGACCGCAGAACTCCGTGAGTACGGAATGGCGCTGCTCGGGGGTTTCACTCCCGTGGTGGTTCACGACCCCTCTCAACGAGACGCAACGATTGCAAGTGCGACTGCGACCGCAAAGTTGTTCCAGCAGGCGGGTGCGACAAAAATGGTGTCCTCGCCCGTCCAGGATTGGGACTGGGCATACCCTCGTCCTTTGACAACCGAGGAAAAACGGCACATGACCGAGATGCTCGGTGTGATCGATGACATCTGCGCCGAGCACGGGATTCAGCAGGTACTGCACCCCCACGTTCAGACACTCGTCGAGACGAAAGACGACATTTCCCGCGTGCTCGACAGCTGTGACGTCAGTTTCTGCCTTGACACGGGGCACATGGCGTTCGGTGGACAGGACCCCGTCGAATTCGCCAAGACGGCTTTCGACCGCGTCGGACACGTCCATCTCAAGGACATCCGTCTCGAAATGACTGCGGCTGTTCTTCGACGGGAAGTCTCGCTGATGGCGGCAACCCAGGCAGGTGTGTTCACGAACCTCGGGGCCGGTGACGTCGACATCCTCGGTGTCGTTCAGACCCTCGAGGCTGGCGGATACCGCGGGTGGTACGTCATCGAACAGGACACCGCGATCTCTGGTGGATTCCCCGCGGAAGGTGAGGGTCCCGTCACGCAGGTCTCGGCATCACTTCAGTATTTGACCGACGTCGTCGCCCCCACCCTCGGATAAATCAATGGAAACGGTGGATGTTCTCAGCGTCGGTCGCATTAGCGTCGACCTGTACTCGATGGGACCCTACGTCGGCTTCGACAACCAACAGCAGTTTCAGAAATCCGTGGGAGGCAGCCCGACGAACGTGGCCGTGGCCGCGGCGCGACTCGGGCTTCGCGTCGCACTAGCGACCAAGGTCGGCGACGACGCATTCGGTGATTATGTGAAAACTCGACTTGCGGATTGGGGGGTCGACACTGCATTCGTCGGCACGAGTCCCGGTACCCAAACGCCGCTAGCGCTAGCCGCGCTCACGCCACCCGAGAGCCCTACGGTCATTTTCTATCGCGGTCCCGCTGCACCGGACACCACACTGAGGACCGCCGAAGTTCCCGTCGAAGTCGTTCGAGGTTGTCGCATTCTGTGGGTCAGTCAAGCCTCTCTCGCTCAGGGTTCAACCGCCGACACCTGCCTCGAGTGGATGTCGATGCGATCGCACGACGACCACACGATCCTCGACCTTGACTACCGCGCGTCGTTGTGGGAAAGTTCCGCGGATGCTCGATCGATGGCCGAGCGCGCAATTTCGCTGGCAACCGTTGTCGTCGGCAATCGCGAGGAATGTGCAATTGCGGTTGGGACGGACGAACCCGATGCCGCAGCCGACGCGCTGCTAGCAGTCGGAGTTCGCCTCGCCATTATCAAAATGGGTGCCGACGGCGTATTGATTGCGAGCGCCACGGAGCGTGTCAGAATTCCCGCCATTCCTATCGACGTCGTGTGCGGGCTCGGCGCCGGCGACGCATTCGGCGGATCCCTCTGCTACGGACTTCTTCACGGGTGGGAACTCGACCGAATCGGCAGATTCGCGAGCGCCGCGGGCGCGTTGGTTTCGACGAGACTGACATGCGCCGACGCGATGCCGACCGTTGACGAGCTCGCCACACTGATGGGAGAAGCCGCATGAATCTCGATCGCGCCCGGTACCGCGAACTCATCGAGGCACGCGTTTTCCAGCCAGCCTCCTTCGCCGACGCGCTTCTGTCTCGCCGCCGCCGCCCGATTGCTGGCCCCGACGGTCGACTCATCATCATTGCTGCTGACCACACGGCGCGAGGCAAGATTTCGCTTGGGTCCAACCCGGTGGCAATGGCAGACCGATTCACGCTGCTCGATCGACTCGTTCGCTGTCTCGCAATGCCCGAAGTTGACGGCGTCCTCGCGAGCGCCGACGTTCTTGAGGAACTCGCGTGGCTCGGTACGCTCAACGACAAATTGGCCATTGGCACAATGAACCGCGGTGGCATCATCGGTGCGACCTGGGAGTTGGACGATCGCCTCACTGCCTACGACTCGAACCACATCGAATCGATGGGGTTAGACGGCGGAAAGACGCTCATCCGAATCGACTATTCCGACCCCGGTGTCGCGCGAACGATCGAGACCGTTGCACGCCTGACTACCGAACTCGCCGATCAAAAACTGATGGCGATGATCGAACCGTTGCCGTACCTCAAAGACCCCAAAGGAAAAGCGATCCTCGACACATCCGACGAGGCACTCACCACGGTGGTAGCCATCGCGTCGGGACTCGGGTCATCGTCCGCCTACACGTGGCTGAAGATACCCGCAACCGCCCGCATGGCTGAGGTTGCTGCGGCAACGACGCTTCCCATACTCATGCTCGGAGGTGAACCCGTCGGTGACTCAGACGAGACCTTTGCTCTCTGGGCGAGTGCCATGAATGAACCCAATGTGCGCGGGGTTGTCGCAGGTCGCACGCTCCTGTACCCCAACGACGGAAACCCCGAAGCGGCGGTGGCTCGCGCCGCTGCGGTTGTTCGGCCCCCGTCATCAACCCACTCGAAAGGCGCGTCATGACTTGGTTTTTTCCCGCAGGAACGCTCACGAACGGCGATGCCGACGTCCACGTCACCCCGGAAAATGCGGGTTGGGCGTACAGCGGGCTTCGCGTCTACTCGCTGAGCACCGGAAACACCGTCTCGGTCGTGCTAGACGGCGAGGAGGGCGTGCTCGTTCCGTTGTCAGCCGAGAACGTAGCGGTCACCGTTGACAGTGCCGAGTTCACCCTCGCCGGTCGAAAGGGAGTTTTCGCGGCGGTGTCGGACTGGATCTACGTTCCCGTGGGAGCAACCGTCACCATGGCCGGTGACTCCGGTGAGATTGCGCTGTGCACCGCGCGCGCAAGCGATATCTTCCCCGTGCAGCATGTTCCCGCCGCCGACGTGCCCGTCGAAGTTCGCGGATCGGGACGGGCGACTCGCCAGGTGACCAACATCGCGACCCCCTCGTCATTCACCGCCGCACACCGTATCAACGTGTGTGAGGTCATCACGCCCGGCGGCAACCTTTCGTCGTGGCCGCCCCACCGACACGACGGAATCGGCGACTGCCCGACCACAAACGAAGAAATTTATTACTTCCGCATCGGACGCGGCGATGGTCCTCACGGTGACCCGACGGGCCAGGGACTGTTCCACATCTACACCGTTGATGGCTCTGTCGACGACACTGTCACGATTCACGACGGCGATGTGTACAACGTCCCCGAGGGGTACCACGGCCCGACGGTGGCTCCACCGGAATATCCGATGTACTTTCTTAACGTGCTGGCCGGCCCGGGCGGCGAGCGAACGATGGCGTTCTGCGATGACCCCGAGCACCATTGGATTCGTGAAACTTGGAATACCCAAACACAAGACCCCCGTTTGCCGTTGACCACGGCGTCGGGCCGGACAGGAAAGAGCTGAACATGAACCGTCGAATTGGAGTCGCCGTATTGGGTCTCGGCTGGATGGGAGAGGGACACAGTCGTTCCATGCTCCGTATTCCGTCACTTTTCCCTAATCGTTCATTTGATCCGGTGCTCGTCGTCTGTGCAGACACCGAGGAGGCCCGTCGCGAGCGTGCCGTTCGCGACTTCGGGTTCGAGCGCGCTGTGGCCGACTGGCGTGAAGCGATTGCATCGGACGACGTCGACGTCGTCTGGGTCACCGCGCCGAACATGCTGCACCTCCCGATGATTGAGGCGGCCTGTGCAGCAGGGAAGGCCGTGTTCAGCGAGAAGCCCATCGGCGGTAAGCCCGAGCACACGGTCGCCGCCTACGAGATGGCAAAGAAGGCTGGAGTTCGCACAGGTGTGGGATACAACTATCTCTGGGCACCGCTCGTCATGCACGCTCGCAACCTCATCGCGTCGGGCGAACTCGGCGACATCACCCACTACCGCGGTCGATTCGTTTCGATGTACGGAAGTGACGAACTCGGTCTTCTGACATGGCGCTTCATCCTCGACCAGGCTGGTTATGGGGTCACGAGCGACATTCTCAGCCACTCCGTGTCTCTCGCTCAGTACCTCATCGGGGACATCACCGACGTCGTAGGAATGCGCAATACGACCATTCCGCAACGCCCTCTGCCCACGGGAGCGGCGAGCCACTACGGCCGCGGTCGCCCCGAAGACCCCAAGGGCGACGTCGAAAACGAAGACTTCGCCTCGATGCTGTGTAACTTCGAGAACGGTGCAACCGGAACGTTTGAGGTGAGCCGAACGCTGGTCGGCCCCGAAAGCCAGAACGCGTTCGAGATCTACGGAACCAAAGGCGCACTGGCGTGGAACCTCGAAAAGATGAATGAACTGCAGTACTACCGATTGACAGACGACATTAGTTCCGGTTACACCACCATTTATGGCGGCGATCGCTTCCCATTCCATGGTGTTTTTTCGCCCGGTCAGGCGAACCCAATCGGACTCGAAGACCTGGTGGCAATCGAGGACTATTCCTTTCTCGAAGCGTTGTCGACGGACGGAACGTTCTCGCCGAGTTTCCGCGAAGCCGTTGACGTCGTCAACGTTCAACAGGCTCTAATAAATTCATGGGACTCCAAGACATGGGAACCCGTGACAGACCTCACAGGAGAAAATCGTGGCAAGTAAGACCATTCGCATCACGACTGCCGAAGCGCTCGTGCGGTATCTCATCGCGCAACGAACGATTGTCGATGGCACGAACGTTCCCCTCTTTCCTGGCGCTTACGGCATCTTTGGTCACGGAAACGTGACGAGCCTCGGGCATTCACTCGAGACACACCGCGACGAGCTTCCCGTGTGGCGTGGCCAAAACGAGCAGGGCATGGGGCTGGCGGCCGCCGCATTCGCCAAGGCATCACGCCGTCAACAGATCATGGTGTGCACGACCTCGATTGGACCGGGTGCCACAAACATGGTTACGGCCGCTGGTGTCGCTATGTCCAACCGACTGCCCATTCTGTTCATCGCGGGCGACACGTTTACGTCGCGTCTACCCGACCCGGTTCTTCAGCAGGTCGAACACTTCGGGGTTCCCTCAACCACAGTCAACGACGCGTTCCGACCAGTCGTCCGTTATTGGGATCGCATCACGCACCCAGCTCAGATCCTGAGTTCCTTGCCGCAAGCGGTCGCGACGATGCTGGATCCCGGTGACTGTGGGCCAGCCTTTATCGGTTTGCCACAAGATATCGCCGCCGACGCATTCGATTACCCTGAGTCGTTCTTCGAGACAACCATTCACGAATCACCACGACCTCGCCCTGACCGCGGTCAGCTCGCTCGTGCAGTGGAAATGCTGCGATCCGCACAACGACCCGCGATCATCGCGGGAGGCGGAGTTCACTATTCGCGGGCAGAGGCCGAACTGGCGGCATTCGCCGAAAAACATGGAATTCCGGTCGTCGAGACAGTTGCGGGTAAGTCTTCTCTCGTTGCGAGCCACCCCCGCTACGCCGGACCGGTCGGTGTCACGGGTGCGGAAGCCGCCAACGCGGTGGTTCGAGACGCCGACGTGATACTCGCCGTCGGCACACGCCTCGAGGACTTCACCACGGGTTCGTGGACCCTGTTTCCGGCCGAGACGCAATTCGTCGGTCTAAACGCGGCTCGCTTCGACGCTATCAAGCACCGCTCAACACCGCTCGTCGCTGATGCTCGAGAAGGCCTTACCGAACTGAGTGAAGCACTTGGAAATTGGTCGACCGACGCATCGTGGACGGAGAAAGCCGCCCGTTTGCGTGGCGAACTCGACGTTTTCGTCAACGGTCGCATCGCGGACGACGGAGTGTGGCCGCCGAGTTACGCTCAGCTGGTTGGGTTGGTGCACCAGGCCGCGACCGAAGAGGACTACGTTCTGACCGCCGCCGGTGGACTGCCGGGTGAACTCAATATCAACTGGATGAGCAAAGCGGTCGCCAGTTTCGACTGTGAATACGGATATTCCTGCATGGGCTACGAGATATCCGGCGCGTGGGGTGCCGCCATGGCACGCACTCGCGGTGAGGTTTTCGCGATGGTCGGGGATGGTTCCTATCTCATGATGAACTCTGACATTTACGCCTCGGTGCTTTCGGGGCACAAGATGATCCTTGTCGTTTGCGACAACGAGGGGTACGCCGTCATCGAACGGCTACAAACGAGTCAGGGTGGTGCGTCGTACAACAACATGCTGTCCGATTCCGTGGGAACTGGAACCGACGCGCGCGTCGACTTCGCTGCCCACGCCACTTCAATGGGTGCAGTCACGTTCGAAGTTCACAGCCTCGCCGAATTTGCCGATGCGCTAATCAAAGCACGGCAGGCCAGCAGCACTGCGGTGATCGTGACAAAGGTCCGCGCCAAGGACTTCACCGAAGGAGGCGCCTTCTGGCAGGTCGGAGTGCCCGAGGTATCTGACCGCGCGAGTGTCATCGCTGCGCGAGCGTCGATGGACAAAGGTCTTAAGGACCAACGTCCGGGAGTTTAGTCAGCCCAATGGTCGGCCACCCAAACTTGTCCACCAAGATGATTGGCATAGTCACCGACCTAAGCACGATTGCGAGAACGTCGCACGCCGTGGCCCAACAATCATGATGTTGGAAGTGCTAAGAACGTCTCCCAGCCCACGGGAACTCAGTTGCGCCCAAGGTAGACTGAAAACGCGGCTATTTCATTATCACGAGCCCCGAGAGCGAGTGCAATGCAAGCTATCAAGCTGGTCATTTGGGACCTCGATGACACGTTTTGGAGCGGCACAATTTCTGAAGGGCCTGTCCGGCAAATCAAGCGGAATCGCGATATCGTAATCGCACTCGCTAAACGGGGGATCATTAGCTCAATTTGCTCTAAAAATGATCAGTCGGTTGCCCTCGCAGAACTTCAGAAATCGTCAATTGCCGACTACTTTGTCCTCCCGAGTATCGACTGGAGTCCTAAAGGGCCGCGAATTCGACAGTTGATTGATGATCTAAATTTGCGACCAATCAATGTCCTTTTCATTGATGACCTCGCCAAAAACCTTGAAGAAGCACGTTTTGTGTTGCCTGAGCTCAATGTTGCTCTTCCCGAAGTTCTCGAGAACCTCCTTGAAGACCCTTCAGTGGCTGGAAAACCTGACCACGCATTGAAACGTCTGAAGCAGTACAAGGTTCTTGAACACAAAATTTCGGAACAATCCGCCTTCGAGGGGGATACAAACGACTTTCTTCGTCAGTCCGACATTAAAGTCGCGGTGCTGCCACCAACGGAAAAAGACCTTGATCGACTAGAAGAACTCATCAATCGCTCAAACCAACTCAACTTTACGAAACTTCGGGTCGACCAGTCGGCACTGACCCATTATGTGAACCCGACGAACTCGAACACTGGCGCGGTGTGGGTGCGCGACAAATATGGGGATTACGGTCTTGCCGGGTTTTACGCACTTGAAGATGGGGCACTCACCCAGTTTGCATTCTCGTGTCGTATTTTGGGTTTTGGAGTGGAAAGTTGGCTTTACCAAAAACTCGGCTGTCCACCTCTTGAGATCAATGGTGAAGTCTCGGCAATTCTGGAACGCGACACAACGATTGATTGGATCACTGAGGTTGATTCTCATCAGCAAAATGTCGACTCCAATACGGCCACCGATCGGCTACTGATTAAGGGCGGTTGCGATCTGCGGCAGTTGAACCCCTACCTCCGAGCAGATGTGGCGATTGATGAAGAAATGAACTACGTCGCACAATCAGGGTTCGGCGCACACGTTGAACATAGCGAAATGTTAAAGCAGGCGAATCCAGAGTTTGTTGAAAAGTTCAAGGACGTCATTGACCAAATTCCATTTATCGATCGCGACGCCTTCGAAACCAATTTCTTCGCGGATCTCCATCGATTCAAGTTGTACAGCGTGCTGATGGATTACACCGCCGGAATCTATCGATACAGAGACACAGAATTTGTCGTCCCACACCGTCGATTCGATACCAACTATGTGGCTCGACGAGATCTTCTCGAGGAGCGCTTCGGAAAAGAATTTGCCGATTGGTTTATCAGCAATTTCAGTTTCGAAGGTCCGCTCAGTGAGGAGGACTTTGAAGCAAACCTTGAGTGGATGATTTCGATGCTCCCTCAGGGCGTTCGACTAATTCTGCTCAATGGTGCTGAAGTCGATCTGAACAGTACAAAAGAGCCAGAACGTCACCTGCGTCACCGAAAATACAACTCCATCGTCGACCGAGTGGTTTCCCGTCATCCAAATGTGTCATTAATTGATGTGCGTGGAATAGTCACCGATCCGTCCAACACGACGAATAGCATTCGGCACTACCGACGCAATGTCTACCCGATTTTGGCGAGCCGAGTCGACGAGATTTTGGCTGCCGAGGGAGTGCCCCTCAAAGAAAACAATGAAGGTCTAGACGAAGAGGTGAAAACGTCTACGTCAATGACGCAACGAGGATCAACCGCGAAAAGGCTGACGCAACGGATAAAAAAATTAGCACAACGCTTCGCTAAGTGATGCGTGGCTCAATCGCTAGCGGGCTAGCTGCCACTCGATTTGCTTGCGGATTCCGTCACTGAAGCTCGTGGTTGGAACAAAACCGTAGGCTTCACGAGCCTTGTCTGTCGCGCCAGACGTCGTTCGTTGGTCCCCTTTACGGGCAGCGGCGTGTTCAATGAGCGCTGGTTTCCCGATCTCTCGTGCAATTATTGCCACCGCGTCATTCAGTGTGACCGGATCACCACCCGCAATATTAAAGACCTCGTTTGAGGCGCGAGATTCCGCAATGGTTGCGACAATTCCGACGCAGTCTTCAATGAAGGTGTTCGTCCGCGACTGGAATCCATCACCAAAGACAACAAATTCCTTCCCAGCGCTGATTGCCTCGATGAGTTTGTGATAGGCCATGTCCGGACGTTGACCGGGTCCAAATACGGAGAAAAGTCGCAGAATGGTGTGTTGTAGTCCTTGGGTTCGGTGGTAGGCGCGGATTAGTTCCTCGGCGGCCAGCTTGGTTACGCCGTAAGGAGAGGTCGGCAGGCATTCACTTTTCTCATCGCCGGTTGCCGTGACGCCATACACGGACGAGGTAGAAAATTGGACGAAATGAGTTTTTTCACTGACTCGATGTGAAATCAGATTTTCGACGAGTTTGATATTGCACGTCATATAGGTATCAAATTCCGACCAACTGGTCATAAGACCGGGCATCGCCGCGGCATTTACCACAACATCAAATTCGTCAGGCAGAACCTCAAGTTCTCCTCGAAGATCAACCACTACCTTGTCGATGTTCGGAACGCTACTCAATTGTTCCCAATTAGCTAATTTTGGCGCGTTAGGGTAAAGCCGGTCTAAAAACATGTCAGCGGCCACAACGTCGTGCCCACGATTGGCAAGCTCACGCGCGACGCCGGACCCGATGAAACCGGCAGCCCCCGTAACCAAGATTTTCACTGTCGAACCTTCCTGAGTAATGTCCTCCCCATTATCGGGGTTAGGCACCTTTACGGCGAGCCTTCGGCGAAGAGTCGGGGAAAAACGGGAGTGCGCAAAGGGTTTTCTCCGCTACAGAAGAGTGCTTTCGCGCTCCGTATAGTGCGCGCCTGGAGGGATTCGAACCCCCAACCGTCTGATCCGTAGTCAGATACTCTATCCGTTGAGCTACAGGCGCACATTGTCTCTCGACAACTTGACGAGTCTATCAGAGGGGGTTAGTGCGCCAAAACCGCAGTTCCCCTCTCGCGTGAGGAGTTCGCGGTCGAATAGGATAGTCCAATGGCAAAGAACAAGGGTAACGAGCCCCGACTGCGGGCCGTTGTCCATATCGGGCCTGTGAAAACGGGATCGACTGCCTTCACGCGACAAATGACGACCTCGCAAGAGCGCGGCGATCTTGGTGAGACCATCGTCTACGCCCTGCCTCGTGAGGTCAGCCGAGACAACAAGTCACAAACGGTTCTCCCCGAACATATTCGCCATCTCGCCCCAAAACTGGATTGGAGCAACCAATCAGGTGAGTTCTACGTCGCAACGAGAGGTCCAAATGAGGTTGTTGTCGATGGAGTCCGGACATATCTAGACGACCTGGTCAAGGACGTTCGCTCTCGCACGAAGTCCGATGCAACAATATTTTTTGTCGAGGAAGCGTTGTCGCGACGCCCGAATCCCGGTAATCTTCCGGCGGAGCTCCTGGCTCGGTTTGACACCGTTGATTTGGTTTTTGTTGCCCGAGCGCAGCAATTCATTGTTCCGTCGGCCATTAGCCAACGCGTGAAAATGGGCGCATACCCCGGTGTATGGGATACTCGAGTGTCGACCTATCTGTCAAATGAGAATCTTGCAAACCAATTCGATTACGCAAGCATTCTTGATCGGTGGGCGTCGAGTGACCCGCGCGTGCGAATCATCGCGGTCCCGTTCCTAGAGACGGATCGGGGAACGCAAAACCTATTTCATCGAATCCTCGCTGCCGTCAATGTCCAGGCAAACCTTGGTGAGCCAGTCGAAACCGAGGCCAATGTCACTCCGTCTCGTTTTGAAATTGCGGCAATCGGGCTCTACAAGAAGGCGACCTTCCGCGGCTCCATGAAGCGCAGACCGCGCGGCAGTCGCCGACTGCGTTCAGATGATTTCCCTAGGCGCGAGTTCGCTCTAATCGCTCGATTGATTCGAAGCCCGCGATGGTCCGTCACGCCAGATGAGCGAATCCGCATCGTCGATTTTTACAAAGCCGCGAACATTCGTTTCCGAGAGAAATTGGGTAAACAGGCAAAATCTGCCGAATGGACGGAGTGGTTTCAACAATCAGGAATACGCGACAGCTGACATTTTCACCGTTGTGTCGGTGGTCAGAGTGTGGTTGTCGCGTCAGGAAATCTTGTTCCACATCGCGAGTAGGCGGTTAAGCA
>Ga0214921_10010059_pt1 | contig 11778 bp, 11 predicted proteins | sample LL1505_MetaG_FD_177992 | JGI IMG/M metagenome (GOLD analysis project Ga0214921, IMG submission 177992) | Freshwater microbial communities from Lake Lanier, Atlanta, Georgia, United States - LL-1505 | ecosystem: Environmental > Aquatic > Freshwater > Lake | place: USA: Georgia | collected...
CATACGAGATGACGATCAGTTCACCGGTTTGACATAAAACAGCGGAAGCAGTTCCCGGACCAGTTCGCCATCCTCGGCCAGAGCTTTGCAGCCGTTTAAAAAGAACGGCTTGGGCGCGTCGGAGTCGGTGTTGGCCTGTGCCGCGCGCATGGCGCGCTGGCCGCCGCCGATGGTCTGCATCGCAGTAGTCGCGGCGGGGCCCAACTGGTCCCGCAGGTGGGTGCAGCTCTGGTTGCCGCCGACGGCGTCCTTCACGGCCTGGCGCTCCTCGGGTGCAACTCTTGCGTGAGCGCCACTGCCAGCAATGTGTGTTTCATGGGGCCTTCGGAGGGGGCTTGCGGAATTCGGCGTGCTCCGGTAGAACGTGAAAGGATAGAACGTTCGTCCCGGCTTCGCTGAAATGGAGCATATTGAGGGCGACGGGAGCGCCGAAGGGCCCAAGCGTCGGACCGGTTCCGCGCGCAAATTCGTATTTCGGAAAGTTGCTGGACGCTATATCCAGCCGCAAACGGTGCCCGGCGACAAAACGATTGGCGATGTCCGGCAGCACTATCTGGACCTGCCGCTGCTCATTGGGTGATGCTGAGCGCGCGCGGGTCGGGTCCTCGGCAAAACGCAGCCGAACAATCCCGTCGCTGAGATTCAGGGCAAAGCCATCGGGAAAGTCTAGGCTCGGCGGGTAAACGTCAATGAGTTTCGCCGTGAAATCGGTGTCCGGCGCATCGGTCGACACGGTCAGATGGACAGTTATCGAACCGACCACGTCCAGCGGGGCCTCCAGGGTGTCCGTGAGGAAGATGAGCACGTCGTTTCGGTCGGTGGTGGACTGGTCGTAGCCGCCTGCCATGGCGAGAGGTTCGAGACTGGCGACGTTTCCGCCTCTCGTGGGGACAGGATCGGCGGGATCGTGGCGCCACGAGCACTCACCAGGGGTCTGTGACCGTAAGAGCCCCAGGCTCCCTCCTGGATGCAGGTAAAGGTCCATCGGCCGCGCCTCGGGTGGCGGCCAGTCGGCGGCGCTGCGCCAGCTTCCCCCATGCAGCAAGCGACCTTGGCGGGTGCGCTCGCCGGACCCGCCCCCCATCAGGAAATACCGTACCGACGGCTCGCCGGACGATTGGCCCCGCAAGACCCCGTCGAACATGCGCAAACGATAGCTCGGCCAGTCGCCCGCCCAGCTGTCGAGAGGTGCATCGTGGCCGAAATCGACATCGCCTGCGAACGGGCGGCTGCGGTGCCCGTGGGTGAACGCGCCTAGGATCAGGTATTGCGGCCCCTTGCCGGCGGTTTTCAGGCCCTGGTAGTTCCGCGTCACGCTCAGCACATAGGGGTCGTACCAACCCGACAAATGCACGCAGGCGGCCTTGCTGTAGCGCTGGTGGTTTCCCTCCATCCAGATCGGCGGCTTTTGCCAGAAGCCGTCGAAGACCTCGTGCTCCCACTGGTCGATCAGATACTCCTCGTACTTCGGGTGATGGCGCAACGGCGATTCGCCCCGGCGCCACGGCAGCCGCCGCATCGACGCCTCGATATCCTCAGCCTCCAGCGCTGACTTCAGCTTCGGATCGGCCGCGGACTCGGGCGATCCGATCGCCTGCCGAAAGGCCCACATCACTTGCTTCATCTCGAATACGCCAAAGGCGCGCCCGCCGCTCTTCCAGGCGTTCCACAAGCCGCCGCAATCCAGGACTTGGGCGACCAGCCCTGGCGGATCGTAGCAACCGAGTGCGCCTTGAGTATGAGCGTCATAGGACAGGCCTACCGTACAGATGCGGCCGTCGCTCCACGCCTGTGCCACCAGCCACGCGCAAGTGTCAGCGCCATCTTCGCCGTCGGAGAGATACTTTACGAATGCGCCCTCCGAGGCGTGGGTTCCCCTGCAATCCTGAATCACAAAGGCAAGTCCTTCTGCAGCGTATTGCGCGCCCTGTTCGGCGCGCGACGCCGGGCGGGGGTCACCCTGTGTCACATCGGCGTTGCTAGCCGCAGTCCGGTCGTAGGGGGTACGCTGCAGAACCGAAGGGAACGGACCCGGCCCGGAAGGCAGATAAACATCCGTCGCCAGTTCGACGCCGTCGCGCATTGGCACACGGAATGTGAGCAATGTCAGATCTGCCGGCCGATCGGCGCTGAAGGGGGTGTAAGGGGTCAAGACAAGGAACCCACGCCGCCGGGCTCGTTGAGGAAGCACGCGCTGACCCGGCCGGGCGCGATGGTTTGCAACGGCGGCGCCTCGCGGGAGCATCGCGGCCCGGCAGATGGGCAGCGCTGGTGGAAGTGACAGCCCGGCGGCGGATGGGCCGGGCTAGGCAATTCACCCTTGATAGCACTGAACTGGCGCTTGCGGTTCTCGATTCGTGGCACTTCATCGAGCAGCGCCTGCGTATAGGGGTGATTGGGCGCGGCGAACACTGCCTCGGTCGGCCCCCGCTCGACCACGCGGCCAAGATACATCACGACGACACGGTCGGCGATATGCTCGATCACGCCTAGATCGTGGCTGATGAATACGTAGGTCAGCCCCAGCCTTTCGCGCAGGTCCATAAACAGGTTGAGCACCTGCGCCTGGATCGAAACGTCTAGCGAGGCCACACTTTCGTCGCAGATCAAAATCTCCGGCTCGACCGCCAGAGCGCGGGCGATGCCGATGCGTTGGCGCTGACCGCCACTGAACTGGTGCGGAAAGCGGGATTTGAGCGCGGGATCGAAGCCCGCCATCTCGAGGCATCGGTCGACATGGGCACCGATGTCGCTTCCACCGATGCCGTGATAGCGCGGCGCTTCGCCGACGATTTCCGAGACCCGCATCCGCGGATTAAGGCTGGAATAAGGATCTTGAAAGATCATCTGGACCTTCAGCCGAAGCCGGTGAGCTTCCAACGCTGAAAGGTCGGCAGTCGGTTGGCCGCGGTAGAGGCGCCGACCGTGGCTGGGCGCAAGGATGCCCGCCATCATCCGGCCGAGCGTGGACTTGCCGCAACCCGATTCCCCGACCACGCCCAACACTTCGCCATTTTCAACATCTAGAGTCACATCATCGACCGCGTGAACCGCGGTGGGCGCCTGGCGTAACCCCAGCCGCAGCGCCAGACGGTCGGCCGCATCGAAATGCGGCTCGAAGGTCTTGCCGATCCTTTCGAGAGACAGCAGCGACTCGCGCACTAGCTTACCTTCGTGCTGTGCACTGCCCAATTCGCCCTTGGAACGGCCCGGTGGGCTCATGGCGCGAGGGCTTTGTTTATGGCGGACGCCACTGGGTTAAAACAGCGGGCCCAATGGCCTGGGCCGATGGTGATCTGCGGTGGGGTCTGCTCGCAGATCGGCAGAACGTTCGGACAGCGCAGGCGGAACTGACAGCCCGACGGCCGCTGCGCCGGATTGGGCGTCGAGCCCGGAATCTGATGCAGTCGAGCGCCCCGCCGGTTGCGCGTCGGCACGCTCTCGATGAGGCCCTTGGTGTAGGGATGGGCGGGCGAGTCGAGAACGTCGTCAGTGGAACCCTGTTCGACGATCTTGCCGCAATACATCACTGCGATGTCATCCGCCAGGCCGGCTACAACCGACAGATCATGAGTGATCCAGATCAGCGCGGTTCCGGTTTCTCGCGCCAGACGCTGCACCTCGGCCAGGATCTGGGCCTGGATCGTCACGTCTAGCGCCGTCGTCGGCTCGTCGGCGATGATTAGTTCGGGGCGGTGCAGGATGGCGATGGCGATGGCTACACGCTGGCGCATTCCCCCCGAGAACTGGTGCGGATAATCGCGCATCCGTTCCTTCGCCGCCGGGATGCCTACCATCGACAGCGCCTCCACTGCTCGATCGATCGCGATGCGCTGCGGCACCTTTTCATGGGCGAGGATCGTCTCGACGATTTGGGTGCCGACCCGCAGAACCGGGTTGAGCGTCATCATCGGATCCTGAAAGATCATCGCTATCCGGTTTCCCCGCAACTTGCGCATCTCGTGGTCAGAAAGCCGGGTCAGATCTCTGCCTTTGTAGAGCACCTCGCCATCGGTAACGCGTCCGGGCGGTTCGACTAGACCGAGAATGGAAAAGGCGGTGATCGACTTGCCCGACCCAGATTCGCCGACCAGTCCGAGGATCCGGCCCGGCGCCACGCTCAGCGAGACACCATCCACCACAGCGATGTCGCCGAACGCGGTGCGCATCCCGCGCACTTCCAGCAGCGGCGGGACCGGCCAGGCCGGGATCTGAGGCGCCATAGCCTCCATCACTGGTTCCTCGGGTTGAGGATATCTCGAACGTGATCACCAACCAGGTTAATCGATATGATCAGGACCAACAGCACCAGGCCTGGGAAAGTGCTGATCCAATAGGTACCGGACAGAATGTATTTGTAGCCATTGGCAATCAGCAGACCGAGCGATGGCTCGGTGATTGGGACGCCGAGCCCCAGGAACGATAGCGTTGCCTCCAGCGCGATCGCGTTGGCGATCTGGATCATGGCGATGACGATCAGCGGCGGCAGGCAGTTCGGCAGAAGGTGCCGGAACATGATTCGCCACCACGGCAGCGCCAAAGAACGAGCCGCCTCGATGTACTCCTGCTCGCGTTCGGCCAGCGCCGTGGCGCGAGTGGTGCGTGCGTAGATTGCCCAATCGACGATCACCAGCGCCAGTACGACGTTGGCGACACCCTTGCCCATGACCGCCAAAATCATCAGCGCTGTCAGGATGGTCGGGATCGACAGTTGAAGATCGACCAGGCGCATGACCAAGCTCTCGACCCGGCCTTCGGCATAACCGGCCGCCAGGCCAAGGGTGGTGCCGATCAATGCCGCGATCAGAGCCGATCCGATGCCGACCAGCAGCGACGTTCGAAGTCCGTAAATGATCCCGGAGAGCAGGTCCCGGCCCTGATCGTCCGTCCCGAGAACAAATAACTTCCCTCCATAGCCGGTGCTGCCCGGTGCAAGACGGCCGTCCATGATGTCAAGTTGCATCAAATCGTACGGATCCTGCGGAGTGATCCAGGGCGCAAAGATGGCGGCGAGGATCAGTAAGATAAATACCGCAAGGGCTGCAACTGCCACTCGGGAACGAGCAAAATCCGCGCTGAACTTACGCACCAAATTCAGGGGCGGCGGGACGGCGACCAGCGCGTCGGAGGGTGCGGCCGAAGAGGTTGTTTCTGCGGTCACTCGCGATCCCCAAGTCTCACCCGCGGATCGAGCAGCACATAGGTCAGATCGACCACGAGATTGACCGTAACGAAGATCAGCACGACGATCATCAGATAGGCGACGATCACCGGCCGGTCTAGCAGGTTGATGGAATCAATGAGCAGTTTGCCCATGCCCGGATAGGAAAACACCGTTTCTGTGACCACGGCGAAGGCGATCGTTCCGCCGAAGCTGAGGCCGATTACGGTGACGACCGGGATCAGGATGTTCTTCAAGACATGCACCCAGACGATCCGCCGCCAGGTCAGACCCTTCGCGCGCGCGAACTTGATGAAATCCTTGTGAAGCGTTTCCCGCACTCCGGCGCTCGTCAGCCTCAGAACCATTGAAATTTGATACAGCGCCAGGTTCAGCGCTGGCAGGATAAGGTGCTGCAGCCCGTCCCATGTAAGAAAAGCCCATTCGGTGCCCAGCACCGTGGCAGTCTGCCCGCGACCGATCGCCGGTAGCCATCCCAGCTCGACCGAAAACACCAGGATCATCATCAGACCGACCCAGAAGGTCGGCAGAGAAAAGCCCAGAATGCTGCCGCCGAGAATCATCTGCGACAAGGCCCGGTTTGGGTAAAGGCCCGCCAGCAGTCCCAGCGGGATGCCGATGAGGACCGAAAGCAGCAGCGCCGAAACCGCCAGTTCCAGGGTCGCCGGCAGGCGTTGGGCGATCAGATGCAGCCCTGGCTGGCCAAAGACAAAACTGTCGCCTATATCACCGTGGAAAAGGTTATCGACAAAGGCCAGGTATTGACGCCAGAGCGGCAGGTCAAAACCAAGAGCGCGGATCGTTTCGAGTCGCTGGGCCTGCGTCGCATTAGGAGAGATCATGATATCGACCGGGTTGCCTATCAGGTTCACGGCGACGAAGACCAGCAACGTCATCACGAACACGACCAGCAGAGCCTGGAAGACGCGTCGGATCAGCCAGCTTGCCATCGGTAACTCTGTAAATGATCACACCTGCCGGTCCCGCCTAGGGCGGTACTCTTAAGCGGGTCAGTTTGCATGAACAAAGCGGATCTCGGTGTTGGACGACATCACAGGTTCGTACGAATAGCCTTTTCTAGCCGCCCATATGGCGTTCAGGAAATACAGCGGGATAGCGCCCATATCTTGGCCAATCAGGACATCGGTAGCCTGCTTGAGCAGTAGGTAGCGTTTAGTCTGATCGAATTCCTGCAGTGCCTGTTTGACCAGAGCGTCGAACTTGGGGCTCGAATAACGCCCGCGGTTGAAGGCCCCGTAGCTGGCCTTCTCGTCATAGGTCATGTATCCGTTGCGCAGATTCAGCGAGGTGTCCGGAGCCGAGTCGCTGCGACCCCAGAAGTACACAGAATACTTTCCCTTAGTCGCATTGTTGGAGAAGATGCTGTACGGCTGGCAGTCGACCCCGTTCACCTTAAGCCCACCGCGCGCGAACATCTGAGCCACGGCTTGGGCTGCTTCAGGCGAATTGACGTCACGATCGGTCGAGCAGGCCACCGTCAGTCCAAAACCGTTCGGGTACCCGGCTTCGGTCAAAAGCCGCTTGGCTTTCGCCACATCTGGAGCAGCGGCCTTCATTTCCGGCGAGTATCCGCCCTGACCCTCGACGGCCACCTGGCCTGCTGGCGCTGCCAGACCGGCGAATATCCTGTCGGTAATCGCCTTTCGATCAATCATCAACGACATAGCGTGGCGGACACGCGCGTCCTTAAGCGGGTTCTTGTTAAGCGGTTTGCCGTTCGTGTCGGTAATCTGGGGTGAGTTGTCGTTTAAAAGGTCGAGCGTCAGATACAACAGGCGAACGGAGGGGATCGAGTAGACGTTGGCGCCGGGTTGGGCCTTGATCCGGGCCACATCCGTCGGCGGGACGGCGTCGATAACGTCCACAGCTCCGGTCAAAAGCGCCGAGACCCTCGCTGAAGGCTCGGTGATGAACCTCATCCTGACGTTGTCAAACTCGGGCTTGCTGCCCCAATAGCCCGGATTGGCCTTGGCGATGACTTGTTCGTTCGGCACCCAGGAAACAAAGGAATAGGGGCCGGTGCCGATCATTGCCTTACCGGAATTGAAGTCAGCCGTCGTCACCCTGTCGCCCAGCGCGGAAGGAACGATGAAGACTTGCCCGATCTGATCCATCAGAAGCGGAGTCGGCGCCTTAGTTTTCACGTTCAGCGTCAAGTCGTCGACGATTTCGAGCTTGTCGATGTCGGCGACCTGCTGTGTCGTCGGCGAGGGGCTGTTGGGCATCGAGCCGGAGCGCTTGAACGAGAAGGCGACATCCTTGGCGGTGAAGGCCGAGCCGTCATGAAATTTAACCCCGCCCCGCAACTTGATCTGCCAGGTCAAGGGATCGAGCAGCTTCCAGGAGAGCGCCAGCGCAGGCACGGGCTGCAAGTCCTTGCCGAAATTGACAAGGCGGTCGAAGATCATGTCGTTGATTGCAGTTCCGGTCGGCTGCACCGTAAACTGGGGATCGAGCACAGTTTGCGGCGTCGACCGGCCGAAGACCAGATCGGCCGCCGGGGCGGATGTCGCCATCAGCGCAAGGCTCGCCGACAGCACAATTGCCGCTGGGTATAGGTTTCGCATGGTGAAGGTCATGATTTTTTCCTTTGGAGGGGCAACTGAATAATTTTGGCTAAAAATTTCTCAATTCATACTAACAACTCTGATCGATCGACACACTTAGTAAAAACCCTCTTAAAACCCTTTATTTTTCCTCGTAGCCCACACATATCACAGGCTAGGCATAGGCCCAAGCTAGGGGTAGATCTTGTGAGAAAGTTCGCATGTATACGGGAGCAGTGATCGGACGAGCAAATCAAAGCGTAGAGGTAGACCGGAGTCCCATCTGACAAATCGGGGGGTGGGGGTACGGTGGGGGTCGGGCTAAACCGGAGATTGCGCCAGCATGCGGACGGATTGGTTTTAGCATCCAAAGCGCTCATCACCCAAGACCGCAAAAACCCCCTCAAACCAGTCCTCCGCTGGTCTTTTCGTTTTAGATCAAAATAAGCCCACAGGCGCATTTTTATGCCAATTCTTTCTGAGGCCAATCACATGAAACACTTTCAACGCAACTCTCTCAACTTTTTAGCGGCAGCTTGGGTCGCGGGGCTGTGCTTGCACATGCCTTTGGCTAAGGCTCAGGGTTTGGACTATCCGTCGCGGCCGGTCAAGATGGTGGTGGGTTTCCCCCCCGGCGGCGGCACCGATGTGTTTGGGCGTGTACTGGCGCAGGGTTTAACCAATGTGCTGGGGCAATCATTTGTGATCGACAACAAGGCCGGCGCGGGCGGCGTGGTGGGCAGTCAAAGCATGCTAACCACTATTGCCGACGGCTACACCCTGCTGATCGGCAGCACCTCCACCCAAGTGATTGCACCCTTGTTGTTCAGTAAGCGTCCCTACAACATTCAGGATTTCACGCCGATTGCGCACGTGGCCAGCGTAGGCATTGTGTTGGTAGCGCACCCCTCTGCGCCCTACAACAACGTGGCCGAATTTGTGGCGTATGCCAAATCGCATCCCGGTCAAGTTAATTACGCTTCAGGTGGCAATGGGGTGACCAACCATTTGGCCATGGAACTATTGAAAAGCCGCACCGGCACGTTCATCACCCACATCCCCTATCGCGGTTCGGCGCCTGCTTTGCAAGACGTGATCGGCGGGCAAATTCCAGTGATGTTTGATTCCATCGCTTCTAGTGGCCCACAAATTAAAGCGGGCAAGGTCAAGGCGCTGGGCGTGGCGGGTCTCATCCGCAGCGACGCTCTGCCCGGAGTGCCCACCATTGGTGAGATCGGCGCCAAGATTGGCCTCAAGGATTTCGACACCCCCGGTTGGATCGCTTTATACGGCCCCAAATCCCTGCCTCCGGCCGTCGTCAGCAAATTGCAAGACGCAGTGGCCAAGGTGTTGGAAAGCCCCGATGTGGCGCAAAAATTTGCGTCGGCAGGTGGTGCACCTAAGTACCTCAATGCTGCAGCCTTGACCAACTACGAAAATGTAGAAAGTCAAAAATGGGGCGAAGCGATTCGCTTTTCTGGCGCCAATCTCAATTGATTCCCCATGAAAATTGCCGCCTTACAAATGATCTCGGCTGTGGAATGGTCGAGCAATCACGCCCAAGCGCAAAGCTTGCTGGATCAGGCGGCCGCCCAACACGTCGAATTGGCCGTTTTGCCCGAATACTTCTGCATCATGGGACGCAAGGACACCGACAAGTTGGCCTTGCAAGAGCGCTTTGGCGATGGCCCGATTCAAAGCTTTTTAAGTGACAACGCCAAGCGTTTAGGTATTTGGATTGTGGGCGGTACCCTGCCCTTGTCCACCAACGATCCGCTGAGGGTGACCAACTCGTCACTGGTGTTCAATCCGCAAGGCAAGTGCGTCACGCGCTACGACAAAATTCATTTGTTTCGCTTCACGCAGGGAGAAGAAAGTTACGATGAATCGCGGGTGCTGGTGCCCGGTCGAGAACCCGTGGCTTTTGATCTTCCTTCGCGTGACGGCAGCACCTATCGCGTGGGACTGAGCATTTGTTACGACTTGCGTTTTCCCGAATTGTTTCGACAACTCAACAGCCATCTGTTGTTGGTGCCCAGCGCCTTCACCTACACCACGGGGCAAGCACATTGGGAATTTCTGCTGCGTGCGCGTGCCATCGAAAACCTCTGCTATGTTTTGGCCTCGGCGCAAGGGGGCTTGCACGAAAACGGCCGCACCACGTGGGGCCACAGCATGGTGGTCGGTCCTTGGGGTGGCGTGATGTCACTTCAAGCCACCGGCCCAGGCGTGGTGATCAGCGACATCGATCACACCGCCATCAACGAATGCCGCACCAAGTTGCCCGCTTTAGATCACCGCTCTTTGTAAACCACTATGACCACTCGTTGCGCACGCATCATTTATTGGCGAGCCAAGCCCGGCATGCTGGAGGCGTATTCGCGCTTTTTGCAGCAATATGTGGAAGCCATTGACGAGCGCGCCCTGCAACAAGGCCATTTGCTCAAACATGCCACATGGGTGGACGCCACCCCAAACGCAGAATGGACGCATATGCGTGTGTTTGAATTTAAGACCCACGCACAACGTGAGACCATGAAAACAGCGCTTGTACAAGCCGCCGCCGAACTCACACCTGATACCTCTGAACGGGCGCAGCGCGCGCAGCTTGCCGAAAGTCTTCGCGACAAGGTGCGTGAGCAAGATCTCGATTTGCTTTAAAGCTCTTTTTTATTTGCGGGTCATTACATTTAAATTGGTAATGCCGCCCATCAAACGGAGTGACCCTTGTCGATGACTTGTTTGACTGCCTCGTCTTTGAACTCGACGGCGTATTTCGTTGGCTGCATTTGCTTTTCTCCATTTCAGTTTTGACATCATATTTGTCTACTGATTTGGGGGAATACCAATTTGGGGAAAAATAAAAAAATCAGTGCTGGTGTTGCAGCGAGTGGAAATACTGGGCTAATTCAAAGGGGTTCATGCCGCGTGTAGCCTCTGGTGAGAGTCGCATGCGAACCCAAGACACACGTCCGTCGGTTTCTTCCAATCGACCCACCTCGATTGTTCCAGTAAGGCTGATACGCCCTCGGGTGAAGGGAACAGCCCAATCGGTTTGCGAAGCGTCCAAATAAACCGTGGCTAGCGCTGCCGGAAGATCATCGGCTTCCCCATCGGCATGCTCACTCATTTGGACGGGCCGGGGCGAGAGTAAAAAGCGCCCCAAGTGAGGCCGTTCTTGTTGAACCATGTAACCCACAATTGTTCTCTCTTTGCCATGGGCTCTGCGCAAAGCATCGGTCATCTCGAGGCCTTGTGAGCCCACGGGGAGTTTGTAAAAACTCTTGAATTCGAGGGTTTCAGAGTTTTGTGCCAAGACAGATTGGCTTAGGGCGACGCCAAGAGCCCAAAGCATAAAGTGGCGTAATGCGTAAATAATTGGAAACATTCTTAAATCTTATTATTGTTATGTGAACTATTTATGTCAATTTCGGGCTCGGCGTCTTTTTCATGACCAACCACGGCCCAGCTCCGGCAACCAGCGCAGCTTCAGCCGCTGCTTTTGCTGAATGGGATGCGTTTTTTGAAACGTTTACAAGTACGTTTTACATTGACCACGATAGCTTCCACATGGAGGGCTCCAACAGCAAGTTTTGGCATTTGTCTAACGCTAAGCAGCGGCAAAATGACACGGCTCCGTATCTGCTGCGGGGTTGTTCACAACGTTGAACAGATTAAATGCAATTGGAATGCTTGACTTGGTTCGTGTTGCCTTTGCTGTTTGGTATGCGGCCCTTATGTAGCTTCGTAGCTTGTTTGCTGTTCGGCCCTTGCCTAGCCCCAAAACATGCCGCATCATGTCGGCGATCTGTTCACCTGTGACTTGGTTGGCAGGAGGCGCCGTAATTTTGGGCCACGGGTCGATAACATGCAGAGAGAAAATACTTCTTGCATCCTTGTGTGTGTCCGACGTCAGCGTGTGTGAGACAAATAGGGGTACTTGATTAAAGGAGGGTTTTGGTTCATCTTTCAACCTAAGGAGTGAAGATGAAATTGAAATCTATTCAACCCAAGGCCTCTGCCGAGCAG
>Ga0214921_10010060_pt1 | contig 11775 bp, 7 predicted proteins | sample LL1505_MetaG_FD_177992 | JGI IMG/M metagenome (GOLD analysis project Ga0214921, IMG submission 177992) | Freshwater microbial communities from Lake Lanier, Atlanta, Georgia, United States - LL-1505 | ecosystem: Environmental > Aquatic > Freshwater > Lake | place: USA: Georgia | collected 2015-05-28
GTCCTCGGCGCACACCTGCTTTTGCGATAGCCAAGGTTTTGCCTATATTTTTGGGGCGAATCGCGGAAATGGCGGCGTGATTATTCTAAACCTAAACGCCGACCCCATGCAGCCGATCGAAGTAGGTGCCTTTGATAATTGGTATTGCCACGACGGGTATGTGCGCAACGATACCATGTATTTAGCACACATTTATAATGGCTTTTTTAGTATCGTTGATGTGACGTTCAAGGCGAATCCACAATTATTGGCTTCGCATCCCACCCCCAGTTTGTTTACCCACAACATTTGGCCGTCAACCACAGGTCAATATGTTTTTACCACGGACGAAGTTTCAGGGGCCTACGTTGGCGTATATGACATTTCCAACTTAAACGCGATTACCGAAGTGGAACGCATACAAAATTCCCCGGGTGCAGGGGTTATTCCCCACAATACACACGTGCGAGGAGATTATCTGGTCACCAGCTATTATTCCGATGGTATCGTGATTCACGACTGTACCAATCCCCAAAATTTGGTGAAAGTAGGAGGGTACGACACCTACAACGGACAAACCACAGGCTTTGATGGATGTTGGGGCGTTTACCCATTTTTCTCGAGCGGTACTATCATTGCCTCCGATATAACCGAAGGCTTGTTCATTCTTGGACCGCATTACCAAAAAGGAAGTTATTTGAAAGGAACCGTAACCGAAGTGGGAAGCAACGCCCCACTCAGCGGCGTGCAAGTAACGTTATACAACAACCCGCAACCGGATTTGACCAACAACTTAGGGAACTATGTTACCGGTATTTACCATACAGGGCAAGCTACCGTGGTGTTCAGCAAAGTTGGATATGGTCCTGTGAGCACCACCGTAAATTTGGTGCAAGGTCAAGAAGTGGTGTTGGATGTTCAAATGACACCGTTACCGCCGTTTAACCTCCAAGTAAATGTGACCGATGCTTCCAACGGAACACCGATCTATGACGCGAAAATCAAACTGGTGCATCCGCTCATTCATCATGATGGAGCGACGAACGCCCTTGGGGAAGAACAATTTACTTTGTATTACCAAGCGGCATATTCCATATTTGTGGGTAAATGGGGGTACCAACCCTATTGCGCTTCGCTGGTGATTGATTCCACTACAGGGGTTATTCAGGTAGCGTTGCAGCCCGGTTACGGCGATGATTTTGAACTGGACCTTGGTTGGACCGTGAACAGCACCGCCCATACAGGAATGTGGGAGCGAGGGGTGCCTCATGGTACTTCCAGCGGCAGTACAGTGCAGGGCGATGTTCCTTGGGATTGTGGCACTTCGTGCTATGTAACCGGTAACAATGCCAACCTTCATCCTGATTTCGACGATGTAGATCAAGGGAATACGGTTTTGGTTTCTCCGCCCATGGACTTAACGGGATTGACCAACCCGCATGTAAATTATGCGAGAGGATATTACAATTACTATGGACCCCACTTAGTGGATGATACCTTGAAAATCTTTGTCAGCAACGGAACACAAACCGTGCTTATCGACCAGGTGGTGCCACCTCAGGGGGATTCCATGCAGTGGGAATACAAGAGCATCGGACTGAATGGCCTGTTACCCATTACCTCTACCATGCAGATTTCTGTTTTTATCTCGGATTATGATCCAAATATTAATATTACCGAGGCCGCGTGGGATGAATTTTATGTGACCAATTACAGTGTCAACGGGTTGGAGGAAGTGCAACAAACGCTTCACGTTTATCCTAATCCTGCGAATCATCACATGACCCTTTCAGGAGCTTTGGTCAACGAACCGTATTCGGTATATAATAGCATGGGTAGTATGGTCCAAACAGGAACCTGCGCCGATTCCACATTAACCATCGATCTATCGAGTTTACCCTCGGGCCTATACTTGATGAGCCAAGGAAATAGGGTAACCCGATTTGTAAAAAATTAAGTAAATGCTCGATCAACGTCCCAACCTTTCCTTAGTAATTCCTTTATTGAACGAGGAAGAATCGTTAAAGGAATTGCATCAATGGATTCTTAGCGCGGTGAAGGCCCATGCCTTATCCTATGAGGTAATTTTTGTGGACGATGGCAGTACCGATAAAAGCTGGGAGATTATTACGGAACTCGCAACTTCTGATCCGAACGTTAAGGGCATAAAATTTCAGCGCAATTACGGGAAGTCTGCAGCACTTCAAACGGCTTTTCAAGAGGTGCAAGGAGAAGTAGTAATTACGATGGATGCCGATTTACAAGATTCTCCCGAGGAAATTCCAGAGTTGTACCGAATGATTACCCAAGACGGATATGATTTAGTTTCAGGGTGGAAGAAGAAACGCCACGACCCGCTTTCGAAAACGCTCCCAACGAAGCTTTACAATTGGGCAGCACGACGAATCACCGGGATTTATTTGCACGATTTTAACTGCGGTCTTAAGGCGTATCGTCGGGCGGTGGTCAAGAGCATAGAGGTGTATGGCGACATGCATCGTTACATGCCTGCGCTAGCCAAATATGCTGGATTTAAAAAAATAGGCGAAAAAGTGGTGCAACATCAAGCGCGAAAATACGGGTATTCCAAATTCGGGTTAAACCGTTTTCTCAACGGTCCTTTGGATTTAATCACCGTGGCCTTCATGGGAAAATTCGGGAAAAAACCGATGCACTTTTTTGGGGCTTTGGGGACGCTGATGTTTTTTGTGGGCTTTGGTTTCTCCCTGTACTTGGGCATCGACAAGCTGTTTTTTCATACACGTGGTGTGAGGTTGTCGGATCGCACCGAGTTTTATTTGGCGCTTGTTTCAATGCTCATGGGCTTGCAGTTTTTTTTAACGGGTTTTGTCGCCGAATTAATTAGCCGTAGCTCATCGTCCCGAAACAATTATTTGGTGGAAGATAAAAAGGGATGGGGGTAAACGAATGGGGCGTGGACCCTACTTGGACTTTGTTTTTGGACCGCGATGGGGTAATTAACCAACGGATTTTTGGTGGTTATGTCTTGGATTGGGAATCTTTTCATTTTTTGCCTGGGGTATTAACGGGATTAGCGTTGGCAGCATCTCGTGTGGGCCGTATCGTGGTGGTCACCAATCAGCAATGCGTCGCCTTGGGGAAAATAAGTGAGCAGGGATTGCAAGCAATACACGAAAACATGGTTCAAGAAATGCAACAGGCTGGCGGACGCATTGATGCCGTTTTTGCGGCCATAGAATTAAAAACGGACCCGCAATCACGAAGAAAACCTAAGACCAATATGGCTCTTGAAGCTCAGCAAAGATTTCCGGAAATCGATTTTAAAAAGAGCATCATGGTGGGAGATACCGATACAGATATTCAATTTGGCCAGGCGCTGGAAATGAAAACGGTCCTCATCGAAAGCGAAGAACAAGTAACCGTAATCCCGGATGTTCGTTGTAAGGCCCTGAGTGATTTTTTATACCAACTATGAAATTTGTTGCCTTATTATTTTTAATATCATGCCTCGCCATGGTTGGATTCGGCCAAAACAAAACGGATGCAACCGGCAAAAAACAAGGTCCTTGGGTAAAATATTATGAAGACGGAAAAACGCCGTTATATACTGGGACGTTTCAAAATGATGTCCCCGTTGGGGAATTTCGGTATTATTATCCCACTGGGAAGGTGAAATCCATTGTACACCACGAGACGATGTCGAGGGCTTATGCGTGGTTTTATTTCGAAAATGAGCAGGTCATGAGTGAAGGTCAGTACCTCCACCAAAAAAAAGATTCTATTTGGAAATCGTTTAATGCGCAAGGAATGCTGGTGAGTATCGAAACCTTTAAAAACAACCGTTTAAACGGGGTTAAAGAACTGTATTATCTGCAAAACCAATTGGAAACAGGTGAGATGAAGGTAGCCCAACGAGAAACCTACGTCGATAGCGTACTTCATGGGGCCTATTCCGCCTATTTTTCCTCAGGAATTAAAAAAGAAAGCGGGCGCTACGAAAACGGTCTTAAAGTAGGGATTTGGGAAACCTTTCACACGAAAGGTGCTGTAGCTACACGCATTAAATTTAGAAAAGGGAAAGCTTATGGTTACGCCATAGCCTTTGACGAGGAGGGAAATGAGTTGTACCGTTCCTATTACCTCGAAGGTAAATTGCTCCAAGGTGAAGAACTCAAAAAGTATTTCGCGCAATGCGAAAAAAATGGGATATCTCCCGAAGAATAAGTATTTTTAGACCATGACTTGGAAAACGTGTGCTTTTTTTTTAGTGCTCGCAGGTTTCGTTGGATCTTGTAAAAAAGACCCGCCCTCGGGAGGCGTAAGTTCCTTTCATTATAATTATTATCCCTACAAGCAAGGTTCCTATTGGATTTATCAAGCGATAGAAATTAACCACGATGTCAACGCCTTGGTCCCTCATGATACCCTAGTATACGATTTGAAAACCGAAATCGGCGATACCTTGTATGACAACGAAGGACGCATGGTGTATCGTTTTAATCGCTACAAAAGAAATGGCCAGTTTAACCCATGGGTTCAGACCGATGTTTGGACCACTGTGGTGGATGAAAATCGCGCAGAAATTGTGGAAGAAAATATCCGAAGGGTAGCCTTGAAATTCCCTGTAAATTCTGCCATTTCATGGGATCCAAACCAATTTAATTTTTTGCCCGCTCAAAGTGCTTTTTACGAACAACTTCACAAACCCTATTCGACTGGATATGTGGTCTCCGACAGCGCCGTCCATGTGATTTCTATAAAAGAGCTTACCTTAGTTTCTTACCAAAATCAATTCGAAGTTTACGGCAAGAACATTGGCCTTATGAAGAAATATTTTAAAGATATTCAAATTGCCAACTTTGATACCTTGAACATCAAACACGGGAAAGAACTCTACCTAACCCTTTTGGAGTACGGCCAATAATGCTACCTTTGACTTATGGAGTTTAACAAAGTTCGAAGGGATTGTGTGCATTTTAGAGGACATATTCCATGTAAACCTAATAAGGATTTTGGAAGTATTTGCTCAGATTGCACCCATTACCGGGCCATCGAAAAACGTATTTTAATCATTAAGCTCGGTGCCTTGGGTGATGTAATTCGAACTACACCCCTGATAGCCCTTTTTCGAAAAAAATATCCCAATTGCCATATCACATGGTTAACCCAAAGTCCTGCTATTTTACCTAAAAACGCACTTGATACGATCTATGGTCTTTCCGAAACGTCGCTGTTCATTCTACAAAATAGCAGCTTCGATATCGCGATTAACCTGGATAAAGATCCGGAAGCCTGTATGTTAATTTCGAAAATAGAAGCCGTTCGGAAATTCGGATTTACCTGGGAAAATAATGCAGTCGCTCCATGCACAGACGCCGCCGAGCATAAACTGATCACCGGATTTTTTGATGCCTATTCCAAGGCGAACACCCAGAGTTATTTGGAAGAAATTTTTGAGATTTGTCACGAAACGTTCAAGCATGAACCATACCTCATTGAACTGAACGAAGAAAAAGCGGTGGAATGGCGAAAAACCTTGCAGGAAAAAGCCCTAGGAAAACCCATTGTTGCCCTAAATACCGGTTGTGGTCCTCGGTGGAATACACGGCTGTGGCAAGCACATCATTGGGTGGAATTAGCCAAGTCTTTGGAAAACCAAGGCTATTTTCCAATGTTCCTCGGAGGGGAATTAGAACACGAAAAAAATCAAGAAATGGCGCTCGTGAACGGTACCTTTTACCCCGGACATTTCGATTTGGAAACCTTTATAAGTTTGGTATCGGCTTGTGACATCGTCGTTACCCAAGTGACCATGATGATGCACATCGCCACGGCGCTTCAGAAAAAAATGGTTTTGATGAATACGATTTTTAACCCGAAGGAATTTGAATTATACGGCCGCGGTGTAATCGTTGGTCCACCCGAACCTTGTACCTGCTACTATGGCAATACCTGCTTGAAGGGGTTACCGTGTATGGAACATATCTCGGCGAGTACCGTGAGCAACGCTGTGTTAAGTTTGTAAGCGTATGAAAGTGGTTTACCTATCGACCTTCTATCCCTACCGCGGCGGCATTGCCCAATTCAATGCGCTACTGTTTCGGGCTATGGAAAAACACCACGAAATGCATGCGGTTACCTTCAAGCGCCAATATCCAAACATGCTCTTCCCCGGGAAAACGCAATACGTTACGCAGGACGATATAGCCGACACTGTTCCCGCTGTACGAAAACTGGATTCCGTGAACCCTCTATCCTATTGGACAACCGCTAAATACCTCAGGAAACAAGCGCCTGATTTGGTGCTCACAAAATACTGGATGACCTTCTTTGGTCCTAGCCTCGGGTTTGTTTTAGGTCGTCAGTCGCGGTTTACTAAGCGAATTGCGGTATTGGACAATGTCATTCCCCATGAAAAACGCTTTTTTGATAACGCATTTAATCGGTATTTTCTTCGGCGCAACGACGGTTTTATCGCCATGACAGAAAAGGTCAAAGAAGATCTATTATCCTACGTTCCCCATGCGAAATGTGTGGTAATCCCACATCCGGTGTACAATCAATTCGGCACAAAAGTGACTCGCGAAGAAGCACTGAATCAATTGAATTTAGGGTATTTGAAGGACCGTAAAATCCTGCTGTTTTTTGGGATTATTCGCGACTACAAAGGACTCGATCTCTTATTAGATGTAATGGCCGCTTTACCGAAAGAATATCATTTAATTCTTGCAGGGGAATCTTACGGTTCGTTTGATGGTTATGCACAACAAATCGAGGAGCTTAGTATTGGGGACCGTTGCCATGTATTCCAACGGTATATCTCGGACGGCGAAGTGCCTTGGTTTTTTTCGGCAGCGGACGTCTGCATGCTTACCTACAAATCGGCCACACAAAGCGGAATAACGGGCATTGCGCAGCACTTTGAACTCCCGATGATTGCTACCCATGTAGGAGGTTTAGCGGAAACTATTCAACACGGTAAAACAGGATTAATTTGTAGGGATCGCAGCCCAAAATCGATAGCAGATTCGGTAATTACCTACTTTGAAGAAGGCATGAGGACCTCCATGAGCATGGAACTTGCCCGAGAAAATAAAAATAATACTTGGGAAGGGTTTGCCGATAAATTACTTGCTTTTGTTAAGGAACTGGAAGTTCCCGAGTTGCCCTGAGGTAAAAAGTTGATTTTCACGTTCGGAAATTCTATATTTGCACCCTTTAATCAAAGATAATAAGGAGATTTCATGAAAAATAAAGGGTTTTTCTGGTTTTTAACCATAGTTCTTACCGCAGTTTGTCTATACCAGTTATCCTTCACGTGGGTGAGTTCCAAAGAGGAAGCAAAAGCCGAAAAAGAAGCTACGATGCGTGTAAAGCAATTGCGCGAGGAGGCATTTCAACAAACAGACTCCTTGAAAGGGATAGGTTTTTTACCTAACAATACCCGGGTGGATTTCAATACCCCTGAGGCGGAAGATTTGGCCAAGGCTGCGTTTATTAATGAAATTTTAAAGGAACGGGGGAACAAATCCGTTTATCCAATTTTTGGTTCGACGTTTACCGAAGTAAAAAAACGATCCTTAGCCTTTGGTTTGGACTTAGTTGGAGGGATGTCGGTTACGATGGAGATTTCTACTGGCGACTTATTGTTGAGCCATGCGCAAGCACCAAATTCATTGTCTTTTCGAAAAATCTTCAATGAAACCAGTCGCAGATACGATCGTGGGGAAGGAGATTTCTTGGACCTTTTCCGTTCGGTGGCTGCCGCCAATAAAACGAAGTTGAATTTACTGTTGAAAGGGGATGGAATTGGTGTAAATTCAAGTGATGCGGAAATTGAAAAGTATTTCCGAGACATGTTAAGTTCTTCCATGAACGGTGTGGAACAAATTATGTATCGTCGGATTAATCAATTCGGAGTAGCGCAACCGAACATTCAAAAAGATCTATCGAGTAACCGTTTGTACATAGAGCTTCCAGGGGTTCAGGATGAAAATACCGTGGCACAAAAGTTAAAATCTACCGCCAACCTGGAATTTTTTGAAACCTTTGCTCCTTCCGAAATAAGTCCTGAACTCAATGCTATCGATTTGGCGAGCAAAACGCCGGAGCAAATTGCGGGGGACAGTACCGTGAAATCAGGTTTGGATTCCATGGATAATCCGGGTTTTGGTAAGTTGGTGCAGCCGGTTGGAGAATACGCCATTGGCTTTGTGTTATCAAAAGATAAAGCATTGGTGGACAAAATACTTCGTCGCGGGGATGTGCAACAAGTGCTTTCTGGTCGGAGCATTCGCATGATGTGGGGTGCCGAACCCGATGAATTGGATGGAAAAAAGAAACAATCCGGTTACATGCTTTATGCGTGTAAAATTCCGTTCGATGGAAAGGCTCGGGTTAATGGTAAGCACATTTCAAGCGCATCAACAGGTTATGATAAAGGGAAAATTACGGTGGACTTATCTATGACCGCGGATGGGACAAGTCAATGGGGGCAAATGACCACCGAAAACAAAGATCGCATCGTGGCAATTACTATGGATAACGTGGTGTATTCCGCTCCTACAGTAATTAACCCTATCACCAACGGGAATACGCAGATTTCGGGAACTTTTACCTTTGAAGAGGCAGAAGCCCTTGCGGGATTACTCAACGGTGGAGCTCTTCCCGCGCCATGTTTGATTAAAGAACAGAACCGCGTTGGACCAAGCATCGGAGTGGAAAATTCAAACGCGGGGCTAATTTCCTTTGGTTTCGCCTTTTTGGCAGTCTTGATTTATATGTTCTTTTATTACGGAAAATCCGGGTTGGCCGCCAACATTGCTTTGTTCGCCAACGTGATTTTCATTATGGGGTGTTTAGCCTCCTTCGGGGCTGTATTGACCTTGGCGGGGATTGCAGGTATCATCCTAACGATTGGTACAGCGGTGGATGCCAATATCTTGATTTTTGAACGGATTCGTGAAGAACAACGTACCGGAAAAGAGGTGAATAAGGCTGTCGAAATAGGGTTTCAAAAGGCCTTGCCTTCCATCATCGATGCAAACGTTACCCACCTGTTAGTAGCCCTGATTTTGAAGTATTTTGGAACGGGGGAAATTGAATCCTTTGCAACTACCTTAATCGTGGGGATTTTTACCTCGGTATTCTCGGCCATTTTCATCTCACGCTTGGTGATCAGTTATTGGATGGAGAAAAACAAAGGAGTGAGTTTTGATACAAAATATTCTAAAGGACTATTCCAGAATTTCCATTTCAACTGGATTGGCGCGCGCAAATATTTTTACATCTTCTCCATTTCAGTAACCGTGTTAGGAGTAATTAGCTTGTTTTCACGCGGTTTGAAAGAAAGTGTTGAATTTACAGGAGGACGCACTTTTTCCTTGAAATTTGAGAAAAAAGCCGATATTGAAAAAATTCGAAAAGCGCTTGAGTCCACGTTTATTGAAAATAAAGAAGTAGCTTCCATTGAATTGAAAACGGTATCGAACGACTTCAACGTAGAGGTAACTACGAACTACAAATTGCGCGACGATGGTGCCACGGAAGAGGTAAAAACAAAACTGTTGTCCTCGCTTAAATCGTTAGAACCTACCATGGGTAAAGCACGAATTTTAGGTCAGCGGACGGTGAGTGCCTCCGTTTCGAGCGAACTTTGGAATGCTTCGTTCATTTCCATGTCCGTGGCTTTGCTTGCCATATTCTTGTACATTTTGATACGTTTCGGTTATTGGCAATACTCTGTGGGAGCCATAGTTGGACTCATTCATGACGCCTTTTTTGTGATTTCAGTTTTCTCCTTGTTACACGGTTATTTGCCTTTTAGTTTAGATGTGAATCAGGCGTTCATTGCGGCGATTCTTACGGTTATTGGGTATTCGATGAACGATACCGTGATTGTATTCGATAGGATTCGTGAAAATCTCCGTGCTTCGGGCCCCAACGATCACCACTATGAAATCATCAATAAATCGCTGAATACTACCTTGAGTCGTACGTTTAACACTTCCATGATTTTATTTATGGTGGTACTTATCATGTTCATTTTCGGAGGTTCTTCGATTAAAGGGTTCCTTTTTGCCTTGTTGGTCGGGGTAATTATCGGTACGTATTCCTCCCTGTGCGTAGCCACTCCGATTTTAATTGATTTCTCCAAGCGCTTAAAAGCGTAGATGTTTCAAAAGCCGTCCTTCGATGGCTTTTGGTTGTTAAAGGCGTCTTGTTCATAATTCCTTAATGAATCCGCTTTACCGAGTGGCCTATTGCGTAATTTTGTAGGTATCATACGGCTATGGCGGAAAATCAATACACAGAAGATAATATACGTTCCCTCGACTGGAAAGAGCACATCCGGCTTCGTCCGGGAATGTACATTGGGAAGTTGGGTGATGGTGCCGCTGCCGATGATGGGATTTACATTCTTGTGAAAGAAGTCATCGATAATTGCATTGATGAATTTGTCATGGGTAATGGAAAGCGCATTGAAGTCAAAGTCAAGGATGGAATTGTTTCCGTGCGCGATTTTGGGAGAGGTATTCCCCTGGGCAAGGTGGTGGAAGTTGTTTCTCGAATGAATACCGGAGGTAAATACGATTCAAAAGCGTTTAAAAAATCCGTAGGATTGAACGGAGTAGGTACCAAAGCCGTGAACGCACTTTCTTCCCATTTTATGGTATATGCCGTGCGTGATGGACAAAAAAAGTCGGCCTCCTTCGCGATGGGCGACCTCGTGTCGGAGTCGGAACCGGAAACGAGTGACGAGCAAAACGGAACCTATGTAGAGTTCATTCCTGACGAACAGGTGTTCAAGAAGTTTGCCTACAAAACGGCCTATCTTGAAAAGATGATGTGGAATTATTGCTACCTCAACCGAGGATTGAGCATCCACTTGAACGGAGAAAAGTTCCAATCGAAAGACGGACTTAAAGATTTGTTGGAAAACAACATGGACGGGGATCCGCTCTATCCCATCATTCATTTAGAAGACGAAGACATTGAAGTGGCCTTCACCCATGGGCGCACCTATGGTGAAGATTACTATTCGTTTGTAAACGGACAGCATACCACCCAAGGAGGAACCCACCAAAGCGCGTTTCGGGAGTCGGTGGCGAAGGTGATTCGGGATTTTTACAACAAGAATTACGAGGCATCGGATATCCGACAATCCATTGTGGCAGCGATTTCTGTGAAAGTCATGGAGCCTGTGTTTGAATCACAAACCAAAACAAAACTCGGTTCCCAGGAAATCGAACCCAACGGTAAGTCCATGCGCGCCTTCGTGAACGATTTCCTCAAAGATAAGCTGGATAATTACTTGCACCGAAACCCGGAGGTAGCCGAAACGCTTGAGAAAAAAATCAAACAAGCCGAACGTGAGCGAAAAGAGCTCGCCGGTATCCGCAAGATTGCGCGCGATCGTTCGAAAAAAGCCAGTCTTCACAACAAAAAATTAAGGGATTGTAGAATCCACCTAACCGATGAAAAAGATCCGCGGCGCGAAGAAACCACCCTGTTCATTACCGAAGGTGATTCTGCCAGTGGATCCATTACTAAATCTCGCGATGTGAATACACAAGCCGTTTTCTCCCTTCGAGGAAAACCGTTGAACGTGTATGGGTTAACTAAAAAAATTGTGTACGAGAACGAAGAATTTAACCTTGTCCAAGCGGCCTTGGATATTGAGGAAGATTTGGATAACCTACGCTATAATCGCATTGTGATTGCTACCGATGCCGACGTAGATGGTATGCACATTCGAATGCTTTTGTTGACTTTTTTCCTTCAATTTTTCCCAGATTTAGTGAAACGAAACCA
>Ga0214921_10010063_pt1 | contig 11773 bp, 10 predicted proteins | sample LL1505_MetaG_FD_177992 | JGI IMG/M metagenome (GOLD analysis project Ga0214921, IMG submission 177992) | Freshwater microbial communities from Lake Lanier, Atlanta, Georgia, United States - LL-1505 | ecosystem: Environmental > Aquatic > Freshwater > Lake | place: USA: Georgia | collected...
TATCATTAACTATTCGGTTCAAATGAAAACGACTTAATGTTAATGTAGGATATTTTTCTTTGAGTTTTTCAAGTAAATCCTGCATTGTAATTGTTCTATTTTTCTTTATTTCATCCAATATAAACTTCACTTGGTCTTTATGAACTTTATACGCAACAGGTTTTCGGTTGTTCCTTTTTATTTCACCATTTTCATTATATTTATCAACCCATCTCATTAAACTTCGTGCAGAACATTTGAATATTTTACAAACTTCTTCTTGCGATTTATCTTCTGTTAAATAATATTCAACAGCAGATAATTTATAATCTTCGCTTTTATGTGTAGGCATTATATTATATAATAATTATATTATATGATATAATAATTTGGAATAAAAAAATGTTTATAATTAATTAAATTATTTATACTAAAATTATGTGCTAATAAATGAATGTTAATAATTATACTTCATTATCTTCTTCAACAATAACAAGATGTTTCTTTACCTTTTTCTTGATAATTTTGGTCTTTGGTTTTGGTTCAATAACCACTTCTTCAATAGATGCTATTTCATCTTGAACTTCATCTATAAGTGCATTATCAATTATAGATTTAACTACCATACCTGATATAATTTGTTTTGACTTCTTGATATTTTCTTTAATTTGCTCTTCTAATTTTTTATTTTCATCATTTAAAGCATCAATTTGTTTAATTATTTCTTTTTGTTGTTCTATTGATGGAATTGGTATTTTCAAATTTTTAAATTTATTCATATCTAAATTTTTTTGTGCTGTTCCTCTCGCACAATCATATATAATATTTTGATTTTCAAACAAATAATAAGCAATATATTTATGCAATACATTATCTGTTTTTGGTTTTACTGATAATCCACTATCATTTAAGAATAACTTTTGATTAACAATACGAACACATTCTAATGATAATGCAAATCTTCCAATTAACACATTAAACCCTTCACGATTAAATGTTTCAGTTGAAAACATTTGTCTTCCACTTCCAAATACAGGATATTCTCCTTCTGTATTATTACCTCTAACAATTCTTGTTCCGTAATCAATACTACATATTTCTTCTAATGTTTTTACAACAATATTGTCTTCATAATTCGTTTCGGTTGTATCATCCAAATATTCAGCATAATTTAATGAATAACCATTTTTTGAAATTTTATCAATTGGAACTTCTATTAATAAATGTTTCATTTCATTTTCAGGATTATAGTTGTAAAATTTAACCTTGTTTGTTTGGTGTGTTTTTGTAAAATTATATTCTCTTGCTGTTTCTTTTTGTGTTTTTGAAATTTTTATTTTTGTTTCCAAAACATCAAGACATTCCTTTTTTTTGATAAAATTAAATACACAAGTTGATATAGTTGTATGTGTAAATACTGGTGGTAAATAATATATTTCTTTCAAATCACAAGTTTTCATTAGATATTCTCTAACAGCAACTAATTCATTTCCTTTATTAAATAATTCTTTTCCATTTGGTAATACAACCGCACATCTACCATTCACTTTTAACATATAAATAATTGCTTGTAAGAATAATGGAACTGCACTATTTGATTTAATAGGCATATATTCATTTCTCAATGGATGTAAAATTTCATTATAGGTTAAACCATCAATACCAAAGGGTGGATTAGCAAGAATAATATCATATTTGTTTGTTATTGGATTACGAATACTATCGCCTTTTTCCAAAACATTAAACATATGTCCTGATGAAATCAACATATTTGAAATTGCTAATTGGTATGTATCAGGTTCTGCTTCTCTTCCTCCAAGTCCCTCATTACTAATAAAATCCCAGTTCATTTTTATTCCTTTTGTTTTTGATTGTTGTAATAAATGTCTTAATGATGAAATTAAGAAACCTCCTGTTCCCATAGCAGGGTCAAATATTTTTTCAATTGTTCCGTCTGTTTTTAGTTGTGGGTCAATAAGTTTAATCATCATTTGTTTAACTTTTGGTGGTGTAAAGAATTGTCCCAACACCTTACCAGTCATAACATCTTTGATTACTTCTTCATATGCTTCACCTAAAATATCTTCATCAACTGCTTCAAAGTCAAATGTGTATAATTTATCAATTAATTTTTTATATGTGGATTGATGTTGAATATCAAAACCTTTTCCTTTCAAGAATATATTTTTAGTAATAGGATGAACCGATAAAATCTCATCCCATAAACATTTCATAATTTTTGGTATATTTTCTTCTTTTTCTTTTGCAAGATTACTAAATCTTACCATACTTAATAATTTTGATTTATGTTTTTCAATAATCTCATCTTCATATGAACTAAAATCATAATCGTAAGTATCAATATCAATTTGATTACCAAATTGAGGTTCTAACAATCTTAAATCTAACAAGTGTGCTAATGTTCTCAATGCTTTATCACCTGTTAAATGTTCGTTATTTCTTAACACATCCAAACAATAATTAAATATTGTAGATAAGTTAGTTTTAAATTCAGTTTTTACTTCTTTTGTTTGACTAATTTGTTGCATTTCTGTTAATGTTATACAAGGTGCTTTCTTATTTTGGTGTCTGGTGAAATCAATTTTTTGATTAAATTCCTTTTTACAAAGTTCGCAAGTGTAGTGTTTAGACATAGACATATATAATAGTATAAGATAATATTTCTTTATATTAAATTAAATCAATTTTTTATTCAATTTTATAATAAAGTATTTTTTCCTTAATGTTTCCCTAAATATTTGTGTTATTATATATTTCTTTTATTAGTGGTTCAGGATAGTTATTAGTTAGATGACGATAATATGGGTTGTGTATATCTAATTCAAAAAATATATTAAATATTTTGATATTACAACAAATTAATATAGTATCACATAATGTTTTATTATTTGCATCAATATAAAAATGTGGATTTTCAGTTTTAATGATATAAATAACATCATAAAATGGTCGGTTGTTTTTATCAAAAAAATAAGGAAATCTATACTTTATATCGGTTTCATTATTATATTTGATTAAATTATGTCGTAAATCTAATGGAGATAATATTGGTAAGTTATATGAGTTTTTTGTGATTAAACATTCAAATAAATCATTATCATTTTTAAATATATTAATTGTATTGTATCGTCTTGTTGCGGTAGATAAAAAATTATCAATCTGTTCTATAATAGTTTTTGATGATAAAGAAAATGATACTCTTCTATTTTTACTATGTTCTTTAATCAAAAAATTATTATATGTATTATAATTTGTATTTACACTTGCAGGAAAATGTTTTTTAATTTTATCAGTTTTTGAATTATATTTATATCCATTTTGTTCTTTCAATATAATATTTAATTCATTTATAATATCTGTTTGATTTTTCATAATTTTTCTACATAAATTAAACTCAATAATTGTTTTACGAAAATCTTCCATCATATTTATATTATTATGAATATGATTTTATATAGTAAATTATAGAATATCACTTGAACTTTTCTTTTTTTTATTTGTTATAGTAATTATATCTCTCAAATCCTTTACATTGTAGTATTCAACCCATAAACCATTTGGAGGAAATAATGCATCTATTTTACATAATTCATTACTTACAATTGATAAGTCCAAATAATGTTTTTTTATTTCAGGATATAACAATAAATACTCGCCTACTTTATTTTTACAGGTTTCCAAATCATAATATACTCGTTCAATACTTAAATATTCTATCCAGTTTGTAAATTGTCCTTTGAATACTATTTCAGGTTCTTTGGATAATCTATTATCTCTTTCACATAATTCGTAATAACTTTCTTTACTTTTTATATTTTTATCAGCAATTATTTTTCTTGCTTTTTCATATGTTGTAGCAAGTGCAGTTCTTTTGATTGTTTTCAATCTTAATTTTTGTGTTAGTTCATCATCATATTCACCAAACTCATCAACCATTTCTCTTTCTTCTTTTTCTTTTGGTTTAGGTTTTTGTTTTTCAATCTCAATTCTAAACACCTTGATTTTTTGAGTTATAGTTTCATCTTCTAATCCCATTTGATAAATAACTTCTCTTACCTTTTTCAAATCAGGATTTTCATTATTTTCTAACCAGTCATCTCTATTCAAAATTGGTAAGATGATTTTGGTTTTTTTATTTGTATCATTTTTGTTTTTTCTACTTGCTCTTAATGCGGATTGAACTATACGGATATTTGATGTCATATTTTCAGCAAATACAACACCATCTAATAACGGAAAATCCCATCCTTCACCCAAACAATAAACACAAGTAATTATTCCAAACTTCGCTTTTTCAAAATTATTAATTATTTCTTTTTGGTCTTTTGATTTCATTTCACTATGATAATTTGAATAATACAAATCAGGTATATCAAAGTAATTATCGTCTATCAGCATTTTTATATATTGAATTAATTTCAACGAATTATCCTTGTTATTTGAATATATTAATAAATGATGTGAATGTCCGTCAAATATGCTTTTCAACGATGCAAACGCACTCAAAAACAACCTCTTATCATTTTCTTCTATAATATGAAATCTTGATAATTGTTGTTCTAATTGTTCTTCATTTGTAATAATGGTTTGAATAACATAATCACAAATAATATTTTCATTAATCGCCCATAGCAAACATTTTCTATCAATTATTTCTCCAAAATATTCAACATTATCATTTGAAACTACCATACCATCATCGCACATACTTTCTAATTGTTTAAGTGTAGCAGTTAATGATAATTGTTTTACAGATGGAATGTTTAACATTTGAATATATTTTTTTGTAGTATGTGCTAATCGCATATTGCTTGTTGTTAAATGATGAACTTCATCTAATAATTTCATACCAAATACAAACCTTGTATATTGTGTTGCAGTATATACTTTGTGTGCCGATGAATATGTAGTTATTACAATACATCTTTTTTGATTATTTTCTAAAAATCTCATTATATTTTCAATATCTACACCACCTGAAACAATTAAATATGGAATATTTTGAAACAAAACACAAATAACTTCTTCCCATTGTTTCAATAATAATTTATTAGGAACGCCAATAAGAATAGTATTTGAGTTTAGTTCTTGTGTAATCCATAATGAAATTAGAGTTTTTCCTACTCCACACATTAATACAAGCATCCCTTTATCGTATTGTTTAAAATGTATAACTGACTTTTCAATAATAATAGTTTGGTCGTTTCTCGGTATGTAGGAAATAATATGTTTATTTGTTCTCTTGGATTTTAGTATATGGATTAATGATTGAATATTTATTTTTTTCATAGTTTTTTTTACTCTGTTGCATCTTACTAAATCACTAATTTCTTGTTTGGTTAATTTTTTATACTTAATGCCAAGCGTGATTAAATAAGGTTCAATAAGAGTAATAATTTTTTTATTGTAAAATTCAGTTCCAGCATCATACTTAACATTTAATTCGCGAAACTCATTTTGTAATAAGCGTTCAACAATTCCCATTTTTTCAATAGGAACTTCAAACACCGCTTCAAAATATCCTCTCTTTATCTCACCAGTAGCATATTGTGTATCCCTTTCAGGAATGTTATTTGCTTTACCCATTTTACACGCATCATCAACATCATACGATGGATGATTTCTAACATAAATATATCCGTTAGTGGAGTTCATTTTGATAAAGTTCATATAAGTTATGTAATAATATATTAATGAAAAACTAAATCAATTTTTTATTATATTCAGGAAATAAAATAAAAAACTTTTAAGAAAATCGGCGTTTTAAATGTGCAAAGGTGTAATAAAAAATAGAATTCGCTGCATTATGATTTATGCACGTTTTTTGGCAAATTTTGAGAGCCGTTTTTGTAAAATGGACATTTTTCTATTTTTCAAAAATGTCCAAAATGAAAAACCGCCAACGAATCTAGATCGACCTTTTTTTTGGGATCCAATTTTTGGAATTTATGCAGTATATTTACATACACATATAAATATTTTTATCATGATATTATGAGTCATTTTATTATTAATAATATTATGTAAAAAATAATTATGAAAAATAATGCAGTTCATTTTTGTAAAAAATATGCATACACGTTACCATATACAATTTGAGTTTTTATGTTTTTTTTATGTTTTTTTTAGGTTTTTTTTAGGTTTTTAGGTTTTTTTTAGGTTTTTTTTAGGTTTTTTTTAGGTTTTTTTTAGGTTTTTTTTAGGTTTTTTTATTTCTAAATATTTCCATGCAGTCATTTTACATAATGAATATGCATACACACTACCATATACAATTTGGGTTTTTTATGTTTTTTTTGGGTATTTTTATTTCCAAATATTCCATGCAGTCATTTTACATAATGAATATAAATAAAACTATATGAATAATGGTAATAAAAATATTGTGGTTATTACAATTATGTTTTTTTGGGGTTTTTTTTATTTCCAAATATTTCCAAATATTTCCATTTTCCTTTTTCGAAAAAAAAGTATGTAAAAAAATTATGCAGTATATTTACATACACATAGATGTATTTTAGGCTAAAATATTGAAATTAATTTTATCCAAAATTTTTTCTATTAAAGGTATAGCGTTTGGATTTCTTAATAACCAGTTCCAGTCAATTTTATCTTGGTTTGCTTCTAATAAAGGTATAGCTTTTGGATTTGGATTTTGTGACAGTCCCCACCAATCAATTTTATCTGGATATTTTTTTAACAAAGGTATAGCATTTTGATTTCCTGATAAATAAAACCTATCAATTTTATCAGGATTTTTTTCTAAAAAAGAAATAACATTTGGATTTGAATTTTTTGATAAATTAACCCAATCAATTTTATTTGTATGTATCCAATCTAATAATTTGTATAAAGGTTCTGGTTGTTTCATTTTTGATATTTGTTTGAATATAGATTTCTATCATAATAATAAATCAATTTTTTATTATGATATGGGCGTTTTGAATGAGAAAAGGTGTAAAAATGTCCAAAATGAAAAACAAAATTTAGTTACATATTACAAGTCATATAAAATCTATCTAATAAATAATGGGTACAATATCGGCGACGACGACAGCAATATCGTCACATTGATGAGGTTGATATTGTGCATAACGTACAGTATCACGATGATTTAGAACATCTACCATATTCCAAGGTTGCAACCAGCGGTCAGTAGTTTGTTTCATAATAGCATCGGCGTCCATTCCCCAAAGTTGTAACATATCTTTTTCATTTTCTTTGATAATCATATCCCAAAGTCCATCGCTTCCAATAATAACTTTGAATCTATCGCCAGGTGTAATGGGTATAACAACTGTATCGGGAACACATCCAGTAACACCATTGTGACCTAATGATTGCGAACATGCTAATTTTGTATAATATTCATTCCATTCAATATATTCGCTATAACAACTGATTAACGTGGTTTCATCAATAATTGCAATATCAGAAGACGGAATATAAGTGACATTATTACTCAATCTAATCTTTTCTTTTTCATTTTTGAAAGAGTGTTCTTCTGTAATAAATTCCAGTTTTCCATTTTTATAAACAGCGGCTTGTGAATCACCGCAATTAATACAGACAATACGATTTTGATAAATTTTTATTAAACACATAGTAGAGCCAGAACTAACTTGTAATTTAAGATTATCATTAATATATTTTGCAAGATTTTCAATAGGATGTTCACTAACAATAAAATCGGTCATAATTTGCATAGGTATATTGCGTATAAAATTAATACAATCATGACTACCATGACCATCAAATACTGCACACCAATTGAATAATTCACCAGTTTCCTTATCAATTGCTTGTTCAGTAATAATATAGTCTTGTTTTTTTGATAATTGATTTATTTTTGCATTAATATCAACTGCATGAGAAGGAAGAGTCATAAATAAAGCCATTGTATATTATTGATTAATAAGTAATTTATTATAAGTATTATAATAAAATAGTATTTCAATTTTCTGTAATTTTTATAAATATTTTTAATTTTTCCAAAAATTATATTCTTCTTCAGTTATCAATCCTAAATCACGCAAATATGTTAATCTAACTAAATGTCTATTTGATTTTGGGTCTACTGTTGTTTTATATATAAAAAAATTATTACAATTTTCTTTCGGCATTATCCCACCTGACCATACTTTATCTGAATCAAAAAAATCATAATCGAGTGGATATTTTTGACCAATTAATAAATCATTTACAACCCCTTGGTCCCATACATCACATCCTTGTTGCATAGTATCATTCATTCTTTGCAAAACAGTGTCCCAAAATGTTAATACTTTTTCATCACATTTTAATAATATTACACCAATATTTATAGGGTCTTGTGCCAAATAAACGAAAAACATATCTTTATTTGTTTCTATTTTTTTTTGAATAAAATCTTCCAAAAGAATTACGTTATTTTTATTTATAAAAATAGTTGCATCAGTAAAAAGTATGTAATTATTCATATTTTTCTTAATACAATCAATTACAAGTTGTATTTTCAAAGTAATATTCAAAAAATGATGACTTACATTTGATAATTTAATGTGGTCTTGTTTTAATGGATGTACATCAAAAACACCGGATAATGTATTTGATAAATGATTATTCCAGAACTCATAATCAGGTGTATAAAAATAATAAAATTTTATCATTTTTTAATATATATTAAAACAATATATAAATTTTATATATTATACAAAACAAAGTATATTTTCATAAAATTGAAAAAATTTTATATTTATGCCATCATAAAATTGAAATACTTTTTTATATTCATTGTTTTATTTATTTCAGATAAAACAATGAATTCAGTGATAAAACAGTGCGCAATAAACCGATTGGACTTACCAAGTGAATTATTTGATGTCATAAAAAGTTATTGTTTTTATGATATAAAATCGTGGGAAACGATTCAATTTATTCGTCATAAAAAAGAAGTAATAAATGATATATTCAGAAATAATGTTGTTTCAGGGGCGAATCCATCTGAATTTTATAGTGATGAAAGATATTGGATATTCTTTGTTGATACCGACGAGGACAGTGTTAAATGTCAGTTTCAGGGAGTCAATTGTCTTAGTTGTGGTAATTATGACGAAGTATATGCACCAGATTATATTTCAAGAAAAATAATATGTAATTGTGAATATGAATATGATAGTGATGATGATGATGATGCCAGTTTTGATGATTGATTATTATATACAAATATATTTTATGTAATTTTTGTAAATACGATAGAAGCTGTTGCTTCTTTTACTTGATTTCCATTGGGCAATAGTCCTTTTAAATTGGAAGGGTCGCCTATACGACTTCCTGCGTCACCTGACCAAAACAACAAAGAAATTTTATCATTTAATGAAAGGTCAACGAGAACAGTATTTGATATTGTATAAATATGATTTGATTCTGGTGCCTCAACAAGTGTAGATGATCCTGGAATTTCATTACCATTTCTGGTTAATACGGTAGCTCCATCGGTTGATGAAATAGGTAAACTTCCTCCACCAGATCTAACATCTAATTTATAGGTCAACAAATAAAATCCACTAACTGGAACTATAAATGCAGTTGGATATGCAAAACTTGGGTCTGTAAATGTACTCCATCCTGCACCAGCAGGTCCAATTGGTGAATTTTCAAAATAAACATATTGAAATTTAGAGACATTTACATTATTTTGGGAAAGGTCACTCCATACGAAAATAGATGATATTGCTGCATTTTGACCAACTGGCCCGGTGGGGCCTTGTGAACCTGATGGGCCCTGTTCACCGGTAGGTCCTTGTTCACCGACGGGACCTTGACCACCGGTAGGTCCTTCACCACCAGTGGGACCTTGTGAACCTGATGGGCCTTGTTCGCCGATGGGACCTTGTGAACCTGATGGGCCTTGTTGGCCGATGGGACCTTGAACACCGGTAGGTCCTTGTATACCGATGGGACCTTGACTACCAGTATGTCCTTGTGAACCTGTTGGGCCTTTTTCGCCAGTAGGTCCTTTTTCACCTTTACATCCATGAGGCCCAATCGGACCAGTTGGCCCGACGTCACCGTCACAACCATCTCTCCCATCGCAACCATCTTTCCCGTCTCTACCATCACATCCATCTTTACCGTGTCTGCCATCTTCTCCGTCTTCTCCGTCTTTACCATCTTTACCGTCTCTACCATCACATCCATCTTTACCATCTCTACCATCTTCTCCATCTTCTCCATCTTTACCATCTTTACCATCTTCGCCGTCTTTACCATCTCTACCATCTTTACCGTTTCTACCGTCACGTCCATCTTCTCCATCTTTACCATTTTCTCCATTTTTACCGTCTTTGCCATCTTTGCCGTCACGTCCATCACGACCATCTTCGCCGTCTTTACCATCTTCACCGTCTTTACCGTCGCGGCCGTCTTTACCGTCACGTCCACTTTTACCATCTTTGCCATTTTCGCCATCTTTACCATCTATTCCATCTAATCCATTTCTACCATCTTTGCCATCTTTACCGTCTTTACCGTCTCTACAAGATTTCATTGAATTTTTAGGATGACGATGACAACTATTATTTTTTTTACTTCGATTACATTTTGTGTTTTTAGAATAATTTTCACACTTTCTGTCAGAACATTCGTTATCGGAGTCGCAACATTCGTTTTTTGGCATACTGAATATGTCTATACAATAATTATTTATTATAAAAAATAGCAAATAAATAATTAATTCCTAAATCAACACATGATAAATGCAGTGTACTATGTATATTGTAATTAAAAAAGTACAATTGTATTACCGAGGATTGATAATCATAACAATCGTTTGACCATCTTTATCGCAAGGATCACATTTGGTACATTTTTCAGGTTTGCATGGTTTTTCTTTTGGCTCGCATTTCTTACATTTATCAGATTTCTCGCACTTCTCGCATTTCTCGCATTTCTCGCACTTATCATATTTATAGTATTTTTCTGGTTTACAACATTTGTTGCATTTATGAGAACAATTTTCTTTTTTCTTTTTGTTCTCGCATTTATCGCAGCAATATTTTACACGTTCATGTGAATCGCGTTTAGATGAAGAACGAGATTCGCAATCAGATGAATCTGAGTAATCAGACGAGTAATCAGAGTACTTTGAATAATAAGCGTAATTGTATTTATGTCTTGGCATAATATAATATAGCTAAATAAAATAATTTATTACGATAAATGTAGTGATAAATTATTTTGTAAATACACTTCTGTAACTTGTGATATGTTTTGTGAATACAAAAAATATGGATATTTAGGGAATTTTGTAGGTTCTCAAAATAATATTTTAGATATGCAATTGTGACATGGTATGTAGAAAAATAATATCATTATATTGTAGATATTGCTGCGAATAATACCAGCCCTTCGGGCTGGGCCCGGGGCCCCGGTGCGTGCTTCGAGCTGAATAAATATCTCAAAAATAAAAATATACACTGCATATATGATGTGATAATGTATTATTCCGATATGTATCGCAATGTAATATATTATATGTAGATATAATATAATATGACTGCATATATGCAGCTACATATGTGGTATATATGATAAGATATTACAGCATACACTATATTCCAATCATGTACACTACGTGACTGCATATATGGTGTGGTGTTATATGCCAGTTATATAGCACAGTAACGGATGCAGTGGAAAAATAAATATGACTGCATAATGCAGCGAGACCCTTGAATTAAAAAATCTGGCGCCACTGCATATACGAGTGACATGCCGGCTAGTCATTTTATTG
>Ga0214921_10010065_pt1 | contig 11772 bp, 10 predicted proteins | sample LL1505_MetaG_FD_177992 | JGI IMG/M metagenome (GOLD analysis project Ga0214921, IMG submission 177992) | Freshwater microbial communities from Lake Lanier, Atlanta, Georgia, United States - LL-1505 | ecosystem: Environmental > Aquatic > Freshwater > Lake | place: USA: Georgia | collected...
GTGTTCAACCGCATCGTGGCTCCGGTTGAGAGCGTTCGGATTTCCCTCTCGTCACAGTAGTCATGACAAGTTGGATAACCGCTTGCAATCGTTGCATCCAATTCCACGACTGAAAGGAAAAGACGCCATGGCACGAGCAAAAACTGTCGGACTCTCCATCCCCGCCAGAATTTTGTCTGGTTGTGGGTGCCAACGGCTTGTCTAGCAAGATCGCAAAGAAATAAGATGAAAAAAGCACTGCTACAGGCACTTAGGGGATCCTAACAAAACTTTTACCGAACCAAGTTCTATCCATCGGCATGGCCCGATTTCTTGATCACACAAAGATCTAAACACCCAGTAAACAGCCTGTAGCTCGTAGCCAAAATTAATCCTCATCTTTCCACCTCATTCTAATACACCCGCTCCCTCCCGCCTGCTCTCTTCCACCTCATGCCGACTACCGACACCTGAAAGGCTTCAAGCACAACTAATGCTACGATACGTGTGATCGCCCTCTTTCCCCAATGATTCCCAATGATTGGCTGACAATCTTAAAGGGAGTTTTTTCAAGAAGATTTCCAAAATGGATTAATGGTGAGATTGTGAAGTCAGGCACACCTGGCAACAAAAAGTCTTTGTATTCTACCTTAATGTTTTCAAATCCGGCTTTTCGCAGTTTCTGAATTGCGAATCTCTTTGAAAAAGCCATTTCGTCGGGCTCCAAGCTCGCGGCTTTTCGCAATAATTGATAAGAAAAAATTAAATAGACATAGGGATTGAATAAATTGGGTTCCATGAAAATAATCTTCCCTCCGGGCTTGAGTAGGATTTTCATGAACCCGAGCGCTTCATCGAGATGGGGGTAAAGATGGTGGAGTATCCCGTTCCCCACAATATAATCAAACAACTGTCCATCGAACCGGGTCGGTTGAGTAAAGTTTAGAATTTCGTAGCGAAGGTTTGGCGCGGAGAACTTAGCTTTAGCCTCGGCGATAAATGGCTCGCATAAGTCCGTTCCTAGAACCTGCATTCCTGTGCGGAATGCCAGCATATGGCTATTGGCACCGGTCCCACAGCCAATCTCCAGTACATTTTTTTCCGGGGAGGTTTGCATATTTGAAATCATGTAGTCGCATCTTTTTGATGCCCGCAAGCGCGTGGACTTGGCATCGACCCAAATCTGATTGTAACCGCGGTCGTCCTTCAGGTTTTCCATTATTTTTTTACGGTTATCGTAAAGCCCAACGGGTCATCTGTGCCGCCCCAATCCAGTAACAGGCTGAGATGAGCCGTTAAAACGGCAAATACGGGAATTGGAATGAGAAGCAACCAAAATGGAAAAAAGATAAGTTTCCATAGTTTTTTAGGCAGGAGATTTCTCATCCAAAGAACAATGAGCTTATTTGCAATTACCGAAATATCGCTACCCCTAGACTTGATTTGCACAGAACTGAATTCCGCAAACATTTTTTCCAAACTGGAGCGAGTGTAGCGAAAAAAATCATAAGGAATGTAATGGCAGCGGGCACTCCAAGGGATCGTGATAATGCCGATCCCATTGTTTTTTAGGACCCTCCGCATTTCATAAATAAGCACCTGAAAATCATAAACATGCTCCAACACTTCTGTGCATATCAAACAGTCAAATTTTTCATCCGAAAAAGGAATCTCTCTTCCATTAAAAGGAGTAATTTCTTTGTTAGCGTAATCAAACTTCTCTGCGTCCACGATATCGATTCCAAAGTAATCGGTCGTTTCAGGATTCAGCAGGAATCGATACGGGGAGTGACCACAGCCCACATCTAAAACATACCCACGAAACCCAGGAAGCTTTTTTTTAAGATCGCGGAAAATAGTTAGGATTTGAAAATCCAAAGCCATTCTTCCAAAAAAAATGATTTTGCCGATGAGTGAAGAAGGTGCCCTGTTTTTAACAGGTCTGAAATTTTCCATTGTAATTTTAAAGCAGAATTTGCGATCTCACCGAATATTGGATGCTGCTGCGGATTTAATTTCACCACCGGCAACGATATTCTTTCGAATGAAAGCTGGGCGGCCTTTGGTTTCTTCAAGAATCTTGCCGATGTATTCTCCCAGCAAGCCAATTCCAAGAATGATGAAGGAGCTAAAAAACATCTGCAAAAGAGCCAGAAAAGTAATTCCCTTGGGAGTTTGAGAGGGCTCAATGATACGAATTGCCACACTGAAGATTGCCAAAACAAGACTCACCAAGCATGTGATACCTCCAAAAGCCGTTAGGAAGTGAAGCGGCACTCGCGTGAATGAAAAAATACCTTTCTTGGCCCAGCCGATGTTTTTGATCCAATTATTCGTGCTTGTTCCGAACATTCTTTCTGGCCGTACATAGTCAATGGCCGCTTGTTTGAAGCCAACATAGGCTCTGATTCCGCGCAGGAAGGAGTCCCTTTCTTTGCATTGGAGCATCCAATGGACAACTTTCTGATCCAACAAAGAAAAATCCCCAGCGTTCTTGGGAATCGGAAATTCGCTAAACGCTGAAAAAATCCAATAAAAGGCTTTGTAACATAAATCAAGCCAGGCAGGCATTTCGCGCCTCACCCGCCGCCCATAGACGACATCAGAACCTCCACGCCATTCCCTCACAAAGTCGCGGATCAATTCCGGGGGATCCTGAAGATCCCCATCGAGTAGAACGCAGGCTTCCTTGCTTGCAATCTCCATCCCACTGCGGAAGGCGGCCTGCGAGCCAAAATTTCTGGAGTGTGTAATGCCGATCACGCGCGGATCCTTCGAACTGATCTGGCGAATCGCTTCCTCGGAATCATCAGGAGAATTGTCATTCACAAAAATAATTTCGTAATCTACGCTCAGTTCCGAAAACACGGACACTAAACGGCCATACATGATAGGAATGGCTTGGCTATCCTTGTAGCAGGCGATGACGGCCGAGATAGAATTTTTCGTTTTGGCAGATTGAGATTTTTTGGTTAGACGGGAGAATTCGCGGTTTTTTAAAAACTCCCTCCACCATTCGCGGGTGGATGCCAGACCCTCCTCTAGACCGGTGCGCGATTTCCACCCCAGCAGATTCGAAGCTTTTGTGGGATTCGCAAACCAATCTTCCACATCCCAAGCGCGACCAACTCCCGGATCGAATTCAGGTTCTTTGGAAATTTCAAAAATCTTGCGGGCGATTTGCGCCAAAGTTTCCAGTGAGGTTTTGCAGCCAGTGCCGATGTTGAATGATTCGCCGCGAATGCCCTCCCCCATTCGGATGGCCGCATCGAAAAAGGCCTCCGCGACATCATCGACATGGATGAAGTCCCGCGAGATTTTTTTTGCGGCAAATGGAGTGAGTTCGCCGTGCAGGGATTTTTCGCACAGAACGGGTATGAGTCGGGAGCTGTCTTCGTAGGGACCGTAAATTGAATAAAGTCGCAGATTCGCTACCGGCATTCCCGCCGTTTTCCCAAAGTAGCTAATGGCCATGCTCGCGGCGGCCTTGCTCACGGCGTAGTGGCTATTGGGCAAAAGCACGGCAGACTCTTCTGGCCCCATGGCATTGGAACCATACTCCGATGAACTGCCGGAGTGAATGTAGGCGGCAATTTCCCTTTTAGAGAGAGTCTCCAAAAGCCGGATGAGCGTTGTGTAGTTTGTGCCGTGGATGCGCTCCCAATCCTTCTCAAAAGAATACGCGCCGAATGATGAACAATCCAAAATAGTAAGGGGTTCGAATCGAGCGAGAAAGGCATTCAAGCTTATCGGATCAAGAAGATTGAGGTGGGTTCTGTTTTGAGTGGGAATTCCTTGCAAACGCCAAGATTCACCTGAAAAAGTGGTGCCGACCACATCGTCCCGCACCTGAAGCAAAGCGCGAAAGACATTGGCTCCCAAAAAACCGCTAGCACCGATGACAGTGATCGGCCCCTTCAGACTTTTGATTTTAGTATATAGTTCGGCTCTCATGAGTTATTCAAAACAAGATTTTTAATAGATTCGGAATCCAATCCGCATTGTTTGCGATGAAACGCCTGCGAGCCGTATGTGCCGGTTGGGTATCCGATGGCAAACCGGTGAAAGTATCGCTTGGGAAAAACATTTTTTTGAAAAAGTTGCGAAGCCAAAGTCATGCCCAAGCCGCCTGCTGCTCGGTGCTCTTCAATAACATAGAGATTTTTGTCAAGGACATCATGCAAAAAAGAGACTGGCACCATGTTGTCTGAAAATTTAGAAACCGCCCAAATGTTTGGGCGCGCTTCACAAGCCAAATCAATTAAGGCCTGTGCTGCCACTCCGGCAAGCGGACCAAGCGCAACAAGGTTCCCTTTTGCTCCGGTAAGAATTTTCCTCCATGGAGCGAATTCTGATACCGTAAATCCTTGCGGTTTAGCGTCATAGCCGAGGCGGAGATATACGGGGCTATTAACATTGGTAACAACCGCTGGGAGATCTTCATCAAAAGCCGGAACAACCACTTGAACCCCCAAAGCCAGCATCGCTGCACAATCTTCCAGGGCATGGTGAGTAGGGCCCATATGACCATAGGCATATCCGCCGCCGTTGCCTACCAAGCAAACCGGCAAGCCAGGCATGCAAAGGTCGTTTCTGATTTGTTCGTATGGCCGAGCGTAGATGAATGGAGCTATGCTGTAGGCATATACAGTAAAACCCTCTTTCGCGAGCCCGGATGCCACTCCGATCATGTTTTGCTCAGAGACACCCGCATTGAGAAAACGATTGCCAAAGGCGCTACGAACATCTTCCAATGCCATAAACCCCAAGTCCCCGGATAGAAAAAAATTATTGGGGTTTTTGGCAAGTTGAATAATTGCAGAGGCAAATGCCTTTCTCATAAAACAGGCTCCAGATTGCTCAATGAAAAGTTATAGTTTTCGGAAGAAAATGGCAAATAGTGAGATTCCAATTTGTTTTCAAACAAGGTGCCATTCCCTTTGCATGTTTGCAGTATGATGATTTTTGGCAGATCCTCATTAGGAGATGCAAGTGCATCATAGATTTGCCCCGGATCATGACCATTGCACTTCAAAACCGGAACCCCAAATGAAGAAATCCTTGCTGTTAAATCAGAGCAGGAAATAACTTCTTCTGTTGTTCCAAAGCCTTGCAGGCCATTTTGATCGATGAGTATTGTCAGATTTGATAACTTATTGTGAACGGAAAAAATCAATGCCTCCCAACAACTCCCCTCCTGCCACTCGCCATCTGAACAAAGACAATAAATTTTGCGATCCAGGTTCTGGGTCTTTGAAGCCAAGGCAAGCCCTGCAGAGATTGAAGGACCATGTCCCAACGAACCCGTCGGGAACAGAAGTCCCGGAATTCCAGTTCCGCTTGGGTGTCCCGGAAAAAAAGAATCATCCTTGCTAAAGGAATCAAGTTGATCGTCAGTAATTCTCCCAAGGCTCCAAAGCGTAATGTAAAGAGCTCCAGCAGAATGCCCTTTGGATAAAATAAAACGATCATTATCAAGCATTACAGAGTGGTGCAACACAACCAAAGCATCTAGGCAAGATAAGTTGCTACCGATGTGACCTGAATTCGAATGATGGTGGAGTTGAATCAAACGTTTTTTGCAATCGAGAATCTTTTTAAAAATAACTAATTTACTATACTTCATATATTATTAGTAAAAAGTCAAATTTGCCACTGTTATTTTTTAAAAAAAGCCGGGACTTCCTCATTTTTTCTCATCAACTATTTGCGGCTTTAAAAAAAGAGCCCAATGCGCTTTTGCATCATGGTTAAGCTTCGTATTTGCGGAGAATACTAATGAAATGTTTTTTCCTGAATTATTACTAAGATTTACTTTATAAGAAATAAAATCAACCAAATCTCCCAATTTTCTCGGTGGAATCTCATCGGAAAAAATGACTTCAGGCGGCGAATTGTTTTGTTTTTTTGCAATGGATACAGAAATTGGATAATCTGAGGGGTAATACATCCCCAGGCCAAAGATTAATAAAGAATTATCTTCAATCGGAATATCCTGAAATTCGTATGAAAAACCCGAAATAATTGTTAATGCACCAATTTTTCCAAATTGGGTATTTACTTCCGTTTTTAGCACTCCTTGTCCATTTGGTGTTGAGACATAAGATTTACTATTAATCTTGCCATGGTCAAATTCATTCAAAAAATCAAAAAGCACCGACTGACTTCCATTTAATATTTTAGTTTGATCAATGGTTTTTTGGGGTATTTCAGAAGCACGATTACCTTCAGTATTATAAATACGAATATTTCTTTGACTTTTTGAAAAGTCTAAACTTGGATTCAATGACTCTACGCAATTAAAAATAGAATTGGAAGAGCCATACAAATCAAAAAAACGATTTTTGAGGAGAGTCCAATTAACATGATCTTTAGCAGCAATAATATAAACCAGCTCGTTTTTCTGTCTCGACCTGTCTAAGATTTCATCTTTTATCATAAATGCAAAACGAGCACTACTTACCATATAGACCCTATAAAAACTATGGGCGATTACAGAATCGACTAAAAAGATGCTTAACAAAACAAAAATTGAAAGATAGTAGAAAATTGTGTTTACGTTGAAAGATGATGTTATAAGCGCAATTGAAAAAAGGAGCACCGAGAAGGATTCCAAAAGCCACCTTTGCTCTACCCTAATTGTCATAATTGGAGGAATCAAAAGTAAAAAAAATAGAAGTATAAAAGATAAAATAATGTAGTATTTCGGATTTTTGCAAAGAAAGAATCCTTTTCTTTTAGTGGCTCTTATAGTTGCTGCCGCAAGCAAAACAAATAGTCCGCTCGTAAAAAAAAGCGCAAGCAATGCAGCTGGCCATGATTCCTGCGAAAGTGAACGAGATCCAATTAAGTATTCTGGGCCTTCGTTTAACCCAAATATTGAAAAGACTGCTTGTGAAAAATGATCCAAAAATTTGGCAAAATCTACACCAATTTTTTGCCCTCCCGTTCCAAGTAAAAAATGTATTCCTAAAAAATATTCCTTATATACGAAATTGAGTACTAAACATCCAATGCAAACGAAACATAGAATAAACTTATGAAATAATTTTATGTGTTTCGGGGATAATAGGATACAGATTGCTACCCATATAACTAAGCCTAGATAACGCTCATGCGTGTGAATTGAAATAGCGGAAAAAATCACACCCAAAGTAGCCCACAAAGCCTGATTATCGTCAGAGTAAAACAACTTTATCATAAAAAAAACAGTTAATAAGAAGAATGCAAACCCTAACCCTTCAAGAAGACCTGTAACTTGTGTAACTTGGTAAAGACTAAAACGACTAGATGCAACGATAAGAGCTATAAGTGCTGAAAAGATCAAATTGTTTCTTGATAAAACTGAAGCAATATTAAATACAAGACACGCATTAATTGCGTTTAAGAAAGTATTTGTTACCATATACAATCCAATATTAGATCCAAAATGATTCATCAGAAAAACGGCTATGGTTATGAATACTGGCCGAAATTTAGAATATGCGTCCTCCGTAATTGGATCCCAAAATGATTGATTTAATATGCCGCTTTTGTAATCGAGTAAAAGCATGAGATCATCGCCGAAAAATACTTTCGGCATCCATTTGCAGAATCTCCACTCTGTAAAGACATAGGCTAGTGTAAAAACCAAAATTACTATTAAAGCACGATAAAGCATCTTTTCAGATGTTGGCGCAAGTATTCGGTCCATCTGGTTTTTAATAAAAGAGCATATTTTTCGTTTTATCATCTATATTTATTACTTTTCAGATTTTCTGCTTCAGTCTATTTCGCTGCATTAGTTTCATCGTTTTAGCTACGAAAGGGGTAGATTTTGAGATGAGTTTATTTTTCAGCTACAAATAAGAGTTGCTCAACCCCTAAATATCCAAAAAAATCAGACCAATAAGCGACAGCATATGCTTTTTTAAAGCCTGCATTTTTGACTTGTTCAAGCATTTCCCATCCAAAATGAGTGAAACATAAGCAGCCATCTCTATTGATTGGATCACCATGATATTCGGGTTGTTCATGATGAATAATTATACCCTTCGGATCTAAACTTGCTCTTTGAAGGTTGAATTCAAGATCTGCTCGAAATGGGACTGACCACATGAAGCGACCTCCAGGCTTCAAAACACGTGCGATTTCTTTTATCCCAGTCATAAAATCTGGCATATGCTCAAGGCAATCGAATGAAAGTACGGCTCCAAATGTGTCATTCTCGAAAGTCAGTTTTGTAAGGTCTTCACTTCTAACTCCTTTTTTATCGAAAGATCCTCTGGGAATCGATGAGCCAAGAAATTCACTGCCAATAACTCTGGGATGTTTTGCCACCAGAAATTTATACAAAGCAGTAACCTGCTCTGTGATGTACACTGATTCTTGCGGGATAACCCCGAGTTCAATATCCATGATGTGAACAGCTGCTCTTTGCCGATTGTTTAATCCAGTTTTCGGACAAACAAGCCTCTCTCTCCAATTCACTTTTTTTCCATCCGAATAGACAAAATCAGCCAGAAATTTGACCTCCTCACCTGCTGGAAAGGAAAAGCCTGCAACTTGAAAAGCACCATTCATGATCTCCTGCAGACTTGCTTCATACCCCCGACGAGTTTGATACACTGAATCCATTAGCAGCCGATGTTTTTGGTATTCAGTAAAAGACTGTAATCACACTATTTCTAATTTTGGTCTAACTTTGAAGGTACCTAAATTTATCTCATTGCCAGAGTTGCCGTCAATAATTCTAACTTCGTAAGAGCCGGATTTGTTAATAAGTTTATCCCTTACATAAAAACTCATGATTTCATTGCTAAAGTCTATATCGCAGTTATGTATCATTTCTTGGCCAAATAAGACATATGTTTGAGGATTAGCTGATAAGCCACGTGCCTTTACCCAAATGGCGGATATTCCAGAGGGCTGAATATTGAAGCTTGTCTTTTCAAGGGTTTCACGCGGACCCCAGTCTTCAACATTTGCTTCAGATGCATTTTCTGTTGCAGTGAAAACTTTGATGGTTTCTTCATGCCTCGCTAGTACTTCTTTCAGTGCAGATGGATCTGGAGCTCCGACGGGAGATTGCTGGATTTCGGATAATAATCGCAATGAATTCTCCCGAATTTTTGTAGATTTTATTTGCAAAGAAGTGACTTTGGATGAATTTAACTTTACTGCAAATGGTTCAATGCAGGCGTTTTCATAATCCTCCCCGATCCATTTTAAGATGGCTTTAATTACCATCACTGGAGACTTGATCATGTCTTCATATCTAATTCTGCAAACATAATCTTTACCTAATGCCTTCTCAAGTAGTTGAGCACTTGAAGTATATCGCATCCAAGCGATATAGGAAGATTCGTAGGAAAGATTAGTGGCGGGACCTCCTACATTTGCGAAGTTCATTAAAGATAAGGCCACATCATCCGGATTGCGAAGTAGATGTATAAATCGTGCACTCGGGAAAAGCCGCAATAATGTGTAAGCGTAGAAGGTGTTTTCCGGAGTTCCGTCCACCCATCTTTTTTTAGGGTCATTGGGTGATCGGAGTATTTTTAGTTTTGCATTCTCATCGTTGAGAGAAAATAGAAATTCTCTACTTTTACTTCCGTGCTCAGCTTTTTGGTGCAAGCCTGTAAGACCAAAAGATTCATGGCTTCGAAAAATAATTTGATCTCCCATCGATTCAACGATTATATCATTCACTTTTTTTCCAATTATTTGATAGAATTGATCCTTACTCCATCCTAAAGACCCGAGGTGACTACGTGCCTTGTTTGCAGTACCAAGTTCCCACAACTCACAAAGTCTAATACCTAAGCGGGAAATCCAGTTTGTTTCTTCAAGCGGTTGAATATTTGAATGTTGACCAAGAACCCATGTAAGGATGCTCGTTCCAGAACGTGGCGCTCCAATAATAAAAATTGGCCTGCTAGTCATATCGTTTCTGGCTTGAGATTCTTTCTTCTAAAAAACTTGGCTCATTTCTTAATAGTTATCAGAATTGGCTCAAATCTACAGCAATCCTTAGTGAATAGAAGATTAAATTTCTTTGTGAATTCCTATACTAAGAAATGTTAATATGATTTTGTATATCAATTTTTAAAAGTCTTTAATCATTTAATTTATTGAGCCGCATACTGGAATTTATTCTTTGAGAAAATCCACACCAAACTCAGTTTTTGACTTTCACTTCGCTTAGATTTTGCTGCTTCTTTTTCTCTACATACCTGTTTGTGCCCTTCGGTTTTTTCAGGCAGGGCGAATTGACGAGAATGAAAGCAGATAAAGCAAATGCTTTTTCACTGTTTTTTCTATATTTATAGAAACTATTTTAAAATCCCATTGAGTTTAATCTTTACTTCTTTCGAGGAAAAGTTCTTTGCAAAAAAGCGGCTGCCAAAATCTCTCTGCTGCAACCATTTGCTCTCATTTTTTAATAACTCAACAACTTTATCACAAATTTCATTTTTACTATGCGCTATTGCGAGAGCCTTATCGGCACCATGAAGGCCTTGTGAACCAGTTTTAGTTGTCACCATAGGCAAACCTTTTAGCATGCTTTCAACTACCTTGCCTTTTACGCCAGCTCCGAATCGCAGAGGCGCTATGGCCACACGGTGGCTCTCGTAAAGTGCAGACAATTGATCATCCGAAATGTGCCCTGTTACTTTTGTAAACTCGTTCTCTAAATTCTTAATCTCCTTGGGAGGGTTTGACCCTGCGATAGTAAGAAATACATCTTGAGATATCTTTCGGATCAATGGTAAGATCTCGCTGCAGAACCATAATATGCCATCTTTATTAGGAGAGTGGTTAAATCCTCCTACGAATAAGATTCCGCTACGCTTTGAGAATTCCGTTGTTGTCTTGGCAGCCGATATTTCATCATCTGTTTTGCAGTAAAGGGGCAAAATATCAGCATTGAGGAATGGAAGTTTTCCTAAAATGTATTGTTTCTCCTCGTCAGAAGGATATAAAACAACATCGCTTTTTTTCCAGCATTCCATTTCTACCTCTTCCTCGGATGCGAGTCTTGCCAAAACCGCTTGGTCAGCGGTATTTAATTCGAGCTCACCTTTAGTCCGCAAGGAGTGTATATCATGCCCGTAGAAAACTATGGAAGCCTTGGAGTTTTGCTTGAGACTCTTGATATATTTCACAGCTACATAAGGTCGACTCAGGAATGCCACATCAAGATACGGCCCATTTTTCCCGATCCACTCCTCAAATGTGATCAAACCAGCATTGCAGCTAATAACTTCTATGCCTAATTTTTCTAACGGATGTGCATATTCCTTTTCGTAATTCAAGTTATCAGGCCAAAATGTAATTTGGAACCCCATCTCAACAAATACCTGAAGGTATGTTGCCATTTGTTTTGATCCGGCATCAAAATCGGGCCGTGGTAGATAATGATCGACAAAAAGCATATGGCGCTTTTTTGTGCTTCTATCTCTGGTTAAAAACACCTGCTCTGCGTTAGGAAAGTGCTCCTTTTTCAAGATATCTGACCATCTATTTTGAAATTTTTTGAGGTTCGTAACTTGGTATGCCTTGATTCCATGTGCGGTATCTGTGCCATGAGAAACACCTTCGAGATGGATTCCAACTGAGCGGGGTTGATAAATTGTTTTGAGTCCCCGAGCGCGAAGGCGGAAGGCGAGATCGGATTCCTCGCAATAGGCGGGAGCATAGATCTCATCGAAGCCGCCGACGGCATCCCAGACTTCTTTGCGCAGGCAGATGGAGGCTCCAGAGCAGTAGTCGACCTCTTTTTTGTAATTAAACTCGGGCGCCATGGGGTTC
>Ga0214921_10010066_pt1 | contig 11772 bp, 6 predicted proteins | sample LL1505_MetaG_FD_177992 | JGI IMG/M metagenome (GOLD analysis project Ga0214921, IMG submission 177992) | Freshwater microbial communities from Lake Lanier, Atlanta, Georgia, United States - LL-1505 | ecosystem: Environmental > Aquatic > Freshwater > Lake | place: USA: Georgia | collected 2015-05-28
ATCGGTGTCGATCTGACTTAACCGCTCCCTTAAATTTTTACCGACACCGATCACCGAGAACTGATTCGCGGCAAAGCTTTTAATGTCGCGCGACAAGGAATCATCTTTCGAGTCGCGAAAAGCGTCACGCATTTTTTGTGCGGCGTCCTCAACGTCAGGCTCCGCCCATTCAGCACCATCAGTCAGTTCCAGAAAAGGGTAAGCGTCCCTCGGAATTCTTTGTAAAGTAAAGTCGACGGGGTAGCTCAAGCCCTCCATCATGAAGTCGACGTTACCCGAGTAGTTAGTCGCGATCACAGGCTTGCCGTAGAGCATGGCCTCAGCTAACGTGCGGCCGAAGCCCTCGCCGCGATGCAGTGACACGTAGGCGTCACAAGCGTTGATGAGCCCTAAGACGTCGGGACGGTCTAAGGTCTCCTCCATTAAAATAATGCGAGGATCACGTTTCACTAACCTCTGAAAGCTTAACCACTTAAAATTACCCGCATCCGAGTTCATCACCTTTAAGACGAGACCCACGTCCTGATTACTTTCCGGAAACGCTTCAGCGAAGGCATCCAATATCGCGACCGGATTCTTTCGATCCAAGTGTGAATTAAAGTCGAACACGAAGAGGAACAAGAATTTTTTATCAGGCAAATGATAAAAACTTCTGGGGTGAAGCTTGCCGCGATCCACACTGACGCCTAAGGGCATGATGTTGACGTGAAGGTTGGTGGACTTGGCGTACATACTTCTTGCGAACTCGCTCCCCGCCCAGATCTCGTCCATGAGATCAAACGCGCGCGACCAGGCCTTAGGCCAGACGGAGATCTCCCACGGCCACCAGCCGATGTTGTAGTGACCCCTAAAAAAATGTTCACCCTTCTGTAAAAAAATGCGCTCGATCGTGTCAAAGCCCGGAAGACAAAACACGTTGATGGCGTAAGGCGCTTCATCAATACTTTGTGCTACTTTATCTTTTAGAATAAGGTCAGCCTGCCTTAGGTTGCTGCCCGTGCTGATATTCACAATACGGTAAGGGATCATCGCCGACTCACATGCCGCGACTGCCATGCGTAAATCTTCACCGGTACCTAGTTCGCCGAAGGCGAAGCCGAAGAGGTTGACTCCAAAGGGTCGATTGGTTTTTGTTTCTAACGGTAATTTTTTTGGTTCTACTTTTTTAAGCCAGGCCCAGGCACCGTTTTCTTTTAAGGCCTCACTCGCCCAATCTTGCAACTCTTCTTGCGCAACACTTGAATTTAAATCAAAACTTTCTCTCATTTCAACAGAACTATTTAAGCTCTCGGCAACATAGCGTGGCACCTTAATTTTGTTGGTGATGACGACGTCCTGAAAGAGCCACTGACGCCAGCGACCGGCAATGAGATCCGTTAAGTGAAAAGATTTATCCGCTTCTGAAAAGAACCAGGCCATGAACTGCGCACGGGTTTTACCGGTCTCAAGAGGCATCGTCTTCTTCACGTCAGGGTTCAATAGATGCCACGCCAGATACATAAGAAGTGTGGGTGCGGGCACGTCGCTCTCATCGACTTTTATGGGCGCTGGCCGATCGAGCACTTGGAGCATCTCCATGTCGATGATGTCGGTCAACTTCATCTCAGCAATGCCGTAGGCGAAGAACCACGCGGTGAGACTTAGAGAGTCTACCTCCTTATTCACGGTAAACTTTTTAACGACATCGGTCCTATACTGCAACACCAATGACATGGCACGAGGCAAGGGAATCGTGACGTTGTTAAACGTGTAGGTGCCGGTTTTTTCTGACAGAAAAGTTTTATCTTGAGAAGTTAAGTCGGTCCAGCCCAAGTAATCAGATCGACCACGCGCGATCCACCACTGCCTAAAACTTTCTGACTCAGGTCCGGCACCTTTTGTTAATTCGCGCGCGTCCTCCCTAAGTAGCCAGACAAATTCTTTGGCGAGTGGCGTTAAGTCAGAGGGTAATTTGGGCATGGATCAATGAAAGCTTAGTTTAGAAAACAACCATGAAAAAAATAGTTTGATGATGTTGAGTTTAACATCACGAGGTGGTAGCTTCAAACGGAAGTGTTTTTTAAATAACAAAAACTTTTAAACGCGGCCGTACTTGTCGTCCAGCCTTACGATGTCGTCCTCACCTAAGTAGGAGCCTGTTTGAATTTCGATCAACTCCAAGTTTACCTTACCTGGGTTTTCTAATGAGTGCACGGTCGCAATCGGAATGTAGACCGACTCGTTCTCGGCCACGAGCTGCGTGTTTTCACCAATCCTGACTTTTGCAGTGCCAGACACCACAACCCAGTGCTCGGTCCTGTGGTGATGCATCTGGAGGGACAATTTTTCACCAGGCTTCACAGTAATGCGTTTCACCTGGAAGCGATTACCTTGGTCGATCGCGTCATAAGAACCCCACGGGCGATAAATTTTTCTGTGTGTGGTACCTTCCGTTCTCTTTTGTTTGTTTAATGTATCGACAATTTTTTTGACGTCTTGTGACTTATCTTTGTGAGCCACCATGATGGCGTCTGACGTCTCGATCACGATTAGATCCTCAACACCTAAAAGTGTGACCAACCTGTGCTCAGCGTGAACATAATTATTGGACGAGGCTTCTGTTAAATAGTCACCATGCCCCGCGTTACCGTTGTCATCTTTATCTTGGAGCTCCCACACCGCAGGCCACGCACCCACGTCGTTCCAACCTGCATCGAGTGGCACCATTGCGGCGTTACTTGTTTTTTCCATCACAGCGTAATCGATCGAGTCTGATGGAGATGACTCAAAGGCTTCCTTATCCACGCGATAGAAATCGAGATCAGGCTTTGCTTTGTCTATAGATCTTTGGCAGGCATCCACGATAGCTGGGTTAAATTTTTTCAGTTCATCAATGAAGACGGATGCTTTAAATAAGAACATGCCGCTGTTCCAGTAGAAGTGACCGTCTTTAACGTAACTTTCAGCTGTTTTAAGATCAGGCTTCTCGACAAACTTTTTAATTTGATGGGAGTTGTTTGGAAGTTTTTCGTTAACCTCAATGTATCCATAACCGGTTTCAGGTTTGTTGGGTTTTATGCCAAAGGTGACAAGCTTGCCTTCCAACGCTGCAACCTTTGCAAGATTCACAGCCGCATGAAAGGCCTTCTCATCTGAAAAAACATGATCAGAAGGCAATGCCAAGATTAAATCATTCGACTTACCTTCTTTAATGAGTTTTAATGCGGCTAATGCAATCGCAGGTGCTGTGTTTCGAGGAGCGGGCTCAAGAACGATGCCGGAAAGATTTATTTTTAAGTTGCGTGCTTGTTCGGCAATAATGAAGCGGTGAGATTCATTCGAGACAATTAAAGCAGGCGCAGAATCTTTAATTCCTTTTAAACGTTTTAATGTGGTTTGAAATAAAGAAAGATGATCAAAGAGCGGTAAAAATTGCTTGGGGTAACCTGCTCGTGACAAGGGCCAAAGTCTTGTGCCTGAACCGCCTGATAATATGACTGGGTAAATTGAAAAGTGGCTCAAATTGAGCGTTCCCTATATGCTAACTAGATTGAGAGTCTAACATTCAGATTGTTGATTATCAATTGCGTAAAAACTTATATTTCTTGATTAAACTATAACCCTTAAAGATATAGCACTAATTTTTTTTAAAAATATGCCTAATAAACTTATCAGTTTTATTGTACCTATGTTTAATCATCTAGAGCAGTCTAAGGCGATGCTGGATTCTCTTATCAAAACAATTCCAAGCGATACACCTTATGAATTAATTCTTATTAATGATGCATCAACCGATGACACAAGAGCTTGGTTAGATTCAATCCAAAACAAAAATATTAATGTATTACATAATGAAATTAATTTAGGGTATGCAAAGACAAATAACATTGCTGTTCGACATTCATCAGGCGAATATATTTTTTTACTAAATAATGATTTAGTATTTAAAGCTGACTGGCTATTACCCATGTTAGATATTTTAGATACAAAACCTTTAAATGCAGGCGTTGTGGGGAACATTCAATATCGAGTTTTAGGTGGTGAAATTGATCATGCAGGTATCGTGCTTAATAAGAATGGACAGTTTCAACATTCTGTCTATATTGATCAATTAAAGCCATATGCTAAGCAGTTGGCGGTGACAGGAGCATGCTTACTCATAAGCAAAGACGATTTTATTAAATTAGATGGTTTTGATGAAAATTTTGTAAACGGCGGGGAAGATATCGATTTATGTTTTAGGTTAAAAAAGTCGCTTGGTAAAAGTGCGTATATTTCATACAAAAGTTCAATTGATCATCATGTTAGCTTAAGTCGAGATAGAACAAGCCTTCAAAATGAAAAGAATAGTAGGTTTTTATTTGAAAAATGGCGAGAAGTCATTAAAACTGAGTTATCTAGGATTTGGGCAAATTTAATTTCATCCAATGCTGCAGAAGAAATTGAGGCTATATTTGATGGCAAGCTTTCAAAAAATTCACCCCAATTACTTTCTCAAATTGCCGTAGAAAATTTGATATCAAGAGAAGAGCATCGATGGAAACGCTTATTAGATGATCAGAATTGTGGAGATTTATTGAAGGGTAACTATTCAACAAAAGGGCTGACCTATAGCGAAAAACTAAATTGTTATTTACTTCACAGCCCGGTCGAATTCAAAATTAAAGACATTGCAAGTGCTGTTAATTTTTATGTTTGTGGAAATAAAATCAATCAAAATTCAAAAGAAAATATTGCCATTACAATTGAAGTTAATGGCCTTCAAGAAAAAACAATCTATTTGGGAGAGGAGGCTAATATTAATGTCGGGATTGTGAATCCTATTATTCTTAGCCATGGTATTAATATTTTTAAAGTGCACGTTAATTTTTACAACCCAATCGGTAAAACTATATTATCAGACGCTAGTAAATCTATTGTTTTGAAGCATTTAGTATTTGATGACATTAAGCTAATATCATTATAAATTTGTGGAATACTTCAAATTCCAGTTTTATTTAGTGTTAAGTTTGATAAATTGCGCTTAAAACAGTTAGAATCTGCAAGATTAAATACTTAATTACTTCAGAAAATTATTTCTTGAAAAATAAATGACTACTCCCACAAATCTTTCTGAAGCAAATAAAGCATTCCGTGACCGCCTTTATAAAAAATCTATCTCGCTCTATGTAAAAGCGTTACTCCAGAATCCCAGCTTATTTTCATTCCTCTGTGCCAACTTAGATCTTGCGAAAAAGAAATTACTAATTAGTCGGCAAGGCTCTTCTTCAAAAAAAACTGCAATTGTATGTTTAAACTTAAGCCAATTTGATTTCCACCGCATAGAGGTCTTAAGTCGAAGCTTAAAAAAATTAGAAGATAAATTTGAAATTCTTAATTTAAATAATGCGAAGCCTTTTGTTGATATAAATAATAGCTTTGTTATTAGAAATATAGATATTGGTAATCGCTATAAAATGCTTTTCGATTTTTGTGTAGATTCTGATTACGACCAAGTTGTGCTGTTGAAGCCTGTTATTGAACAAGCATTAATGGGCTTTTTGTATAAATCTATATGGGATGCTGATATTTTTGTTGATATACCTTCCACTGATGAAATTTATATCAATAATCAACTTGCATTACTAGCGGATTTTGATTTTTTGATTACAGATACTAAAGAATATGCCGCTCAAGAGGGATCTCTCCTTATTACAAATGAAGATTCAAGCAATACGATAACCTTAGAAAAGAAAAATAATTCATTGGTTGATGGTAAAAAATATTTTGGCTTGCCTGGATTTTTTAATGGCGATATCGAAAGTTGCCTTGATTTAATTTCGAATCGGGGAAAGGTTTCCAAGCCTCCCCAACTTCAATCAGTTTATGGCTTATATGTAAAAGAAGAAAATTGGATTCGCTCACTTGATTATGAGTCTTTAAATGTTCAAACAGTTGTTGAGTCCTTATTTGTTTTTGGAAATATATCAATATTTTTGAAGAATTTATTTAACCTTGCTTTAAATAGAAACCCTCAGGATCATGAAGCCCGTCATTATGGAAGTTTGATAGCGAATAAGAAAAATTCTCGGCTTGAAATTGCTGAAATAGTTTTTTATGGAGAAGAGTCTAAAACTTATTTTCAGGAAAAAAATAATAGTGGACCAATCACAAAGAGACAAGCGAAGTCATTTAATATTCCAAAAATTGGCGATATAAAAGCGGAGGAGCTTGCTCTGCCTTATTTTGATCATCCTGAAGTATCAGTTATTATCCCGGCTTATTGTAAGCTCGAATATACTTTGGGGTGCATAGACTCAATTGTTAAAAATTTACCCGAAGTATCTTTTGAAGTTTTAGTCTTAGATGACCGATCCCCAGACAATTCCGTAAGCGAGCTTTCAAAAATAAAAAATTTAAAAGTCATTGTGAATTCAGTAAATTTACGCTTTCTCAAGTCTTGCAATCATGGAGTAAATTACGCGTTAGGTAAGTATATATTTTTCTTAAATAATGATACGCAAGTGAAAAGTGGTTGGCTTGATTCACTTCTTAAAACTTTTAGCGATTTCTCCGATGTTGGTTTAGTGGGATCAAAATTAATTTATCCCAATGGACTGTTGCAAGAAGCTGGAGGAATTGTCTGGAACAATGGAAATGCTTGGAATTATGGCCGTAATGATGATCCTTCTCTTCCTCAATATAATTATGTAAAAGAAGTAGATTATTGTTCTGGGGCTGCAATTTTAATTGAGCGAGATTTCTTTAGATCAATAGGCAGTTTTGACGAGCGTTATGCACCTTCTTATTATGAGGACAATGATTTAGCGTTCAAAGTCAGGGCTGCCGGTAAAAAAGTACTCTTTCAACCTAAGTCAGAAGTGATCCATTTTGAAGGTGTATCAAATGGAACGGATTTATCAGAGGGATTAAAAGCTTATCAAGTAGCTAACTCAAAAAAATTCTACGAGCGATGGAAAGATATTTTGGAAAAAGGACATTTGGACGACGCCCAAAATGTTTTTTGTGCTCGAGAACGCTCCAAGAATAAAATCACAGTTCTGGTTATAGACCACTACGTGCCTCAACCTGACAGAGATGCAGGATCTAAATCGATGTGGCATATTATCTTGACGCTTATTAAACAGGGGTTAAACGTTAAATTCTGGCCTCACAACAATCATTATGATCCCATCTATTCGCCATGGTTGGAAAGTATTGGAGTTGAAGTTATAGCGGGTAATCATACAGTCGGTAAATTTCAAAGCTGGATTTCAGAAAATGGGAAATATATACAGAAAGTTTTTTTAAGTCGCCCGCATATCTCGATAGATTTTATAGAGCCTTTAAAGAAATTTTCAAAAGCAAATTTGATATATTACGGACACGATATTCATCACCTAAGACTTGAAAAACAATATGAAGTAACAAAAAACCGAGAAATTATAAACGAAATTGAATGGATAAAAGGTCTTGAATATCAAATTTGGAAGGATATAGATACTATTTATTATCCTTCCAAAGATGAAGAGGGTTACTTAAAAAATTGGCTTAAGGAGAAAGGCCTGCTCAACAAGACAATTAGAACGATACCTGTATATGCCTATGATAATTTCATTTCAAACCCATCAGACAACTTAGCTAATAGGAAAGATATAATTTTTGTTGCGGGCTTCGGACATACTCCAAATATTGATGCAGCTAAGTGGCTTGTTAAAGATGTGTTACCGCACATAATAAAAAAATCTTCGAACTTTAAACTTTTGCTGGTTGGATCTAATCCTACGCAAGAAGTTAAAGATTTAGCTTCTGAATTTGTTGTTGTAACCGGATTCGTTACAGACGAGAATTTAGATAGTATCTATAAAAATGCACGTGTTGTCGTAGCCCCCCTACTTTACGGCGGAGGTATGAAAGGAAAAGTTATTGAATCTCTAAGATATGGTGTTCCATGTATCACAACAAGCACCGGAGCTCAGGGCCTTGATTTAAATTCATGCCCTTTATTGGTTTCAGACAACCCCGCACAATTTGCAAAGTTGATCGATGATTTATATCTTGATGATGCACTATGGAGTAATGTTTCAAGAAAGTCTGTTGCCTTTGTTAAGAAAGATTTCTCTTCCGAGGCTCTCTGGGAATTAATTAGCCCAGACTTTACCTAAATTATTAGTTAAAAGCCAAACCAAAATTTATAGGAGTTTAGTGTGACAAAAATAAAAGCATATTTGCAAACCTTCAATGACTTCGAGTTGTTAGGAGATGCATTAAGTTCAATTTATGGACTAGTTGATGAACTGATTGTAGTAGATGGTTGTTATTCCTGGTTGGCAGATTATTATTCAGCCATAGGTATAAATCCAGAGCGCTCAGTTGATGAGCTGTATGATACTTTAGAGAAATCTAAAATTCCTTATAAGGCAATTTGCAAAATTTGGCCAACACAAATTGATAAGCGTATAGCAGGATATGAACTTGCAGCAGCAGATTCTAATTACGTAATTAGATTTGATTCTGATGAACTCCTAGAATTTAATGATGACTCATTAAGTCAATTTTTTGCATCGGATAAATTAGTTGCTGGGATGACGATGCCAACATTTATTACTCCTAATATTATTTTTTCTGATAAAAACGACTCATATCCGGTTCAGAATTTTATCTTTAAAAAATCCGGTATTTCTGCAAGGAATCATCTTGAATATATGTGGCTAGTTTTAACTGCAGATAAAATCGGAGGTGAGTATAAACAAGATTATATATATGAGAGCCCTGTAGCCTTCAATAAGCACTTAACATCATGGAGAAGTATTAAATCAAGCGTTAATAGAGCTCTTTATTACAACACAAACTGGATGAGAAAACATGGATTTTATCACCTTGAAAAATATCGAGATGTTCCCTTTGGCGCAAATGATTTCCGAATTTTTTTTGAAGATATTGGATATAGTAATTATCAAAATCTTCTTTTAACAGACAAGATATCAATTGGAATGTCTGAAATCCTTGACAACTTGCCTGTAAAAAGAATACCGAAAAAGGAATCTAGGTTGGATGCAATCTACGAAACCTATAAAAATTCATATGCGTCATTATTACCGAAAGATTTAAAATTTATCTTTTTTAGCGAACAAGAGTTATTTTTTGATATCACATCAGAAACCTCACTCAAAAAATTCTTTATTGATGGAAAATTAACAGGCGAAACCAGCGAAGTAATAACTGATATGCATGCTTATGTTTTGGTCCTAAATCAAAATTTAGAATACAAAAAACAATATTTAGATTGTAAATTTTATGGAAATAAATTTGTTATTTCCTTGTCTCAAGATGCAAAAAGCATTTTATTTATGTCGGTCAAACAATTATTATCAGTTACACTAATTAATAGCAAAGTAAATAACTTTCACTCTGTTATTTTTAATAAATCAAACTAAGATTAATTTACTAGAATATTTTAAATATTTGTCATTATGAAAAAAGCCGCACTTATAAACTATTTCAATGATATTGATATGCTCCAGATTCAGGTAGACAGAGGGCAGTTTGATTTTTATGACAAGATTTATATCTGGGATGGACCATACGTTTATACACAATCCATTGATTTCATGCAAATTGGTCATCCTAGACTAAGCGACACAGAGCTGGGAAGTCAGTTGCTTAAAGATGATCGGGTAGTTTATATGTATCAAGTTTGGCAAGACGAGAGCGAGAAAAGAATTTCTGCATATAAAGCTATTAAAGAAGATTTAGTATTTATTCATGATACTGACGAATTTTTTAGTTATGATAGCGATGAAGTTAATCGATTCATTTCCTCTAATCAATCAGTTGGGTTTTTTTATTGTCAGAATCTATACTTAAATGGAGTTCATGCTGCCCCCCGATTTTATTCTGTTGATACTTGGGGAAAATTACCTCATAAAGGTTTTGCATTTAAAACTAGTCAGATAAATCCTGAAGAGCATTTAGATTACCTTTGGCTTGTTGGCGTTAAACAAAATTCAACTAGCCCAGAAAAAAAATACAATATACCACTAGCAAATGTATATCATTTCACAGGAATGAGGTCTAAAAAGGGACAAGAGCAAAAGTTTATTTTTTACAGCTCACTTCATGACGTTCAATCCGCGCATAAAAATTACACATACGATTTATTAACAGATTATATTATTAAGGGATTGATTGACAAAACACAAGCGCTAGATATTTTTTTAAATTCTAATCCTGCATTCAAGGGAATGCATCCTTCCTCAATTCATAAAACTAATGAGATAATAATGAATAAAAAAATATTTTTGGAATGTCTCGAGCCAATTTTCGAAGATGTATCAGCAGGACTTGAAAAAACTAATGCCTCAGATTTTATTCTTGCAGATGGAATTCCAAGATACTTTTTTCATCCAAATAAAACTACCTTTTTAATTAAAACAGAATCTAAAATACAATTGACAATTTGGGATTTGGTTTATGGAAATGCCCCTGAGATTAGACAGGAAAATTATTTACTTAATGACACCATAAAAATTGAACAAATTTCTGGGCCAGAAATTATTGGTGTATTTATTAAGCTAGTTCAATACGGGAATAAATTACTTCAAGTTCAAGTTCAGAATTGAGGATTTGGAAAATCAAACTAAATAAAAATACTATATGAGAATAATGACAATAGGAAGTTGTATGTCAGAGGGAATTCTTGAGGCATTTAAAAAGAATTCTCAAAATTTAGAAATTCATCATATAAACCATGTAATTCATAATAGATCAGATTATTTTTTAAATTGTTTTGTAAAAAAAGCTCAAATACCAGTAATGCCGAAAGATATTATTAGTAAAGTTGATAATATTTATTCAGAAGAATTTCCTGATAAAGACTTAAAATCGGAGGCAGAGTTTTATCTCGATAATCAGTCTGAAATCAAAATTGGCAAGAATAGAATTGAAAGCAGAATTTCGGCTATAACTAATATTAATGATGCTTTAGTAGATATTTTTTTGTTAGATAATTTTATGGATATAGCGGCTATGCTTGTGCATGAAAGGATCAATAGTCAAGAGTATTTTATTTTTAGTGGCGCCTTTAAACCAGCAACATTTAATTCTCTCTATTTTTGGACAGAATATTTATCTGAGGATCAGTCGCGGGAGAATTGGATTCAAATAATTAATTGGTTGCGCTTTAAAAATCCGCAAGCAAAAATATTTTTTACCCCATTTCCGAAAAGCGTATATAACCATGAAAATAAGCCGTCTGTGCTTCGAGCACGCTTATTTAGAGATAAATTAAATTATAAAGATTTCCCAGCTATTATACTTAGTGCACCTGACGTTAATTTTGAATCAATGATTTCTATAGATGACTGGTCTCATTACAAGCCTTCTTACTACAAAACAATCGCAGAACAAATAACAACTTTTCTTTAAAAAATTAATTTTCTGATAGAGTGTCTTAATGCTTAAAAAATTACTTCTGCTAATTGAGAATTAAGAAAGATTTTTTTGAATTTTCAGCCAACACTTGTCAATCCGCAAGGCCTCACAGCGCTCATTCGCAATCTAGGCCGTGACTGCCCGCCTTCACAGTATTTACGTGAGTTCTTAAAGAATTCAATTGAGGCTTGTCAGCGCACCCAAAACAAAAGAAGCCACGTCACGATCGATTTTAATCCTGAGGTGCTAGAGTCAACCGGTGTTTACAAGATCAGTTTTACCGATGACGGGGACGGTATGTCGCCCACCGAGATGTTATCTCTCCTAAACAATTTATCTTCTTCAGGTTCAAGTTTAAACGAGCACCAGAACTATGGTGTG
>Ga0214921_10010068_pt1 | contig 11771 bp, 12 predicted proteins | sample LL1505_MetaG_FD_177992 | JGI IMG/M metagenome (GOLD analysis project Ga0214921, IMG submission 177992) | Freshwater microbial communities from Lake Lanier, Atlanta, Georgia, United States - LL-1505 | ecosystem: Environmental > Aquatic > Freshwater > Lake | place: USA: Georgia | collected...
CGTTCGTCGATTTCTTCTGTTTCCGGCAAATCGAAGCCGGGATCTGCTTGAAATGTCACCACGAGACCGGGTGATTTCTGGGCTTTGGCTTTGGTAAAGCCCTCCTTCATCCAGGCAATATTGGCGCTGTCGCGTTCGCTGTATTCGGCATTGTCTGCCGCGCAATGGGCAGGAGTGCGTGCGCTTTTATTGCTGCAATCCTTGTCGTCAAGCACCTTGTTATTATTGCTTCCCGGGATATTCAGGCCCACAAAGACAATATTGCCATAGGTAAAACGGGTGTTTTCAACGAATTTTTCACCGGATTTACCTTGATGCTCGAGTTTAAATGTGGTTTTACCGAAGCTGTCGGACTTGGCAAACATAACCTTACGCATATGGGCTAGACGCTCGAGATTATCATAGCCGCCATTGTTGAGACGGTGGCAATCGGTCCATTCATTATCACCGGGTACATATATCACTGGCATAGTCATGCTGTTAAACATGCTTATTGCATCAGAAAAGACTTTGTCTGTGCAATGTGAACTGCCGTCCTTGATGTCGCCATCGTAGATAGAAAATGCAATCTGGCTTGCATTGATACTTGCCAGAAGCGCAGACATTTTGGTCTCATCCTTGGCTTTCTGATAAGGCATATCTCCCCAGAGACCGAAATGGAATTTCTGATTTTCAGCAGCCAAGAGGAGTTGGGGGCTGAATATCGAAGAGACATTAAGAGCTAAGAAGCTCAAAAGCACAAAACGTATCATCATGATAAAGATCCGACCTTGTTAAAAATAAAGTTCCCTCTAAATTAAATTTAAAAGGATTTTAATCATGATTAAGTACGAGAATGACAATATCATGACATTAAGAAAAATAAACTATAAAATTAAATTTTCAAATACTACTTGGTGTGAATGATTTTGTGAAAATTTCAAATTAACGATAGAATCGATTGTCCAACTTAACAACGGCAAATTTGAAAGTTTTTTCCATAAAAATGGAGTAGAATGCATAAGGTCAGTATATTTCCACGAGATAAAATCAGGTCTTGTGTTATTATAGTGATTAAGATTTATCATATTAAATTTATATTCACTTGAAATATTATCCCAATAATTGCTTTTAAAATGACTTTCTCCAACAATTCCAAGAGGAAATTTTGGATTGAAAGTGCGCATAAATTCAATAAGAAATGGATCAAATGATTTAAAAGCAATTGGTCCAGCATAATTTTCGGCTATATCAAGCGCAATTTGAGCTACACGATTATTACTATTAAAATCACTTTTAAGTTCACAAATCAAAGGCACTTGTCCATGAATGCAGTCAAGAAATTGAGTAAAATTAGGGATAGTCTCAATCGAACCTATCAAATTAATCTTCCTAAGTTGGTCTGATTTCATTTCAGACACCACACCATCAACCCCAGTTAATCTGCTTATGTTGTTATCATGAAAAACGATAAGATCATTATCAGATGTAATTCTAACATCACATTCAATAGAATAACCCTTTTTAATAGCGGATTTTGCAGCACTTATACTATTTTCGATAATGCCATCATTAATAGAATGTAACCCTCGATGAGCAATCGGTTTTTCTATCAACCAACCATTTGTGATCATTATATAATACCTTGTATGAGTGATTTGAGTTTTTTTCTAACCAACTTAGAATTAAAACAAAATTAGCGAGTGGCTCTACACTCGATTTTGCACATGATAATTTCATGATCCGAAATAGCTTCACCGTCATCATCAATAGCAGAGACAGTTTGAGGTTCTGATGCATCAAGACCGCGTACTAAAATCCAATCCAATTTAGAAAATGGGGGTTTTGGGTTTCCATCGGGTCTAGAGCGCTGGGTTGTTTCCAGTGTGTTTGAGTTAGCCCATTCAAACCCATGCCTCTTAAAAGAATAAAACATTGTTTCAGTTTCGCCGATTATAAAATTATAATTTTTATTTAATATTAGTTGCTTTTCGCAATTAGTATTTGTATTTAAATCACCACCAATCACACAAGGTGCATCACCTATATGTTTATTTAAATACATCAATAACCGGTCTATTTGAAAACGACGATTACCAGCATCAGTTTTACTTTCAAGATGAACAGATATAAACCAAACATTTTGATTGTTCCATCTAATACAAGCTCCTATTGCCATTCTACCGCCAAGTCTATTTTGATCAAGAGTTGCATTGCTGCCGAACCAAACAGCACCATCATCAAGACGCAACATAAATGGATCTTTTAGTCCAATTCGGCTCATAATAGCGTTGCCATGGTAGCCTGCATCATTCTTTTGATCGCCAAATTCCAAAGTCTCAAGCTTATCACCGTGGCCTAGTTCAATAAATTCAACGCCATAAATATATTCCATTCCCATCATGCTAGCTAATTCGCGGACGGTATCCTTATTGCCGGATCGGGCCATACCAATATCAATCTCGCTAAGTAATATGATATCGGGACAATGGAAAGATAAAATAGAATAACTATCCTTGATAAATTTCAAACGCTCCGCATTCCATGCAGCTAGTTTTATTGGTCCATTATGTAACTGCGCTACAGAGCATTTTGAATGCTGTATCTGGTATAAAACGTCAGCTTTAGATGCAAGTAGATCATAGCTATCGTCTCCAGAAATTTTAGCTTTCGCTAACAATTCATCTGGCGTTTTTGACAAATATTCTACTACTGTTTTTATCATTTTTGATCTCTAATTTATAATGTTTATCACCATAATTCCAATATTTACTCAGCTAAACCTAGATCGCAAAGATATTTAGCACCACGCATTAAATTTTCTTGGTCTTTGACTTCTAAAATCAATCGTGGATTGGAATTTAAAATCTCTAATGCCGAAAATACAGCCCGCCAATTAACGGTTCCGTCTCCCGGCAACCAATGACGGTCTGCGAAACCGTCTGCATCTTGCAAATGGACATGCTTCAAATAGTTACCTGCCTTTATAACAAATGCATCCACAGGAGGGGCACCTGTAGAATGGTGAGCATAATGCGCATGACCGGTATCAATCGAAACAAAAACCGAAGGGCTATTAAATGATGCAGCCAATTCCAAGCGGTCAACTGGATTAATATCTTCAATATTTTCGATGACTAATTCACACCCAATTTGCTCTGCTCGTTTAACTACCGATTTGAGCGTGAGATGCGAAAGCTCAAACAACTTCTCACGAGAACCAAATGTAACATCAAGATTATTAAAATCCCATGTTGTAAAAGGTGAATGGATAACCATTTGACTTGCGCCAAGGGCCTCACAAATATCAAGACCTTGCAAAAAACGTTTTGTAACGACTTCTCTAATCATCGGATCGCGACTATCAATAGTGAACCCCCAAAATGGTCCGTGAATACTTAGTCGTCCGTTATATCCATCAAGTGTATTTTTATATGCTAAAACAAGTGACTGCCAATCTCCGTCAAGCACTTCAGCTGTATGAAAATCCTGCAGTTCAAGATCACGCTGACGTGCCATTATCCACTGGCGGTGCTGTACAACATATGAATGTTTAAGGGCCGCTCCAAGAATAGGAAGTACTTTAGACACAACAATATCCTTTCATACAAGAATTCGAATTGAATTAGAGTTTGATCCGTAACCCTGAAATAGCGTCAAATAGGTGAATTTTATCTGGCGCTATTGTCAAATAACAGGGACCTATTTTTGGGGGAGCTGCGGATAAACTTTGTACAACAAAATCTTGTTCACCAAATTTTCCGTGTAAAAGCCTTAGCGATCCCATCTCTTCGATAAAATCGATCATAAAAATGCTATTATTTGAATTGTCAGCCATCACTATATGTTCTGGTCGAATGCCTAAAATTATATGTGAACCTATTTCCATATTATGATGAGGAATAGTGACATTTTGCTCTCCGACACTTACAGATTTTTGATCAATTATGACTGCATTAAGCAAATTCATAGGCGGAGATCCTACGAAACCTGCAACAAATTGCGACGCTGGTTCACGGTATATACTTTCAGGTGAGCCAATTTGCTCGATGCGACCATTGTTCATTACAATTAATCGATCAGCTAAGGTCATCGCTTCTATTTGATCATGCGTTACAAAAATAGAAGTTGCCTTTAATCTGTTATGTAACTTTCGTATTTCAATACGCATCTGAACACGTAATTTTGCATCAAGATTGGAAAGGGGTTCATCAAACAGAAATAATTTTGGTTCCCTTATAATAGCACGTCCCATCGCGACACGTTGTCTTTGACCACCTGATAATTGACCAGGTTTACGATCAAGAAAGTCTTCAAGACCTATTATTTTGGCAACATTGATAATTCTTAGTAATCTTTCGTCACGTTTAACTCCGGCAACTTTAAGTGCATAACCAATATTTTCAGCTACGGTCATGTGTGGATAGAGGGCATAATTTTGAAATACCATTGCACATCCGCGGTCACGCGGTTCAAGGTCATTGACTATTATATTGTCAATTTTGATTTCGCCACTTGTTATAGTTTCAAGCCCAGCGATCATACGCAAAAATGTCGATTTCCCACATCCCGAAGGACCTAAAATCACAACAAATTCTTGTGATTTTATTGCGCAATTCAAGTCATTTACAACCAGATTATGGCCGTAGGACTTATTCAGATTTGTAACTAAAATATCAGCCATGATTTGTGTTACTTTCGCATTTTATTTTTCAGTTGCAATCAGACCACGCACAAAGGCGCCCTGCATAAGGATGACCACAATCAAGGGAGGGATCATCACCATCAATGTTGCAGCCATAGCTTCATTCCACACTGGTGGCTGTCCGAATGCCGGTCCTGGGACGATTTTTTGAAGTTGCATGGTTGCGGTTGCAAAACTTGCATCTGTCGTAATCAACAATGGCCATAAATACTGGTTCCAAGCGTATACGAACATGATGGTGGAAAGTGCAGCCATATTGGTGCGTGACAATGGTAATAAGACATCCCAGAAAAACCTTAAGGCTCCAGCTCCATCCATTTTGGCAGCTTCTGTTAGCTCGTCAGGTATTGTGAGGAAAAACTGGCGGTATAGAAAAGTACCGGTAGCTGTTGCAACCAAAGGTAGGACCAATCCTGTGTAAGAATTGAGAATGTTCAATTCAGGCATTTTAAGAACAATGCCACCCCATCCTAGGATTGTCCTGAAAGGTTCCAACACATCAGCTGCCACAGCATAAGTAGGTACGATTCTGACCTCCAAGGGAAGCATCAATGTAATAAATATAAGCCAAAAGAAAAACAACCTAAGACGATAATTGAAATAAACAACAGAAAAAGCTGTTATTGCTGATATCATCACTTTTCCAGCTGTCACCATGGTTGCAACAATCAAGCTGTTTAACATTTTAGGCCCAAAACCTGATTTGTTCCATACATGGGTGTAATTTTCAATCAAACTACTTCCAGGCCACAAGGTCATAGGAACTCTTGAAACTGTAGGCAAATCATGTGTTGATGCAACAAAAACAATTATGAGAGGAAAAATAGAAATTATCAGCAGTAATATCAAAATCACATGCGTCAAAATATTCAAATAAGGTGTGCGCTCAATCATAATTTTTGCCTTATCGATAATGAACACGTCGCTCAACAAAGCGAAATTGCACAAATGTTAATGAAACAACAACAATCATAAGTAGAATTGATTGCGCTGCGGCCATAGAATAGTCTAGGCCTTTAAAGCCATCTGAATATATTTTATAAACCATCAAATCTGTGGCTCTTGCTGGACCTCCGCCAGTTGTGATGTCAACTATCCCGAATGAATCGACAAAACTTTCAGTAATATTTATCACCAATAAAAAGAAAAAAGTAGGCGTCAAAAACGGCAACTGTATATCCCAGCTACGCCGTAAGAATGATGCACCGTCTATTGCTGCTGCTTCAATAACTGAGCGCGGAATTGACTGTAAAGCTGCAAGCATGAATATGAAGTTATAAGCAGCCATTTTCCATGAATTGGCAATCACTATCAATACAAGTGCGTCACTGCCGTTCATTGCAGGGTTCCACATATTGGGGAAGTATTGATTAATGGCTGATACAAAACCAGCATCGGGGGCAAATATAAATCGAAATGCCAAACCTACAGCAGGTGCAGCGATAGCATAGGGTAAGAAAAAGGCGAACCTGTAAATACGATAACCAGACAATTGGCGATCGACACACAATGCCATAATATATGACAATATCATTGACAGTGATGTTGAAAAAAATGCAAATTTAATTGATATAAATACTGAATTCCAATAGACTTTATCGTTGAATAGCTCTTTAAAATTTTGCAATCCAACCCATTCATTTCCGCCGCCAAATGGTGGTTGCGTTGTGAAAGCCCAATATATAGCCTGAGAGGCAGGCCAATAAAAAAAGACAAATATCAAAAACAGTTGTGGCGCAATAAGCAGCGCGGCAAGTTTGTTATTGCTAAAATAACTACGGTTACTCATACGAAAAGCCTTTAATTAGAATTGACCCAAGGAGAGTAAGCCCTCCTTGGGTCAATGAAAATATTAGGGAAGCTGCTTGCCTTTGAATGTTTGTTCAAAACGGCGAAGGATCTGGTTCGAACGATCAGCCGCATCATTCAATGCGGTCTGCATGTCTTTCTTACCAGTGAATGCTGCCTCCAATTCCGCACGCACTTCAGCCCGAATTTGGGTGAAATTACCCAAACGGATACCACGTGAAAGCGGAGAAGGTGGGGTTGCAGTCAATGAGGCAATTGCCAACTCACGACCAGCATATTTTTTATCCTCATAGAACTTGTTTTCATTCATGAACTTAAATCCGGAATTTGTAACCGGAATATAGCCTGTCACGGTTGAAAACCACTGTGCTTCGGAAGGTTGAGCCAAGAACTGCAGATAGGCTGCGGCGCCTTCGTATTCTTCCTTAGATTTACCCTGCATCACCCAGAGCGAAGCACCGCCGACTAGTGAATTCTGGCGCTTGGTTCCTTCATACACGGGCAATACGGCGACACCCCAATTCATGCCTGCAACAGCGGTCGAGGTCATAACGCCATGGTCTGCAACAGAAGACAGCATTGAGGCGCATGAGCCGTCTGCAAATGCCTGGTTTTTGGTTTTTCCAGATTGGGCAGTCTGAACGCGGGCAACGCCCTCATCCAAAGCCTTTTTCCAATCCTGCATATATTTTACGAAGAGGGTCTTGTTGAACACAACCTCTGCATCCAAACCATCATAACCATTGTTTTTTGTGGCAATGGGTTGATTGTGAATGGCAGAGAATTGTTCCATCGGCATCCAGGTGTCATAATCAAATGCAAAACCACAATCAACGCCTGCTGCCTTCATTTTGCGAAGGTCGGACATCCATTCTTCAACGGTTTCAGGAGCCTTGGACTTACCAATTTTAGCCCATGCGTCCTTGTTCCAGTACATCAAAGCCGTTGATGAGTTGTAGGGGAACGACCACATCTCACCTTTTGATGTTGCATAATAATTAGCAATGCCGGGGAAATAATCAGCCCAATCAATTTTCAGATTGAAGTCTTTAACCAGCTGATTAGCAGGATAAATTGCGCCGGACAGCATAAAGTTAACAGTGCCGGCATCATAAATCTGCACCAGTGTTGGATTTTGTTTCGAACGGTAAGCTGCAATGGTATTTTGTTCTGCCTTGTCGTAACCGCCTTGACCGATACAAACGGCTTCGAATTTTGTCTGAGCTTCATTGAACCGCTTGCAATGCGCTTCCATAACTTCGCCAAGCTGTGCGGTCAAACCGTGCCAATATTCAAATTTTACACGTTGTTGTGCTTGAGCACTGACTGAAAGCAAGAGTGAACTTGCCAAGCCTAAAACTAACCCGAATCGAGTCATCACTATACTCCTAGAATTGAATTTCCTTTAAAAGGCATTTAATTCTTAGTTAAGTCAGATGACGGGTTAGTGACAATCTTAATTGTTTTTTACTTAATTTTTATTGTTTAATAACAATGCGTTATGAAATGCGTTATGAAATTTGATCCAGGGAGGGGATTGTTATTATGTGACGGAATCGAAAGGGAATCGATTCTTTTTTTAAAGCGGCTAGAAATCCACGGTCCAAGGCTTCAATACCTGTAATGCGTCAAGGAGCTACTCGGCTATGCCAATGTCAGCATGATACAACGGTATGCACATCTATCAACTGAACGTTAGCATCTCGCTGCACAGGAGGCTGGGAGGTTCTACGATGCATAGGAGTGCCCCAGTATCAACAGGACAAATAAAAACCTCCGACAGTTTCCTGCCGGAGGCCATATTTTTTAGCTAACCAAAGGATTAGAAGTCGCGACGAATCTGGAGACGAGCAGTGAAGGCATTTTCTGACTTCTTTGCAGCGCCTTCAGCGGCATTGCCGAGGTTATTTGCAACTTTTACATTGACGCGCGAATATTCGATATCAGGCCAGATGCGCAGGTTTTTGATCGGTGTCCACTGGACGCCGAAGTTCACACGGCTCATAGAAGCTGGATTGATCTGAGCTGTGTTCAGAGCCTGTGCAGCAGTAGCCCAATCAAGCTTCACATAAGATGCACCCAAGTGGGCCATCACGGTTGGCGTGAAATAATGGCCGAATTCAGCTGCACCACCATAAACCTGTGCCTTGTAGGTAGCACCGGTAGCATTGTTGATAACCATATCGTTCATGCTAACGCCAACACGGCCAAGACCGAAGCTGTTAGTGTTTTGGGAAGCACGGTCACCAGCGGTATCACGCAGGGAGAATGCGTTGGCACCGGAAGAATAGATACCGTTCAGGAACAGGTAATCACCCTTTGCGATCATTGGCAGGTTGATTTTTGTTCCGAGCTGAGCTGCATAGCCATATTCAGTCCCGATAACACGATCAGATGTGTTAATGCTATGAACTGCACCCGACAATGCAATTGTACCCCATGACTGTGCCAGCGAGATATTGCCAACATAGTCTGGGAGACGGTTTGCACCATAAGTGGTACCAGCAACGGATGACCATACACCCTGACGGTTGGTGATGGTGCTGTCTTCGAGAGCGCCAGTGATGGTCAGGCCATTGCCCAGGGAGAAAGTGTAACCAACAGTGTTAGTCAAGTCAGGCTGATGCCAGCCATCGAGACCGATGTTGGTAGAAGGTGAAAGCACGCGGAACATGGAATCCATGTGACCAACGGTCAGACCGCCAACCTGCAACATACCAACAACGTTGTGCTGTATTGATTTAACAGCACCAGCAACTTCATTGTTTGAGTTGAATGCCAAACCTTCGTTCCGTGCCGAACCCGAAGCTTCGTTACCGATCCGGTAAGAAACCTGGTTATTCACAAATGCGCGGACAAGGCCCAATTCAGTCGACTGACGGGCGTCAAGCGAAATACCCATGTTTGTACGGGTACCGAGCTGTGCGTCATTCTTCGAATATGGCATGTTGTAGTTGATTTCGCCCCAGACGTTTCCGCCGATCTTCAGGCAGACATCAGAACCAGGGATGTAGAAGAAGCCTGGGCCGTAGGTTGGGCAGACTTTGACGTATTCCAGTGGAACCCAGTCTTTAGTATGTTGATTTCATTGATCTTTTAATCGATTCCAATATCGGGAGTCGCTCGGAATCGATGCGCTTCTGGGATTTGCCTTTGTGCGAAGGCCTAAATCCGTTCTAAGTAACTGAATTTATTGTTTTTTATGCCGCATAATTGCTGCTTGTGTAGCCTCCAAGGTCCAAGGTCCAAGGGCAGTTACCAGCCCTCTGCCTTGCAACTCTCCGCCGCCCTCTGTCCTCTGTCCACGGTCCATGCTCCTGCCTTAGTAAGCCACGGGTCCCTTGGCCGTTTCCTAATTCCTGCCTAATGCCATTGAAGATGGCCTCCCCCTATTTGGGGGGCGCCTGTTTTAGATGTCCCCCTTTACAACTCGGTTAAGCGCGCGACCCTAGCGATACAGTTATTTTGGCCATAGCAGTGATGTCGCACATCAGGCAGCACTCATCATTACTGCATGGGTATTCGTTTGGCGCACGACCATCAAGCAGTGTGCTATTCGGCCTTATTCGGCCGCCACTCAGGCCATCATAAGCGGCAAGAAGAAGTACCCAGTCTTTGAGTGCAAAGGTCCATGGTCCTTGTTCCTTGTTCCTTAGAACATGGGCCGGTGCACTTGTTACACCTGAGGGTGAAAGATGTCCGAGGTCCACGGTCAAAGGTTGGAGGATAGCGGCCCACGGTCCTTTGACCTTTGAATGAATACTTTTCATTTCGCTTCCGAAACAGTGCTATGTTCATCGGCCCTCAACCTGCGAATTGTCAATTTCAGGAGACCCTATGGACGATAGCGATGACAAACCGGATTTAGCTATAAATCATCATATTATCTCAATAGCCCACAGAACACGGTTCGGGGTCAATTGGCCTGGCAAAAGATGCCTGGCAAAGACGCGTCGGGGCACGCCTTGTCAGAAGCCAGCCATTAAAGGCAAGGGCCGCTGTCAATTGCATGGTGGCAGGTCCACAGGGCCGAAGACGCCTGAGGGGCTGAAGAGGCTTGCGGAGTTGAACACGGTCCATGGTCAACGGACCAAGGAACGCCGTGCCGAGGCCAAGGCGCTTGCACAGGCGAATAGGGAGATTTGGGCGCAACTCAGGGAGCGTATAGCGTTGATGATTGCGGATGGGTATTTGCCGAAGGGGTATAGGCCCTAGTGGCCATGGTGTTTCACCGTAATCGTACTTCAGGTAATTTGAGGCTAAAAAGCAGCAAGGGTAACTGCCCCAGTATTTGATTAGTCGCGTTATCTTTTTTGCAGAAGGGACGTTCGGCCGCAACGAGGTATAATCTCGTATCCATTGGCATGTTCAGCTATTTTTTGAACCACGCGATGTCTCGCGTCTTTGCCCTCGATATTTGCAGCGCTCCACACTTTTCTTGACAGCGCTATTACAGAAACATTTTCCATATCCATAAATGCACGAGCAACTAGGACCAGTCGTGATGCGGGATCGGGGATGTTTTGGTTGATCCAGTTGAAAGTGACAGGACCTTTTAGGAATAGCTGACCACGTTTGGTCCTCTGCCTATCTTCAGTAAACGGACTTTTATTGGAAAGCACGGCTATATGCTCCTCATTGTATATGTCTATAATAACACTAATAATATAGATACGGGTGCGTGGGTTCCGCGAACGTAGGTGCGGCTAATCCGCGAAGGTACCTCTCAGCATTCATCCATTAACTCCATAATAAGAGACCACATATCTGCCCCTCGCTCATCTTCAAACCTGTTGGGGTAGTTGATGATATCAACATCGACACCGCATATTTTGCCTTCCCCCAATACCAGTTCACTGGCGTCTCGCATTATGGATTTAAGGCGCTCCACATCTTCGTGGATACGTTCTGTGGGGGACTCCAGAAGAAGAGCATCATGAATAGGAGCACAGATAGTAAGTCCAGCTTCTGTGGCCAGACAACAAGCCATACGAAGCATCTCCGCGGCATTTGCTTGCATTGGCCAGTTCATGAATGTCCGCTCTTTTGGGTCTGTGCCATGCCCTGTACGGATCTTCCACCCGAAGCATGTGTTCAGCGGCAGCCCAAAAAGGGCTGCTGACACGTTTTGGTCGCCGGGCTTGGAAACAGCCATGGGCTGGTTATACCGAGCCTTTCATGCAGCTGGCGTGTTGCCAGTAATACAGTGATGGCCCCATTCGATAAAGGCACATGCCTTGGCTTGCCATTCTTGGTGAGAGGTATCATCCAACGCCGT
>Ga0214921_10010071_pt1 | contig 11769 bp, 12 predicted proteins | sample LL1505_MetaG_FD_177992 | JGI IMG/M metagenome (GOLD analysis project Ga0214921, IMG submission 177992) | Freshwater microbial communities from Lake Lanier, Atlanta, Georgia, United States - LL-1505 | ecosystem: Environmental > Aquatic > Freshwater > Lake | place: USA: Georgia | collected...
TTTTCATAATGTATGAAAACTTCCTAAGCTGATTATTCGCTTAATCGCTCATTATTCAATTTAAAAAATTTTCATAATGTATGAAAACTTCCTAAGCTGATTATTCGCTTAATCGCTCATTATTCAATTTAAAAAATTTTCATAATGTATGAAAACTTCCTAAGCTGATTATTCGCTTAATCGCTCATTATTCAAAAAACTAATATTATTAAATTGTTGAAAATAATCTTTCATAAATTCATTTGTTTCTTGTATTATTTTTTTTGTATTATAATATTCATGATTTCCTGCAATATAAAATGTTTTTTTGAAAATTTTACTTATAAAGTTCATAAAAATATTGTATTTTTTTTGATATGGATTACCAATATCTCCTGCTAATATACATATTTCGTCAATTTCAGATGGAATTTTTCTATTTTATTTGGTTTAATAAATTATAAATGTAAATCCGAAAAATATCTAACTTTCATATTATACATAATACGATATTTATTTATGAGCTGGCTTCTATCCGGATCCTATCTGGCTCATAAATTTATATCTTTATCAAATTCCCCACTCACAAATTTTACTATACCAGGTGGTACTTTATCCTCTGATACTAAATGTTCCCGCCCAAATGGCACATAAGAAAATGATTTTATTTTTGTTTGTGCAGAAGTCCATATTTTTATCCTACTATCTCTTAAAATATTCTTCTCTTTTCCTAAACATGAAAGAATAAAATATTTAAAAATTGTATCATCAAATTCATTCTTTTTTGACTGATGAAAAAAATAATTTCTAGCCCTTTCTAAATCATATAAACAACATTCCGCAATTTCTAATTTGTCTTTTATTCCATAACGTTCAGAAAGATAAATCATAAAATTATAGTATAAAACTAAACCATGAAAAGTCACTATTTTCATATTTTTATGAGATATATACGGGATACATTTTTCATTTAACTCATATATAATTAAAAGAATGTGTGTATCTTTACTGGCGTCTGTTATTATAAATCGTGCAGGAATATGTTTCATGAAAGGATGATATTTTTTTATTTTTATTTGGTTATTTGTTATTTTTTTTAAATCATTAAAAATTATTGTAGGATTTTGCATTCCTATTTCTAAATATTTTATATCTGGATTGAAATAATCTTTTAATCTAGAATATTCCATATAGAAATAATATGCATTATCTCCAAATAAAATATAATCATTTCGTGAAATAATATATTCTTTAATTTTTTTTTCAATCGGTAATTGTGTGTATTTAAAATGCGATGATTGGCAAAAAAATTTTGGTTTTTCTGTTGGAAAATATTTCTCCAATTTTTGTAATCTTTCAAAATCTTTCTGCCATCTAAAAATTGCCTGTTTTGGATTTGTAAGAGCAACTAATAAATCAATTTTCAAATGTTTTGGGGTTACATATACTAATCCATTTATTGTTTCACTAGGTATAATATCGTAAATACGTTGTGGCATAAACACAATATCCACTGCTTCTTGAAACATATTAAATATTTTATAAACACCTGTATTCACTCCTTCTTTCACCAGAATATATTGAAAACCAGCATTAAATAAAATATTTCCTAATTCAACAGCATGCTTCAATGGAGTTGGACTATATGTATCATAATCTACTAATTTTCCTTCTCGATTTTTATAAATTTTATCATTTGTAGGCATAAATTTATCGAGAGCTACGCCTCCGTAAATTTTGAGTTTGTATTTTTTCAAAAAATCCTCAATTATTTTTTGTTGCTTAGCATATTCTTCTTTTGATAAAAATGGCAGGTCACTATTTTCATTCTCTACTTTATCTATTTTTTTATCTAATTCTTTATAAAATTGTTCTGAATAAATTTCGAAGGACATATTATACTCTATATTTAATATATAGCAAATTTTTTTAAATTCCTGTATTTTCTGGTTTATGAAAAAATGTTAATTTTTTGTGAAATTCTTTAATCTTAAAATTCAGGTATGGAGTAGTATTGAGACCAATCTGATTATTTTGGAGAACTTCAAAAATATTTTTAACATTTGGCTCTTTTTCAATTGATTTAAGAAATATATTTCGTGTTTTTACTAAATATCCAATATATGCACATTTTTCATCATAGTCTTTGAGAGGGCATTTTAATGCATCAATAAGTAAGAATAATAGTAAGCCATGATAATTTACATGATTATAAACACCCAATTTTATATAATTTATTGGATAATCTAATTCATAAATTGTTAATAAAAGTTGCCCATTAAAGAAAATTAAATATTGTTTGCCTTGGAAATAATAAATTTGAGATTCTTCTTTCATCTTCACTTCCATATCTGAAAATCTATCATTTATTTTTTTTAATAGTTCCATTGGATTTTGATGATAAATATGGTATTCTCCAGTATATGGAACAGTTGGACTAGTCATAAGCGAATACGTATAAAATCCAGTAAATACATATTCTCCTTCATCTTCTGTTTTTATTGCTTCAAATATTCTTTCAGATATTTTTTCCATATTTTTCAGCAAATTTTGTGGAGGTACTGGCAAAACTGATTTTTCCCAAGTCTTGACCATTAGTGTCCATAAAAAGGGTTCAATTAATAGATTATCTTTCCATTGTTCCCAATTAAATTTTGGTGTTATGTAATCATAGAGAAAAATAGGTAATAAAAGTAATCCATTAATATTTATATTGGAGCCGAATAACTCCATATTTTTTGTATGCTTTTGAATGGTTTTATTATTGGAATTTATTACTGCAACTACGTCAAATTCAACATCAACAATAAGACGAGATGAATAATAATCATTTCTAGCACGAACATATTTATATTTTTTTTTATGGAGTTCATCAGCTAAGAGTCTAGCAATATCTTCGGGTTGATTACAGAAAACAATAAGAGGGTCTAATAACCATTCAGCATAATTTTCTACGGTTGCTTTACTATCAACTAATTTTTTATTCCAGTCAAAAAATTTGCGATTCATAATAAATGTATCTTTCTGATCAGACAAAATATGGAGGCAATCAATTTTTAGATTGAGTTTTTGTGTCTTTGTAGGATAATCTGTAGCTTCATTTAGCGAAGTACCCTCTTTTATAATTTCTTCTAATTGGGCAGTCATAGATTATTATAGATTATAATTCAAATAATTTTTAAACTGTATTATATATTTTATTTATCAAAATATTTGCAATAATTTTGAATGATTCTAGTAATTTTTTATTAAATTCTTTAACTGGGAATTTATCAAAATCAGGAAAATATGATGATATTGAAAAATTATCAATTAAAAATGTATATATTTCTGGTTTTTTATAAAAATATCTAATATTTGAACAATTAAGATTTCCAATAATAATTCCAAATAAATGTAGAATATTAATCATTTCTAATATATATTTCATAAATCCTATAATTCTCTCTTTAACTTGTTGTGTCGTTGAACTTGAAGACATAACTAATTTTTGAGAAAGAGAATTTGTTTTTTCTATATTATATAAAATTATTTTATCTAGTTTCTCACCAAAATTAACAAAAAATGAAGTTTTGAATGAAGAAGTATTTAATCCATGAAATTTAAATAATTTATAAAATGCAGTTTGTTTATCTTCTGGAATTGGTGAAATTTTTATATATAAATTAGGTGTTGAAGTTTTGTTATAAAAATTAGAATTACGATTTTGAGGTTCATATTCAAAATTTGTAAATTTCGTTGTATTACTTTTAGGTAGTGCATTATTCATATTTGGTATATTTGATGATTGAATATTAAAAATATTTTTATTTATTTCTGATTCCTGAACTATTGGACTAAAATTATGATGTAAATGAGACATAAAACTTTCTGGACCATTTTTTACATCAAATTTTTTGAATAACTGTTTTATATTCGAACGAATATACGGATTTGATACTAAATGTGAAAAAAATGATACAAAAAATGTAACATAATCTTTTTTAGCCAATTTTTTAAATTCTTCAAAATCTTCGATTACGCAATCATATTTTTGTAATTCTTGTTTTCTAAAAGCTTGGTTTATTTTACTTATATTTAATCGTAAAGAATCTTTTTCTTTTGGTAAAGAAGTATTTTTATTTCTTCTCAATAATGCCCATTTCGGTGTATATATTTCTGGATCCATATCCATATATTATCAAATATTTTATAAAACATAATTTTTTATCAATCATTTTCTCTTAATTTCTGAACGGAACTGAAGACATTGATCTTTGAAGTGGCATAAATGAATCAAAATCATCATCTGGATATCCACCAGGCGAAGAATCAATGTGTTCGCTTCCCATTGGAGAATCAGAAACTGGTGACATTTGGTCATGCATATTAACTACAGAAGAGGCTGAGTCATCGAAGATTCTGGAGCCAAAAGCGACAGACGACGTTGAATCATTGTCAATTCTGGCGCCAAAGGCGACAGACGACGTTGAATCATTGTCAATTCTGGAGCCAAAGATGACAGACGACGTTGAGTCATCGGCGATTCTGGCACCAAAGATGACAGACGACGTTGAGTCATCGGCGATTCTGGAGCCAAAGGCGACAGACGACGTTGAGTCATCGGCGATTCTGGAGCCAAAGGCGACAGACGATATTGAATCATCGGCGATTCTGGAGCCAAAGATGACAGACGATATTGAGTCATTGTGAATTCTGGCGCCAAAGGCGACAGACGATATTGAGTCATCGGCATAGCCACCTTGAAAAGCGACAGAAGATGGAGCATCATCCATCATATCATTTGTTTCCTCATTTTCAATGAAATTGAGGATTGAGTTGAATTCAACTGGAAATTTTTGCATCCATTCTGTGGATTGCTTCATAATCGATTCTCTGTTAAAAATTCCGTGATTTTTTGAAATAATATCACGAATGTAGTTTTCAGTTTCAGAAAAATTAGTCATTTTTGTATCTTGATATTACTGTAGAATTATATATAAAATAAATCAATTTTTATTATTTAAAAAAAGATAAGTAATATTTATCATCAAAATCATTTTCTTCAGTGTTGTCTTGTATAATTGGATGATTTTCCAAAAGACTGTAATCTGAAATAATATCTGGGTACATATCAATATCATCTTGAATTGGACTATCATCATTTGCCATAAATTCTAAATATTTTTGGAATAGTCCAATTACAAAACAATATTGAGTTTTTTTTTGTTGATAATCCATTATTTCATGAATCAATACTTCATCTGCAATAGCCATAAATTCTTTTTTGACTTCAAATATAAATTTAGACATATTTTTAGGTTGGTTAAACCATTCAAAAAATATTTCATCAAATTTTTTATAGTAATTTTCAAGATTTTCACCAATAAATTCAAATATTTGATTATGTATTTTGAAAAAATCTTTAAACCAAACTTCATACATAGGGAAAGTATCTTTGGAGTATGATATAGTTGGTTTTTTAGAAGTTTGATTTCTCATTTTTTCTTAGATTATAATATGAAGCTTTTAAATTCAATTTTTATTCACGAATACCATCTAGATCCAAAGCAGACTGTGCTGTTTCCCAGGCAAAAAAATGTATATTATCTGCACAGGTGGCAACACTATGAGCCCCAAATAATGCCAAAATTTCGGACATTGTTGTCTTAAGATACTGATGACAGGTGATAGGTGGCAGTAGTGAAGCGCCTGCGAAGGTTTGTTCATCAGCGTCATCAGCGTCATCGACGTCATCGACGTCATCAGAGTCAGAACTTAGTTCTGAAACGTATTTCTCGAGAATTCTCTCGACAATAGTCCAGAACATTTGCCTCTTCTTATCATGATCCGTTCTGATTCGTTTGGATCGAAGACCATTAAGGTAGAGGAAGAAATCCTGCTCAACCCAATCAAGGATCTCCTGTTGGTTTTCCCCTTTATGATCGACAAACCTTGGATAAAGCATTAGCTGTGCAGTAAATATTTTGTATTGTGGATATGAATTTGGTGTAGCAGTGGGAGGGCACCTGGGTGTTTTGCAAATACCTTGCATACCATAGGTAGTATAATTGATTCTTTCTATCTTGTGCATTTCTGTAATAATTAAAAAAATAATCTAATTTATAATCAATTTTTTATCTAATTATAGAATAGATGTTGAAAAATCAGATAGTATTAGCGCCATATGGGACATCTTCAAAAAAAAGAACGAAAGTTCGAATATTAGAGTATAAACCTGATTATGCAAAAGTAGAATATGTAGAAAAAAAAGTTAGAGAAGAATTGGGTGACAAACCTTTTTTAGTGCAAAGTACATATTTAAAACCACTTACTGAAGTGAAAAACAGCGGGGATCAAATAGTTCCCGATCAATGGGTTAGCCAATATATGAAAGAATTTCCAGAATGGATAAATACCACTTTTTTATCCTATCAAGTAAAAGAGCAACCCACCAAAAAATCCAAAAATGCACCATTTGAGCCCACATCTTTTCAAAAATTTGTCCGAGACTATTTAAGCTCTTCAAGCCCATATCGCGGGCTCCTATTATATCATGGGCTCGGAAGTGGAAAAACTTGTACCTCTATCACTGTCGCTGAAAATCTGAAATTGGGCAAAAATGTTATTCTTCTATCACCTGCCAGTTTGCGAACTAATTATATAACTGCTCTTCGCACTGATTGTGGTGTAACCGCTTACAAAGATAATGAAGACGCACTTCGTGAAAAATATAGCTTTATTTCTTACAATGCAGCTAATACGATTGAACAACTTAAAAGAATTCCAAGTATCGATAATCATACAATTGTCATAGATGAAGCACATAATTTAGTGTCTATGATTGTATCTAATAGCAAAAAGGGTCCCGAATTATACAATATGCTAATGAATGCCAGAAATCTGAAAATAGTGGCGCTAAGTGGCACACCAATTATTAATTATCCATTCGAAATCGCAATATTGTGCAATATTTTGAGAGGATATATAGAAGTCCCAACTTTTTTCATAAAATCACTCAAAAATTCGGGAGATCTCCAGTGGCAGGCGACTATTCTTCAGGATAAGATGAAAGAATTGGAAAATGTAAATTGGGTGGATATTCAACAGCGCTATGTTTATGTCTATTTAAATATCCCCTCATATCATCCAGATTTTGACGAAACAATTCAGCAAATTCTCAAGAACGCCGTAAAATTTGGTGTGCAAATCGACTACATTGAGACGAAAAAATATAGCCTTTTCCCTGATAACGCAGATGAATTCCACAACTATTTCATAGAAGAGACGAAAGATGGTGATTTCCTCAAAAATTTGGACCTTTTGAGGCGGCGAATGATTGGTTTAATAAGTTACTACAGAGGTGGAAAACCAATTTATTACCCCAGAATGAACCCAATTCAATTTGTCAATGTGCCAATGAGTGACTACCAGTATCAAGAGTATAAACAGGTGCGTGAAGTGGAACGCGATAAGGAGAAAGGTGGAATTATACAGAGACTATTTGGTACTGGGAGTGACCCCAAAAGCAAAAAAATATCCAGTTTATTCCGCGTTTTTACTCGACAATTCAGTAATTTCGTCTTCCCACCCGAAATCGAGCGCCCTTTTATTAAGAAATTTTTAGCAGATGCGAGAAAGAAGAAACTGGAGAAAAAGGCAAAAAAATCCAGTAAAGCAGCTGACGATCTGATTGAATTGGAAAAAGAAAATAAGCGAATGACTGAGGAAAATACTTTAAATAAAAAAGATAAAGAGGTTATTGAGAGTGCTATTGCTCAATTATCGGAAAACAGAGAGATGTATTTGCAAAATAAGCCTGACCAATTACAGCGATATAGCCCCAAAATGGCGGCAATTTTGGAAAGTATGAATAAGAGTCCAGGACTAATCCTAGTATATTCCGCATTCCGGTCACTGGAGGGGATTGGAATATTCGCATTGGTTCTGGAGACAAATGGCTGGATTCGCTATGATATAGAGAGTTCCAATCGTCCAAATAAAGGTGAAAAAAGGTTTGCCATTTATTCAGGTGAAGAAGATGAAGAAACAAGAGAGAAACTACGGGCAGTTTATAATTCCCCCGATAATAAATACGGCGAGGAACTCATGGCGCTTTTGGTAACTAGTGCCGGTGCAGAAGGAATTGATCTAAAAAATATTCGCCAGGTGCAAATAATGGAGCCATTCTGGCATGATATGCGTATTAATCAGGTAATTGGGCGCGCCAATCGCTATTTATCACACATTGAATTGCCGGAAAAGGACCGCGAGGTGGATGTCTTTCGATATATGTCTATATTATCGCCTGATCAGAGGAAAGCTGATCCAGATAAGCAATCCACGGACGAATATATGTATGAAGTTGCCCTCAAGAAGCTAAAACTGACAGAGGAAATTAAGAAGATCATGAAAGAGTCCGCTGTGGATTGTGTATTGAATGCAGTAGATAATGAAAAAGATATACAGTGTTTTACCTATGGATTGGGCGCAAGTGGTTTAGGATATAAAGCAAATATTAAAGAAGATTTAGTTTATGGTAAGACTGAAATAGCAACAAAAATAGTGAAGAAAACACTGGTTCCAATGTTCCTAGATGATGATAATAATTTAATATTTGCTGATGCTAAGAAGAAGAAATTATGCTATTTCTATAATAAAGAATGCAAAAGCCCTTTAAAAGAGCCACCAAAATCAGTGCGGAAGGTAGCGGTTGATATGGCTACTTTCGAAGTATTTGATGTAGAAAGTGCTAAATACGGAAATCCAGTGAAATTGGGTGATGTTGATGAAAAAGGCAAATTAGTATAAAATTATTATATTTTATAAAATATAATATGACAGGAGAACGTCAAAAAAAATCCAGCAAAAATGGAATATCATATTTACGAACAGCTGAATTAGAGAAATTTGCAAATACTTTAAAAAGTAAAAAGCAATATGGTGGCAGTAGTCACTTATCTGAAGTATCTGGGGTAGAAGAATCTTGGGATTTAGTGAATGATTTATTAAATCAAAGTGCTCCAATTAATTTAGGACCACCACGCCAAGTCGGAGGTAGAAAAAATAAGAAGTCATATTCTTTATATGGCGGTGGTGAGCAGACTTCTGGAGCAACTTTTTTACCTCCTCAATGGAATACTCCAAATGCACCTCTTCCTAGGGGCAATAACCCTAGTCAAATTAATGGAGCATATGGGCGTATTAATGCAGTGAGTGGCATGGATGTTAATTTATCAGCATTTCCAGATTCAAGTATGCAACAGACCGGTGGTGCTAGGAAAAACAATAAGGCAGCTAAAAAGGTACCTAAGAAAGCTACTGAGGAAAAGCCAGGCAAGAAGGCTAAGAAATCCAAGAAAACTGATTCTACTAAGAGCACATCACTCTGGGCTAAAATAAAGTCTTTCTTTTAATTATTTAATTCTTTTTATAATTTTTAGTTTTAGTGTTAAAACATTAAAACAAAGCTGGAAAATTACCTTTCACCTCCCTAACATATCGTATGCACCATTCGGATGTGTAGGTAATCCTGGAAGAGATTCGCGAAGAGTCTTCAAAAAAATCTTCAAAGACTTCTCTCGGAAACTCCTAAGAAGAACCTGTAACATTCGTTCTCCTTCATTTGATAAAATGGTCAAAGACTCAGCATACCAAAAAAATCTTCGAAACAGTTTGTTCGATAAATTGAACATTAAAATGACCATTCGCATCTGTTGTAAAAAATCCAACTGATAAAATGGAACATTGTTGGAAAGCCAAAGATAGTCTTGATTGGAAGCATGATGAAAGAAATGGAATGGAACTGGTCGAATCGTCTTCTGTCTCAACGAAACTTTTTATGAAAGCGAGAGAGACATAAATACACATCGATCAACATGTGGTATCGCTTTATATATGCAAACATATTGCTTGAAAGACTTTATATGACAACCCATAAAATTACCTGGAGCATCACCAGATATAGAAAATGTATAAATAGTTGCTGCATAATGCAGCGGATAGTTGTCAGTTTTTTCATCATAAACTTTTCGATGAAAAAACTGAATATCACATTTGCACAAATTACATTTCAATTTCATTCTTAAACATGAATTACAGATCGGATATCCGCCGCAACAACTACTTGCTGTATACTCAAACCTAGGACATGATATAAAATTTTCAATTAGATAAATTCGATGGCAAGCACAACAGAAAAACTTGTTTTTGATTGGAAAATGAGAAACATATCGCAGATGTCCTGGTAGAGGCAAGCTATCTATTGGATTTATCTGGTGCTCCAAAAGCTGAAGATGAGATGACATTATTTCGCTAATTAACCCTATTTTTTTTTAATCCCAAACTGTCTTTAGGTAATAATTAATCCCATCACTAACGCGTAATCCGAACATTTTGCACGCTTCTTTGGCAGCGATCTGTTGTGCTTCTTTTTTTGATTTTGCGGAACCGAACGCAATGTCATGTCCATAAATATCTTTCACACTCTCTGTATATACTTTACGCTTGGCTTTGTCTTCACCTTGGCTTATTTCCTCCGTATTAACACTGGAATAGGTGGGGAATTTACCGTCAAAGTGGGACTGATAGTATCGCATGAGAATATCTTTATAATTATCATTGTAAATAATGAGCATGGGTATATCAATTTTTGATTCAATAGAATTAAGAATAAATTTTTTAACAATATCATATTTGTATTTTGCACCAGTTTGCTCCCATAGGGCACCAATAAATGCTTCAAATGCATCTTCCAGGTGTTTGGCATTGGTGCGCCCATTACAATAATCTTCTGTATGCTTGGAAATAATAAGAAGGGGACTGAAGCCCAAATATCCGCCTAATTGAGCCAATGCCTCCGTTTTCACTAATTTGCTGCGAAAAATAGTATAAAATCCCTCTTCTTGGTTGGGGAATCTCTCCCAAATATAGACTCCTACAATGGATTGAATAATTGAATCACCGAGCCATTCAAGGCGTTCCATGGATTGTTCCTGAATGGGCAGGCATTTGGCGGGATTGACGTCTTTATCTTCATTTTCAATGACATTTTTGCCCTGTTTTTTTGATCTATTATGAGTATATGAAATATGCGTAAATGAACGCTGGAAATTAGGCAAATCCCATTTCGTGAAATCTTCACCATTCTTCTCTAATTCTTCCAAAATACCTGCTTTTTGGAAGATAAGTTTTAAATCATTAATGGTGAGATAGCGATTGCTCGGATTGTGGAGACTTTGATAAACTGTTTGTGTTTCGTCTTGCATTATAAAGTTTTTATTATATTTAGGAAATAACTTTTTTTTAAATCAATTTTTTGGGGGGTTATTTAACAGTTGGTTAAAACCGTATAAAACCGTATAAATCTTTAACTCATGGGATGAGCTATGCTCATCCAAAGAGGTAGGGAAATGCGTTATACGCATTTCTGTATAACGTCATTTTAGAAATTAAAAATGAAAAAATTATTTTTGATTTAAAGAAATCTTTATAAAATAAGTTAGGATGAAATGTTTTATGATATATCAAGAATATCCTCATTAAATAACAAAAATAAAAATCATAACTATATCAAATCAGTAATATCTTATATAAAAGGGAATTGAAGTACCTTAGATATTCATAAATGATTTAGATATAAAATATTGTATCTTAATAGAGTAATCTAATAAGGTATGGCGTATCCGCTTACGTCATTAGAAACATTAACGTTTATCGTAGATTCCAGAGAGAATGACTGTGATCTCAAGAAATCAGCTACACTTTCTTTTTTAATCTGATTATACGGTTTTATACGGTTTTAAGTAGCGG